>Ga0116186_1000849_pt1 | contig 33803 bp, 31 predicted proteins | sample AD_JPNNA4_MetaG_FD_89806 | JGI IMG/M metagenome (GOLD analysis project Ga0116186, IMG submission 89806) | Active sludge microbial communities of municipal wastewater-treating anaerobic digesters from Japan - AD_JPNNA4_MetaG | ecosystem: Engineered > Bioreactor > Anaerobic > Digestate | place...
TATTTCCGACATTCAAATTTGCAGTCAATATAGTTTAAACGAAATAAACTTGCGCAGACATACAGCAACACTGCCATATAATAATCGACTCATACCATTTATTGATATGCGTCAATGGTTTGAGTTACCTGGTGAATATGATGAAAAAATTAAAGTAATTATTGTTGCATCACAGGTAGGCACATTGGCATTATTAGCTGATAGAATTGTTGGAGAACACCAGGCTGTATTAAAACCTCTCGGTAAATCATTCAAAAAACAACAGTTCTTAACCTCTGCAAGTCAATTAGGCAATGGAGAGATTGCTTTCATGCTTGATACAACTAAACTTCTACAAACAATAACCAGTAGTATTCTTCAATCAAATTAAATCATAAAACTATGGATACTTATTTATCATTTATCGTTCATAACGAGCTTTATGCTTTTAATGTCATAAAAGTATTGGAAGTACTTGAAAAACAAAGAATCACACATGTACCAAACACTCCTGATTTTATCAAAGGAATTATCAATTTCAGAGGCGAAGTAGTGCCGGTTTTTGAATCGAGAAAAAAATTCAACTTGCAGGATAGGCCTGAGGACGAGTCCTATGTAATCATTGTCCTTGATTTAACCAAAAACGAAGACATATTCCATATTGGAGTTATTGTTGACAGGGTTAAAGACGTAATCACTTTTGACGAAAAGGAGATAAAACCTGTACCAGCAATGAGCAAAGATTTCAACTCTGACTTCCTGCTCGGAATTTATAAATTAAACAATGACTTCATTATGCTCCTTGATGTTGAGAAGGTATTTTCCCTTGATGAGGTTAGGGCAATGGTTGAAATAGCTGAAGCTTAAAACATCATCATCGATTATGGCATTTACATTCTTTTTTCGAGACGATCAAATACTTACACAAGCAGTTCAAAAACTGGTACCAATGGTAATGGGACGAACAAACATACATATTCTAAATGCTGGATGCGCAATGGGTATGGAAACATACACATTTGCAATTATTCTGGCAGAGCATATGGGTAAGTTCGCTTTAAGAAATGTAAAAATTCATGCCATCGATATTGATAACGAAAATGTTGATTTTGGGAAAACTGTCACCGAAGCTGTTTACCATAAAGACCATTTAGAAAGACTGCCCGAAGGGTTTCTTGAAAAATATTTCACCCCTATAGGAGATAATGTTCACTACAGAGTAATTGAGCATCTTAGAGCATTAGTAAATTTCCAGAAATACGATTTACTATCATTAAAGCCGCTGCGCTCAGATTATAGCATGATAATATGCAAAAACGTATTACTTCATTTTAATTATGAACAAAGGCTAGACGTTTTATCCATGTATCATGACATGCTTCTCCCCGGCGGTTTGCTGGTAATGGAAAACACACAATCAATGCCAGAAGAACTAAAAGGTAAATACAGGAAAATGCTTGATTATGCTCAGTTACATGAAAAAATATAAAAATGAAAATCATGAACCTCACTCAAAACAGTAAAATTTACACATCTAATGCCTTCCTTGTACTTGGTGAATGGAATGCTTTGGACGATGTAAATACGCTTATTGATGTTGGTTGCGACAAAGAGATCATCGCTCAGATTGAAAGCATAAATACTGGTTTGGGGAAAAGAAAAATTGATCAGGTAATCTTAACACACAGCCATTCTGACCATACGGCACTTCTTCCAAAAATTATTGAGATGTACAATCCCCACGTTTATGCCTTTAACAAGCATATACAAGGAGTACAAAAACAATTGACTGATGGTGAAACGATTAAAATTGGAGAAAAGCACTTTGAAATATTTCATATTACAGCTCACAGCTATGATTCTATTTGTCTTTATTGCGAAGAAGATTCAGTTTTGTTTTCCGGAGACACAACATTTCCAATAGAATTTGACAATACCGAATTAGAAGAAGCCAATGACCAAATCTTAAAAAGGCTTTGCAGCAAAAAAGTTAACAAGCTTTATCCTGGGCATGGAAACATGATAGATTTCAAAACTAAGAAATTCCAAATTAAGAAAAAAAACACTTTTCAGATTCACGAATGCAACAACAATGATGACTTTTAATAATTAATAATTAAAAAATAAGACTTATGAATTGGTTACAAAACATGAAAATTAGGACAAAGTTACTTAGTAGCTTTATTATTGTTTCCTTATTAGCAGGTTTAATAGGCTATACGGGCATTACAAGACTGCATCAGGTGGATGATGCTAGTACACAACTATATGAAAAAATGACAGTTCCTCTGAGCTATGTTGTTGAAGTTGCTTCCTATTTTCAAAGAGTAAGGGTAAATGTAAGAGACGCAGTTTATTCAGATTCAGAGTCTGACAGAGAGAAATATTTCAAAAGAATTGATGAACTTAAAGTTTTGTTCTTCGAAAATGCAAAACCAATTGAAGAAACTTTACTTACCAATGAAGGCAAAGTCGTGTTCAATAACTTGATAACAGCATTTAATAATTATATTGCTGAGATTGAAAACGTTAAAACCTTTATGAAAAATAATAAAAAAGAAGAAGCTTTAGCATTGATGAAAGGTAAAATGAAAATTGCAAATGATGAATGCCAAAAAGCCGTTGACAAGCTTCAGGAACTAAAAACTGACTTAGCTAAAAAAGAGGCGGATAATAACAAAGCAATAACAAATAGTGCAACAAATTTTATGATTACTTTAATTTTAATAGTAATTGCATTATCAGTTATTTTGGGCTTTATCATTGCAAACAATATTCAAAACATAATTAAATCAGTTTTAAAAACAACCACAGAGCTTTCTGAGGCAGCAGTAGAAGGCAAACTTTCTACACGTGGCGATCCTGAAAAAATTAATCCGGAATTTCGAGGTATTATAATTGGACTCAACAACACCTTAGACGCAGTAATAGGCCCGTTAAATGTAGCTGCTGAATATATTGACAGAATATCAAAAGGTAATGTTCCGGCAAAAATCACAGATACCTATCATGGTGATTTCAACGAAATTAAAAACAATCTCAACGCCTGTATTGACGCTATTAACATGCTCATTATCGACGCTAATATGTTATCAACCGCTGCTATTGAAGGTAAATTAGCCACTCGTGCAGATGCTTCAAAACATGATGGAGACTTTGCTAAAATAGTAAAAGGCGTAAATGACACATTAGATGCCGTTATCGGGCCTCTCAATGTAGCTGCCGAATATGTCGACCGTATTGCTAAGGGCAATATACCTTCTAAGATTACAGACAATTACAATGGCGACTTCAACGAAATTAAAAACAACCTGAACCTTTGTATCGACAATCTAAATGGTTTGGTAAGTGAAATGAGCCATATGTCGCAACAACATGATCTGGGCGACATAGATGTAACCATGGACATTTCAAAGTTTGACAATGCATACAGAAATATGGCTGATGGTGTAAACAAAATGGTAGCAGGGCACATTACCGTTAAGAAAAAAGCTATGGCCTGTGTAAACCAATTTGGAGAAGGAAATTTTGAAGCTGAACTTGAAAGATTCCCAGGAAAGAAAGCCTTTATAAATGACACTATTGAAGGTCTCCGCAAAAACCTAAAGAATGTTACAGGAGATGTCCGAATTCTCTCTAGCGCAGCTGTAGAAGGCCGTTTATCGACCAGAGCAGATGCTGGCAAATATAAAGGTGATTGGTTCGAAATGGTTAAAGGCGTAAACGACACACTTGATGCAGTTATTGGCCCTCTTAATGTGGCAGCCGAATACGTAGAACGCATTTCAAAAGGAGATAATCCTTCAGTAATAACAGACAGTTACAATGGAGATTTCAACGCAATTAAAAACAATCTAAACACCCTTATTCGAGCCAATAATGAAATCATTGACAAAGCAAAGCTGGTAGCAAAAGGAGATTTAACAATTAGTTTGCAAAAAAGGTCTGAACACGATGAATTAATGGCAGCTTTGGATGAAATGGTAAAATCCAACTCGAAGATGATAGGCGACTTTAAAGTAGCTATCGAAAACATAGTAAATGCAAGCCAGGCGCTTCAATCTGTAGCCATTCAAATTTCTGAAGGCAGCACCGAACAGGCCTCAAGCACCGAAGAAGTATCTTCAAGCATGGAACAGATGGTTTCAAACATCAACCAAAATACAGACAACGCAAGACAAACAGAAAAAATTGCACTCCAGGCTTCAACAGACATTAGCGAAGGCAACAAAGCCGTAACCATTACCGTGGACGCTATGAAGAAAATTGCTGACAAAATAAGCATTATTGGAGAAATAGCTGAAAAGACAGACCTTCTCGCCATCAATGCAGCAATTGAAGCAGCCCGTGCAGGCGAACAAGGGAAAGGCTTTGCCGTAGTAGCTGCAGAAGTCCGCAAACTTGCAGAAAACAGTCAGGCAGCAGCCAAAGAAATCAACGAACTCTCCAAATCAAGTGTAAAAATAGCAGATGAATCTGGCAAACTTTTAACAAAAATTGTACCCGACATCCAAAAAACAGCAGTCCTGGTGCAAGAAATAGCTGCTGCCAGTATGGAACAAAATGCCGGCGCTAACCAAGTCAACAATGCCGTTATGCAGCTCAATGCCGTAACCCAAAAAAATGCTGCAGCTGCAGAAGAAATGTCTTCGAGCGCTGAAGAGCTTGCCAGCCAAGCCGAACAACTCAAAGAGGTCATCTCTTTCTTTAAAACAGCACATGACACTCATGGGCATTACAGCTCCAAAAAAACACAAACCCAAATCAAGAGTACAGGTGGCAATGGCAGCGAAAAAAGAGAATTCAACAAAAGCTATGTTTACAATCAACGCCAAGAAGCTTTTGCTGACAATTCCTTCAATCTTAATGGCAACGATTTGAACTTTGAAACCAACAATGATGAATTTGTTAAATACTAAGCCTAAACCTAAACCCTAAACCCTGAAGGCTGAAGGCTGTGTAAAAAAGCTATAAAACGCCAAAAACACAGCCTTTTTTTAGTTAATGACAACATAATTATCCCAAATTAATCATTAGGAAGTTTTTTAAAGCCGAACTATATGGTTAATTTGGGTTTAATTGTTTAACAAAACTATATTTACATGAGGCTAAAAAAGTTTGTGTGAAAATGGTGCGCAAATAACATGAAAAAAGGCCTCCGGAAATAATCCTGAAAGCCTTGTCTTTTTGGTGGGAGATACAGGGGTCGAACCTGTGACCCCCTGCTTGTAAGGCAGGTGCTCTGAACCAACTGAGCTAATCTCCCTTTTGCTGTTAAAGCGCTGCAAAGGTAAACCAGTTTTATAAATCTGCAAATCTTTTTTTAAAAATTTTACAAAAAATGCGGAATCTTTATAAAATTCCGCATTTCAACAATATGTACAACTTTTATTAATCCCTATTGCTTAAGTACACCATCACATAGTAAATCAACATAGACAATGATGACAATGCAGCAACTAAATATGTCCGGGCTGCCCATTTCAAAGCATCTTCGGCTTTACTATGCATGTAATCATTGGTAATATTGGTACTTGACAACCATACCAATGCCCTTCTGCTGGCATCCATTTCTACAGGCAAAGTAATAAATGCAAATACAGTAAAAATAAAATAACAAAAGATAATAATTGGCAATGCTAAAGGAAATAAACCATGCACAAAAAATGAACCAATAAACATAATAATAAAGACAGCATTGATAACCTGAGCACTTACATTCTGCAACGGAACGAGCTTAGAGCGCATTGTAAGCCAGGCATAAGAATGCGCATGTTGAATAGCATGCCCACATTCATGAGCTGCAACAGCCGCCGCCGAAACATTACGTCCATAATAAACATCCGGGCTAAGATTTACCGTTTTGTTAATAGGGTTGTAATGGTCGGTAAGCTCACCTTCAACCGAAATAACTTTCACGTCTGTTATTCCGTTATCACGCAGCATCTTTTCGGCCACGTCTTTACCACTCAGGTTTTGTGCAAGAGTTATCTCAGAGTATTCCTTAAATCTTTTCTTTAGCTTCCATCCAATATACCAGCTAAACCCAATCGAGAGAATTAAAATTATCCAATACATAGTTTTATTTTTTTTCAAAATTAACAACAATTTCTTTGCCAAGTTTATTCACGTGTAATTTTGGCAGCTTTTTTAACATTGGTTAACCAAAACTTTTGTTTACATTTGCTGCTCACACAAAGCTTTTTATGAAAATTGCCATTGATTTTGACGGGACTATTGTTGAACATGCCTACCCTGCTATCGGCAAAGAAATACCTTTTGCCTTTAGCACACTCAAAATGCTTCAGCAACAAGGCCACCTGCTTATTTTGTGGACTTTCAGGAGTGGGGACCTGCTACAGGAAGCTGTTGATTTTTGTCAAAAAAAAGGCATAACATTTTATGCCGTCAATGCCAGCTACCCGGAAGAAGTGTATGACCCTGCTGCCTCAAGCCGCAAAATAGATGCCGACATCTTTATTGACGACCGAAATATTGGAGGTTTCCCGGGATGGGGCGAAATATATCAAATGCTCCACCCTGACGACAAAAACGGGGTTAGAATCAAAAAGAAAAAAAATTTTTTCAGCTTTATTAAATAATTCATCATGAAGGGAATATTTTTTTACAGCTTTTGCATAGCATTGATTACTTGTCAATGCCAGATGCAGCCAAAATCGTCAGAACTCAATCTAAATAATGATAATAATGATGCTTTTTCAGCCCTTCAAATCATATATCCACATAACGGCCAAATATTCACCTGCGGAGAAGAAACTAACCTGACGTTCAAAAAAAGTGCAGACACTATAAAAATTGATTCTATCAAAGTATATATCAATGGTAGTGAACAACAAACAATTGATATCAACAAATTATCTGCCAAAATTAAGCTCCCCGAAAATAAAACAGGATTTATACCCATCGAATATGTTGTATTTATTGGTGGCTTAAAAAAACAAACCAACATTGTCAATGTTAAACTGCTCTCCAACATTGTCCCCCAAAAAAAGCAATATAAAATTGTAAAAACATATCCTCACTCTACCGAAGCTTACACACAAGGTTTAATTTTCGAAAATGATTTTTTCTACGAAAGTGACGGTGAGTATGGCAAATCTGCCCTGCGCCTTGTAAAACCTGAAACCGGGGAAACTTTAAACAACAGCGCTTTACCCAACTCATATTTTGCAGAAGGTATAGCCATCCTCAATAACGAAATATACCAGCTTACCTGGCGCGAAAGAACTTGCTTTGTCTATGACAAAAAGTCTTTTGCTCAAAAGCGTACAATAAACTACAGCATAAATGAAGGTTGGGGGCTTGCAACTTCAAGTAACAAACTGCTAATGACCGATGGCAGCAACCTTTTATACACTATTGAACCTTCAACATTTGATGTAATAAGCAAAGTTGAAGTTTATGACAACACAGGCCCTGTAGATAAACTAAATGAACTTGAATATGTAAATGGGCTTGTTTATGCCAACGTATATATGACAGACAAAATAGTAGTTATAGACCCTGCAAGTGGCAAAATTGTTGAATATCTTGACATGAATGGACTTTTAAAACCATCTGACAAAAAGCCCGACACCGATGTATTGAACGGCATCGCATATAACCCCAATAATGGTCATTTTTATGTTACAGGAAAAAACTGGCCCAAGCTTTTCGAAATTAAAATTTATTAAGCCGTCTTTCTATACACTCTTTTAACCTTCACAATAAATTACGAGCAAAATTGGCAATACTACCAGTTGGTTCCTCAATAGTTGACAAAACCTTAATTTCCGTTTATCACCTAAAAAAGTGTTTTCATAAAAAAAACTTTGGACATCAGTGATATTTTTTTTATGTTGCAGTCATAAAAATGACGTAAAAAAAAGAAGGATTGACGGCATGACAGGTTATAACGTCTATGATTTTTTTGGACAGGCAGATTTAAATGAAATGTCAGTATTAAACATCACTCAGTGTAATACATTGTTTCAAAGCCTTGATATCCCAATCTGGGCTATCGATACAAAATATAAGCTTATTGCCTTCAATAAAGCCTTCTCTAACTATTTTAAGCTAAAATATAGGACCGAAGTTTATAATGGAATGAATATTGAACATTTCATTAAAACCGACAAACTTACAGATTGGAATAATTTAGTTTCACGAAGTTTAAAGAAACAAAGACCAAAAGCCGAAACCCAGCTTGTTTTTAATAAAACAACCCATTATTTTGAAATTGTAGCCCAACCCATTATTGAAAATGAAACAGTCATTGGTATTTCCTTTTTATCACATGATATTACCGACAGAAAAAGGACCATTGGTATTTTAAGTAAAGCCAAAGCCCAGCTGCAAGCCCTTATAAATAACATTCCGGCGCTAATATGGCTTAAAGACCAAAATGCCAACTTTACAGTGTTGAACAAAAGCTTTTACGACTTTTTTCAACTCAATGAAACTGAATTTGCTCCGGAATCTTTCGACATCCCCGAAACCCACCAATCTTTCTTCAACTATATCTCAAACGACAAAGACATCTTTGCCCATGGCGGTAAAATATACGAAGAACGCTCTTTCAAGTTTGGCAACGAAGAAAAATGGTTTGAGCTCCATAAAACAGCCATTTACAATGAAAAACAAGAATTTGTCGGGACTACAGGAATGGCCAACGATATTACTACCCGCAAAACCATTGAAAACATTCTGTTAGAAAGTGAAGAAAAATTCAGGCAATTTGCCGAGAACACTGCCGACTCTTTCATTCTAAGCAATGCAGGCCATATTCTTTACATAAACCCGGCATTTGAAAAAATATACGGGCATAAACCCGAAGAGTTAACAAAAGCAGAAATTCCTTTAGAATGGCTCCATAAAGATGACCGCAAGGCCATAGCATCATACTTTTCAAGCGAAGAATTTATTAGTACCGGCAAATTCAACGGCGAATACAGAATTGTCAAACCCGACAACAGCATCAGGTGGATATGGGAAAGACGCTTCCCCGTCATGGATGAATATGGCAATATTATCCGCTTTATCTCTGTTGCTTCTGACATCACCAAACAAAAGTTGCTGGAATTTGATTTGCTCAAAAACCAGGCCCAGCAACAAGCTATCTTGGACAACATCCCTCATCAGGCGTGGTTAAAAGATATTACAGGAAAATATATCTCGGTAAACGAAGCCTTTGCCAAACACTACAATCGCCCTAAAAATGAAATTATTGGCAAAACCGACTCTGATATATGTCATCCAGACCTTGCCGAATTGTATGCTTACAATGATTATCTTGTTGTTAAAACTAAGAACCAGCAGCAATTTGACGAATTTCTGGACACTAACGAAGGTACTTTTTACACCGAAACAATAAAAACGCCCATCATTGATGCCGAAGGCGAAGTTATTGGCATTACTGGTATCTCAAGAGACATCACCTATTACAAACGCCTTGAACAACAACTCAGGCTGAATGACGACAGAGTTAAAGCCTTATTAAAACATTCTTCCGACTCCATTACTGTTATAGACACCGAAAGCCGCATCACATTTGACAGTACCCTGTTTTTTAAAATAGCCAATATTAGTTCTGACGATGCTATTGGTCATAGTTTTACCGAATTTATTAACCCAACAGACGAAGGACTTGTTTATTATACCATAGAAAATGCCATTAAAAACCCTGAAATACAGCAAAAAATTGAATATAGCTGTATCAAACCCGATGGTCAGATTATTTACTTCGAAAGTATTTTTTCTAACCATCTAAAAAACAGCCTAATCAACGGGATTGTTGTCAATACCCGCGACATTACCGAGAAAAAGAAAACAGAAAAAATTGAACAAGAATATCAAGACAAAGTTGGGTTTCTTGACAAAACAGCACTCGATTTTCTTTCGCTCACCTCAAGTGACGAAATTTACGAATACATAGGAAACAAAATCCACGAACTGATGCCCGATGCTGTGATACTTTTCAGTATCTACGACGAAACACTGGACTCATTGATTATCAAGAGCCTCACAGGCATCAACAAATTTAAGACTGTAGTTTTTGACATCCTGGGACAAGACCCTATAAACTACCCTATGCATCTTAATAAGCTTATGAAGCGCAAGCTGGTACGCAGTGCCAACAAACTGCACGAACTCAACGGAGGTCTTTACAATATTACCAGCCGCAAGCTCGATTTTATGATTTGCAAAGCCTTAGAAAAACTTGTATCTTTCAACAAAGCTTATGGGATGGGCATTGTCAGGTCTGAAAAACTTCTTGGTTCAATCATTATTATCACTCGCTACGAACAGGAAATAGCAGACCCGCGCATTATAGAAACATTTACATACCAGGCTTCTATTGCTTTATTGCGCCGCAAACTCGAAAAAGAGCTCGTTATAGCTAAAGAAAAAGCTGAAGAAAGCGATAGGCTTAAAACTGCCTTTTTGGCCAATATGAGCCACGAAATACGCACCCCGGTAAATGGGATCATTGGGTTCTCTCAATTACTGCTTGATCCGCAACTTGACCAAAACCGAAAACAAGAATTTGTTGATATTATCAAGCAAAATGCCAACAACCTTATTTCAATTATTGACGACATTCTTGATATTTCACGTATCCAGGAAGGCCAGATAAAACTCAAGAAAACTTTCATCAATATTAATTTATTGCTTGATGAAATATTTTCATTTTATCTCTCCCCCGAATGGCTGGAAAAAAACATTGTATTGGACATTGAAAAATCACTCGATGATGAAGATGCAGTGATGCTTATCGACCCGTTGAAATTTAAACAAATATTCAACAATCTCATTACCAATGCTTTCAAATTTACCCGTGAAGGCAAAATCACCATTGGCTATGAAGCCGATGACGAATTTTTCAGGTTTTTTGTACGTGACACAGGTATTGGAATTGCAAAAGAAAACCACGACATCATATTCCAACGCTTTATGCAAGCTGACGGCACACTAACAAGACAATTCGGAGGTTCAGGCCTTGGACTTGCCATATCTAAAGGACTTGTCGAATTGATGGGAGGAAAAATATGGGTAGAATCTGAAGTTAACAAAGGTTCCGAATTTTCATTTACCTTACCCAGGCTCAAAGAAAAGAAAGACCATCTCAAGTCGCTTATCCAGTCAGCGAAAGACAACCCTTCCTTGCTCAATTAACAATGCGACCTGATGTTGCCATCTTGGGTATTTGCTTTTCGTTGTTTGTCTTATATGCCATTCACATCATGGCATTCACTTACGGTTGGTTTAAAGCTAAGCCGGAAATAAAAAGTAATTTGCATCACTATACGTTCGTTTCTGTTGTTGTTGCTGCCCGAAATGAAGAACACAATATTCTGCACCTTATAAAAAGCCTTTGGCAACAAAATTATCCAAAAGAATATTTTGAAATTATTATCGTTGACGACCATTCAACCGACAACACTTATACTATTGTTGAAGAGAAAAAAACATTTATCAAAAACTTAAAAATTAGCAGACTCTACAACAATCAATCAGGTAAACGCAACGCAATCAGGCATGCCATTTCGTTATCCAACGGGAATTTGATTATCACAACTGATGCCGATTGCATTGTTGGCAACAACTGGTTAAAATCTATTGTCTATACTTATCAAAACAAAAATGCTAAATTTATTATTGCCCCTGTGTTGATAACCGATGAAAAAACATTTATCCAGCATTACACCTCTGTAGAACAGCTCAGTCTGTCGGCATGCACTATTGGTGCCGCCAGCTTAGGCCATCCTGTAATGTGCAGTAGTGCCAACATAGCTTTTGAAAAGGAATTTTTTGAGAAAATAGATACTAAAATTCCCGACAACATCCGTTCTGGCTTCGACATGTTTTGGCTTCAAGAAGCCATAAAAAAGTCCGCTTCAGATATTTCTTTTGTCAAATCAGCAGAGGCGGCAGTATATACAAAAGCCCCAGGTTCACTAAAAACTTTCGTTAGTCAACATTCAAGATGGGCTTCAAAAAACAAATTTTTAAAAAATCTCTGGATTATTTCAACAGCTTTATCTGTAGTTCTTTTAAACACATTAATAACTATATTGCCTATTATTTCTTGTTTTTATACTAAGGCAATGGGGGTATTCCTTACGCTGCTTTTTGCCAAAATTATTGTTGACAGCCCTATCATGTTTGCTGCCATGTATCACTACAAAAAACCAAGACTGTTGCCGTGGTACATTATCTCATCACTATTGTATCCTTTTGTAACCTCAATAGTAGCAATTTTTGGTATCTTTGGCCGGTATCAATGGAAAGACAGAAACATACAGCAATGAATGAAAACGTGAATCCCAGGCAAAGTTTATGGAGCAAGCTTTATTCTAACAAGCTTGCTATGATTAGCATGATATTCATTACATTATTCTGTCTTCTTGCAATATTAGGATATACCATAGTCAATGATCCAACACCTTTCAGCAACAGGCAATGCCTTGAACTTACAGCAAAAAAGCCTGGCTACCAGGCTTCATTTCTTCTGAAACCCAATAACTTTGAAACTCCCAAAGTATCATGGTTTAGCAAAATGATATGGGGACAACCCGACACAGCCCAATACATCCTTGCTGACAGCCTTGAGTTTTCAGGCACTACGGTAATTATTTTCCGTAAGGGAAATGGTAAATTCTTTGAAAAAGAACATTATAGAGCCAAAGACTTAGGATTAACAAATATTACTGATGTTAATACTTTTAAAAAGCATGTTTTACAGCACTTGTATATCACCAAACATTACCTTTTAGGCACTGACAGGCTTGGCCGCGATGTATTAAGCCGTTTGATCATAGGGGCCAGGGTATCCCTTTCTGTCGGGTTAGTTTCTGTTATCATCTCATTGTTAATAGGAGTATGGCTTGGCGCTATGGCAGGTTATTTTGGAGGCCGAGCAGACAGGGTTATCATGTGGTTTGTCAACGTATCATGGGCAGTACCAACACTTTTACTGGTTATAGCCTTGACCATGGTTATAGGTAAAGGCTTCTGGCAAATATTTATCGCCATTGGCCTCACCATGTGGATTGATGTAACACGCCTTGTTCGTGGCCAAATAATGGGCCTTCGCGAGAAAGAGTACATTGAAGCTTGTCATGCTATGGGCTTTGGCCACTTCCGAATTATTACAAAGCATTTATTGCCTGGCATCATAGGTCCTGTTATTGTTCTTTCGGCAGCTAACTTTGCTTCTGCTATCCTTATCGAATCGGGCTTGAGCTTTCTGGGAGTTGGTATTCAACCTCCAGTACCCTCCTGGGGCAATATGATTAAGGAACATTACGGGTATATCATCCTTGACAAAGCATACCTTGCCATATTGCCGGGCTTGGCAATCATGCTGTTAACGTTGGCTTTTACTATTATAGGAAATGCGTTGAGAGATGCAACCGACACCAAAGCACCCATTGCTCCCAGCTAATAGCATCATTCAATAGCTGATAAAATCTCTATTACCTCTCGATGGCTTCCGTCAGCGTTTCTTTTTAAGACAAAAAAATCAGATTGCATGTTTACATAGCGCCCATCTATATGCTTCAAACGTAAATTGCAGCTGTAACTATTATTGCAAGCAGATGACACATACTTTTCACGTTCACGCACCTTTCTGTAATCCTCAGGGTGATAATGATAAATGGCTTCTTTGTTTATAAGTTCCTGCAACTCTTTATGCCTGTACCCCAACATGCAATGAAAATTGCGGTTATACCACAACAAACTGCGCTTTTTCACGTCTCTTACAGAAACTATTAACGGCAAACGGTTCAAAACCTCTTCTAACAAGCGCAGGTTATCCTGCAAATACTCATTTTCGCGCGAAAGAGCTGTTAAAACCATCCGAAACCCTTCATTATCATGCTTCAATTGTTTGTTTTCTTCTGATATGCGAACGTATGATTCCTGAAGTTTCTGAATATTTTCCATAGTACTCCCAAAACGAGATATTGAAATATCTTCATTTATAAAGCGTTTAGCTTCATCAACAAATCGTTTGGCAGCTCCTTTCGACATATTTTTTTTTCACACTATTATCAAATATATAAAAAATACTGTTGAACTTTCAAAAACAAATTATTATTTTGACCAAAAAAAATAATTTTATCTTATTTATATTCTGCATGTTATATCTGACAGCCTTGCAATTGGTGCCAACAATAAAAACTTTTAATCTTGATTATTTAGCATTAAAAACAAAATATTACCAAAACCTGACAAATATTTGAAGTAACGAAAAGATAACCTTGTTTTAACATTTAATTAATAAGCATTAATATTACGTTTTGTCAATAAATCTGGCACATTTAATATACTTTCGTTAAAATTTTTAGGGTACTTGTCAAAAACAATTGTATTTATATAAAACTTTTATTTATGATCAAAATCAAAAAGATCTTAGGTTTAGTAATACTGTCAATGTTGGCTTTTTCCTGCAATAAAGAAGAAGGTGAAGGAGGAAAGGGCAACATAAAAGGTATTGTTTATCAGGTAATTGTTAACGCTCAAACCCTTGACACTATTACTATTGCCCCTGCTCCAGACGAAGATGTTTACCTCATTTATGGTGATGATAAAGAAATTGACGATAAAACTGTTTCAAGTTATGACGGTTCTTTTGAATATAAATATTTGCGTGATGGCAATTATCAGCTATTGGTATATTCGCAAGACACTTCAAACTATTCGAAAACCAAAACCCCTGTCATAAAAAAAGTCCATATTTCTAATGGAGGTACAGCAAAACCTGACACTTTGTTTATTCTGAAAACAGTAGATTATGATAAAGGTGCCGGTATTATTGAAGGTATAGTAAATGCTGAGGTTATTGACAACCAAAACTTAAACATTATTGCCATTCAGGCAGCCCCTGATCAAAATGTATATATTTTAAACAGCTCTACAAACCAAGTACTTGACAAAACCACTACCAGTGACGATGGTAAATTTGCGTTCCAAAACCTTGTTGATGGTAATTATTGTATTTTGGTTTACTCGCAAGATACTGCCAATGCAAAAAACAAAAAAGTAGCCATCAAACAGCCTGTTCAGGTCAAAAACCAAAACACGGTCAAATTATCATCCATTCATATTACAAAAATGTTGGATATAGACGAGGGTTCTGGCAGTATTACCGGCAAAATTTGGCTAATAAACTATAAGAGCAATGGATATACTATTAAAGACATAGCATTAGCCCAAGAATATGATGTATATCTCATATATGGCAACCACTTAGGATTTGACATGCGCACAAGGACAAGCTATGACGGAACTTTTTGCTTTTCAAACCTTATTAATGGCAAATACACCGTATTTGTTTATTCTGAGCAGGAAGACATAGACGGGTACCTTACCGGGGCAACTCAAAAAGCCATTCATAAAAAGACTTTTGAGATTACCAACAACAATCAATCATTTTATATGACTGACACCGTGAAAACTTTTTAAAACGCTATATAACAGTTTTTTATGAAAATACAACTAATAACCGGACTACTTTTGCTTTCTACGGTATTATCTGTTTCTGCACAAAAAAAGAAAAAAGATATCGTTAGCAATAAAATTAAAAGCATTACAGAATTTAACGAAGATTTTGAAAAAAATAACGGTCGCTCTGTAAAAGAAAGCTTTACTGCTTATGACGAATTTGGAAACATTATAGAACTCATTGAGTATGACGATAATGGTAAAGAAAAAAAACATATTAAATATGAATATGACGATAAAGACAACTGTACCAAAGAAACTTACCTCAACCCAAAAGGACAGCTCGAAAAAACTATTGTCTTTAAATATGACGATGGATTAAAAATTGAAAAAACTACTTACCTGCCTAATGGCAAAATTAAAGTCCGCAAAAAGTACATTTACCAATTTCAATAAAAAAAATGGGAACTATTTATCATGAAATTGACACTGTATTAAACACTTACAAGCCTATTTCACTCAGTGAAATGGACTCTGTCAAGCTGATGAGCCGCACCGATACAAAGTTTATTTTCAATTCAGCCATGATTTGCCAAATATTAGAAATGGCTAAATCTTATTATAAAGTATTGGAAATTAACAGCACAAGGCAATTTCAATATATTACCACATATTTTGACACCCCGGACTTGTTTATGTACAATCAGCACCACAATGGCAAACTCAACCGTTATAAGGTTAGGCAACGCCGCTATGATGCAACCGGAAATGAATTTTTTGAGATAAAATTTAAGAATAACAAAGGCCGTACCATCAAAAGCCGTATTGAAAACAACGCTAACAATGAACTTAACGCTGCTACTGATAAATTCTTGAAGAAAAAAACGCCTTTTGAATGTTGTCAGTTGAAAAAAACAATTTTAAACCAGTTTATACGCATCACTCTTGTTAATAACAACATGACAGAAAGAGCTACATTGGATTACAACCTTTGCTTTTCTGATTTTCATAAAGAACGCCCAATTCCACAATTGGGTATCGCCGAAATAAAGCAGGACAGTAATTCAGGCCCTTCGCCTTTAATAACCATCATGCGCGAACTAAAAATACAACCCGAAGGACTCTCTAAATACTGCCTTGGAGTTGCTTCATTATATGACGATGTAAAAATTAATACATTTAAACCACGGTTAATTAAAATAAATAATTTATAAAATGGATACACCTACTATTGAAACAATGAAATTTCTGGGCATTGAACTTTTTGACAAAAAAGATTTTTTTGAGCTTTTAATTCGTTTGTCCTTCAATTTATTGATTGTTGGGATTATAGTTCGTTTACTTTATTACCCAATTACACGTCGCAAAGACTACCTGTTTACATACATTCTCCTGTCAACAATAGTTTTTCTTATTTGTTTTATGCTTTCTAATGTAAAACTACAAATGGGCTTTGCTTTAGGGTTATTTGCTGTATTTGGTATTTTGCGTTACCGCACCAACCCAATGCCAATCAAAGAAATGACATACCTTTTTGTTGTAATTGGCATTTCAATTATCAATTCACTAACCAACAAAAAGGTAAGCTACGCTGAAATATTGTTTACGAATATAGCTATTGTGTTTGTAATCTATGGATTAGAAAAAGTTTGGCTACTTAGACACGAATCTTGTAAACTAATTAACTATGAAAAAATTGAGTTAATCAAGCCTGAAAAACATAACGAACTAATGGCAGACTTACAGCAACGCACCGGGCTAAAAATAAACCGCATAGACATAGGTAAAATCGACTTTTTGCGCGACACTGCCCGTATTATGATTTACTATTATAGTGACGAGAACCGTATCAACTTAGCTGATGAAGGCCGCGTATATACTGGAGATGGCGATGATGATTAATAAAATAAAAAATATCTTGCTTTGTTGCTTTTGGGGGGCACTTTCTTTGACTTTGGCAGCTCAGCAAGATTTTAACCAATGGAGTACCATTGACTTCCAATATAATTTCAACAAACGAAATGCCGTTTGGGTTTCAAATGAAATGAGGCTCAACGAAAATGCCTCACAATTTAGTAAGTACAACTTTGACGCAGGATATGACCGCAAAATATGGGAAAAATTATATGCAGGCGTTTCATTTCGCTATTCAAGGGTAAACGACAAATTTGTTTACAAAAACGGCTATGATTACAACCTTTATGCAGAATACGAATTTTCGTACCAACGTTATTCTTTAGACGTTAAAATAAGGTTTCAGCACACCTCTCAGGGCATCGACCTTGAAACTATTGAAGAAGTAGAGAATGTTTGGCGTAATAAAGCTGACATAAGCTACAAAATACCATACACCCACCTTTCACCTTATATTGCTTTTGAATATTTCTCGGAAATTACAGACAAAGGATTGTGGCCCCAGAAATACCGTTTATTTGGAGGTGTGAAATATAACATTAACAAATCCAGTGCTATATCAGCTTATTACGGATTGCAATATTCTTTGCGTAAACCCAATGAAAACTATATTCTCGGCTTGAAATATTCTTTAAAACTCAAAGCCAAAAAAAACAAAGACAAGGAAGAAGATACCTCTGAAAATGAAGAAGCCCTATCTTTGGGCAAGCACCTTATCTATATTTGATTTTAGCTTTTCAAAAGAAGCCCGTTTTACTGGGGTCCCTTCAAACATTTTGGCATACTCAGGTTCTGTAAGCGATTGCCATTGTTCTGCTGTCAAGTCTCCCCACTTTTTTGCACTTTCTGCAACCCTTTCATCAAAAGCAACGGCTTTGCTATTCCATGGGCAAACCTGCTGACACAGGTCGCAACCATAAATAAAACCACTAAAACTATTATGAATAGGCTTTTCACTATTTATTTTCATCTCTATAGTTTGATATGAAATACATTTATTTGAGTCAATCAATGAATTACCTATAATAGCATTGGTTGGACAAGCTTCTATACATCTTTGACAAGTTCCACAACGATTTTCAACAGGATTATCGTATTTATCCGCCTGCTCATTGATGATGATAGTGCCAATAAAACAATTTGTACCCAAAACTGGGTTTATGAGCATACCGCTCTTACCAATCCATCCCAAGCCGGCCTGTTCAGCAAAATATCTTTCGGCTACAGGTGCAGAATCTACAAAATATCGACCTTGTAATTCCGGATATTTTTGCTGCAAAGCATTATAAAAGAATTTTAATTTCTTTTTCAGTGTTTTATGATAATCTCTTCGCCATGCATATTGAGCAATACGAACCGGGCTTTTTTCAAACACATCAAGCTTTGTATGATAGCTATATAAAACTACTACAACTGTAGAAGCATTTTCAACAAGTAACTGAGGTGTAAAACGCAAATGAACATTGGTTTCCATCCAATCCATGCTGGCATGAAAACCCGCTGACAACCATTTTTTATAAACTAATTGGGTATTGGCATCCACTTTTGCCTTGGCAAGCCCACAAGCATCAAAGCCATTTTTTTGGGCTAATTGTATTATTTCATCATGAATTAACATGCTTAAAGAAGTCCAAGCTCAAGCATTGCTTCTTCGGTCATCATTTCTTTTGTCCAGGGTGGTTCAAAGGTCAGGTTTACCTTCAATTCATTAACCGCAGGAATAGCTTTTATTTTTTCATGCACCTCCTGCACCAGCTCGTCTGCCATAGGGCAATTTGGTGCAGTCATGGTCATTACTATCTCTACATTGCGCGACTCATCTACATTTATTTCGTATATTAAACCCAAATCAAAGATGTTTACAGGTATTTCTGGGTCATATATCCCACGCAACACAGTAGCAATCTCTGTTTCTAACATTAATATCGGGTTTTCCATATCCTTAATTTTTAAAATAAACAGCTTTACAGCTTATTTGTTTTGTTCCATTTTTGTTTTATAAGCCAAGGCAAACATGCGCATTTGCTTTATCATAGACACCAAACCATTTGCCCTGGTTGGCGAAAGGTTTTCTTTCAACCCAATTTTATCAATAAACTCAAGCTCTGCACTAATAATTTCGTCAGGCTCACGATTAGAAAGCACCCTAATCAACAACGCTATAATGCCTTTAGTAATGATAGCATCGCTATCTGCAGTAAAAACAACCTTTCCGTCAATCAACTCTCCACTAAGCCATACCCTGCTTTGACAACCTTTTATCAGGTATTCGTTTGCCTTGTATTTGTTATCAAGCGGCTGTAATTCTTTGCTTATCTCAATCAGATAATTATATCTGTCCAGCCAATCGTCAAATTGAAGAAACTCTTCAACAATGGCATCTTGTGTTTCTTGCAGCGTCATCTTTTTTTTCGGCAAAATTAATAAAACTTCAGCATCAGCCAAACATGGTTTTTACCCTCAACAATCCTTCGTATAGCCTGTCAATTTCTTCAAAAGTATTGTAAAAAGCCATTGAAGCCCTCACAGTTCCTTCTATTTCATAAAAGTCCATAATAGGCTGGGCACAATGAGTGCCTGTCCGTACTGCCACACCAAGCTTGTCCAGTATCATCCCGGTATCGTATGGATGAATATTTTCAAGCAAAAAAGAAATTACTGGCCCTTTATCCGCTGCCGTTCCATAAATTTTCAGCCCTTCTATCGTCTGAAGCTTATTGGTAGCATATTCCAAAAGGTCTTTTTCATATCCTGCAATATTATCAAACCCCAGCTTCTTTATATAATCTATAGCTACCGATAATCCTACAGCATCAACATAGTTTGTTGTTCCAGCTTCAAATTTATAGGGTAAAGAATTATAATAAGTCTTTTCAAAGGTTACACAATCGACCATATCTCCTCCTCCCTGATATGGGGGCATCTGGTTGAGCCATTCTTCTTTGCCATACAAAATACCTATTCCCGTAGGTGCATATATTTTATGCCCAGAAAATACAAAGAATTCACAATCCAGCTCCTGAACATCAATCTTAACATGCTGAATACTCTGGGCTCCGTCAATAAGCACCGGTATCCCTTTCTTGTGGGCTTTATCTATAATAGCCTTTATAGGATTAACCGTTCCCAGAACATTTGAAACATGCGTAATCGCAAGTATTTTAGTCTTCTCCGTTAAAAGTGAATCTACTGCATCCAGTTTCAACTCCCCATTCTCGTCCACAGGAATAACCTTCAGCTTTGCATTCTTGCGCTCGCAAAGCATTTGCCACGGAACAATATTGGCATGGTGCTCCATAGCCGAAATGAGGATTTCATCGCCAGCTTTGACAAACTTTTCGCCAAAAGAAAAAGCTATGGCATTGATGCTTCCTGTTGTTCCGCTAGTAAATATGATTTCCTGGGAATACCTGGCATTGATAAATTGCTGGATATTTTTGCGGGCATTCTCATACATTTCGGTAGATTGGTCGCTCAAATAATGGACTCCCCTGTGAATATTGCTATTTGTTTTGGTATAACACTCAACAACAGCATCTATAACACATTGAGGCTTTTGAGTTGTTGCACCATTGTCAAAATAAGCCAAAGGTTTGCCATGAACAGTGCTACCCAGTATTGGAAAGTCTTTTCGGACAGAATTAACATCAAACATAGAAAAAATATTAAGACTCAAAGTTACTACAAAGCCTGACAATTGTGGCAACGGGTCAACTCCTTGCGCAATCTCTTATTCACAATTTCATCAATCCTAAACCTCAGGTTTTCGAACTTTATATTTTGTACAATCTCGTGTGCAAAAGCAAACATAAGCAACATACGAGCTTCATCTTTCGAAATGCCTCTTGCTCTGAGATAAAACAATGCGTCCGGGTCGATTTGACCAACTGTAGCTCCATGGCTACATTTTACATCATCGGCATATATCTCTAACTGTGGACGTGTATTAACTTTAGCTGTATCTTTAAGCAACAGGTTGTTACATTTCTGAAAAGCTGCTGTTTTTTGGGCATCCCGGGCAACCATTATTTTGCCATTAAACGATCCTACTGATGTATCATCAAGAATCCCCTTAATAAGCTGATTGCTTGTACAGCTTGGCTTGGCATGGTCTATAAGTACGTTGAAATCTATTATTTGGCTACCATCAGTCATGTATAAGCCATTAGTGCTATTATCTGCACCCACTCCATCAAGCTTTGCCGCAATATTATTGCGTATCATACCCCCATGCAAAGACAACACTGTATAATTAACTCTCGAGTTAGCCTTCTGCATGATATTGGTATGATTGATAGCCCCTGCATTGTTATGGATATTCTGCATATTAGTAACATCAAGCTGAGCCCCTTCTTTCACCACAATTTCTGTAAGCTGGTTAGAAAGAAATTTATTTTGGGACAACGTATGATCACAAATAACAAGGTTTACTGAGCTATTTCCCTCTAAAACAATGAGATTACGAGGAGATACAAACATATCATCCTGTGCAAGTTGCAAGTTTATTATCTGTATAGAAGAATGAAAGTTACAATTTTTAGGAAGATAAATAAAAATCCCATCACGAAATACAGCCTTATTCAGCGAAACTAGGCTATCAGCAAGATTTACATCGACATCTAAATAAGGAATTACCTTTTCTGGTATTTCCTGTAAAGCTTTTGCCAAACTGCCAATCCAAACACCCAAAGGCAACTCATGAGGCTTTGTATGCGAATGAAAAAAACCATTGATGGTAATGATTTCATGCATATCAAACCTTGGAACATCGCATTGAAAAACCTGTTCACTATCTAGCTTAAGCTTTTCAGGTTGAATGGTATATCCGTAAGTATGGTCAAACCAGGGAGTCAAATCAAGATATTTATATCTTTCATCAGATTTATTAGGAACTCCCATTGACTCGAAAACCGAAACTGCCTCCTGACGATGATTTGACAATGCATCAGAAAACACTCCTTTGTTTTGATGGTAAATTCCCGAGTATGTTTTTATCAGCCTTTCGACTGTTGTAATAGTTTCCATTATCTACTTTATGAAAATATTAACCAATCCGCTAAACAGTTTTCTTAATCCAGTCATAGCCTTTTTCTTCAAGCTCCAGCGCAAGTTCTTTTCCTGCAGTCTTTACTATTCGGCCATCATAAAGGACATGAATAATATCAGGCACTATATAATCAAGCAATCGTTGATAGTGCGTTATAACAATGGTAGCATTATCAGCAGTTTTAAGCTTATTCACTCCATTCGACACAATCCTTAAGGCATCTATATCCAATCCTGAGTCTGTTTCATCCAGAATTGACAAGGCTGGATTTAACATAGCCATCTGGAATATCTCATTTTTCTTCTTTTCACCACCTGAAAAACCTTCATTAACCGAACGGCCCGTAAGTTTGCCATCCATCTCCACAAGCTGTTGCTTTTCACGCATGAACTTCAGAAAATCTGCAGACGAAAGTGCAGGCAAATTATTGTATTTACGAACTTCATTTACTGAAGCCCGCAAAAAGTTTACCATACTGACACCCGGAATCTCTACCGGATACTGAAAACTAAGAAACAAACCTTCTCTGGCCCTGTCTTCCGGCGAAAGTTCAAGCAGGTTCTTACCTTTAAACCAAACTTCACCATGGGTCACTTCTACATTCTCACGCCCGGTAAGCACAGCAGCCAATGTACTTTTGCCCGAGCCATTTGGCCCCATGATGGCATGTACTTCTCCAGCTTTTACTTCAAGGTTTATCCCTTTTAATATTTCTTTTTCGCCAATCTTGGCCCTTAAGTCTTTTATGTGTAGCATATCACAAATTTTTCTAATTCTATATATTGTGGTAAAGTAGAATAGTAGTTAAGTAGAATAGTAGCTAGACATCTACTTCAACGTGAAACACAAACTATTAAGCATGCGATCTACTTCTTCCTGTAACTCTACAATTTTTATTTTTTGTTCAACATTTTATGTAACCTAAATCAAATACCAGTAATGAATAATATGAACACTCATCCAAAGAACCCTGAGATATATTATAGTACCGAAGCTTCTCAGTATTAGTTTTCTTTCTAAATCCTTCAGCAATATTTGCAGCAACAGAAACACTTGCCCTTCTATATTGAGAAGTTAATCCATAAACTTCTTCCTTTGGAAAAGCAGAAGAAACTTTATATACTAATAAAACATATTCGTGGGCCTTTTGCCACACTATCAGATCCCTATATGTTTTAGCAGGTAACATCTATACTTTACTACTTCTATACTTTACTACTTCTTCCTACCCCACACTACCTTCCAAGCTTATCTGTAGCAATTTCTGTGCCTCAACTGCAAATTCCATCGGCAACTTATTAAGCACCTCTTTGGCATAGCCATTTACAATAAGCCCTACAGCATCTTCAGTTGAAATGCCGCGCTGGTTACAATAAAATATCTGGTCTTCACCAATCTTAGAAGTTGTAGCTTCATGCTCTACAATGGCATTAGGGTTTTCCACTTCCAAATAAGGGAATGTATGCGCCCCGCATTTATCGCCAAGCAATAACGAATCGCATTGCGAAAAATTACGTGCATTATCAGCACCTTTAAGTACTTTAACCAGTCCTCGATAGCTATTATTGCTCTTTCCGGCCGAAATACCTTTTGAAACTATCCTGCTACGCGAGTTTTTACCAATATGAATCATCTTTGTCCCGGTATCTGCCTGCTGATAATTGTTTGTAACAGCCACAGAATAGAATTCACCTACAGTATTATCGCCTCGTAATATGCAGCTTGGATATTTCCAGGTAATTGCCGAACCGGTTTCTACCTGAGTCCATGAAATCTTAGAGTTATTCCCTTTACAAATACCACGTTTTGTTACGAAATTATAAATCCCGCCTTTCCCGTTTTTATCCCCAGGATACCAGTTCTGAACTGTAGAATACTTTATTTCAGCATTCTCCATCGCTACCAACTCTACAACAGCAGCATGCAACTGGTTTTCATCACGCATAGGCGCTGTACAACCTTCCAGATAACTAACATAAGCGTCATCATCTGCAATTAACAGTGTACGCTCAAACTGACCTGTATTTGCCGCATTGATACGGAAATATGTGGACAGTTCCATCGGGCAACGCACACCTTTAGGGATATAGCAAAAAGAGCCGTCGCTAAATACCGCTGCATTAAGGGCTGCAAAATAATTATCCGAAAAAGGCACTACCGAACCCAAATATTTCTTTACCAAATCAGGATGCTCTTTGATTGCTTCACTCATCGAACAAAATATAATACCTTTTTCAGCTAAAGCTTCACGAAAAGTGGTTTTGACAGAAATACTGTCCATCACAGCATCCACCGCAACTCCAGCCAAATGGGCTTGTTCGCTCAGCGGAATTCCAAGTTTATTGAACGTTTCCAACAACTCAGGGTCAACTTCGTCCATGCTTGAATACTTTGCTTGTTGACGAGGAGCTGCATAGTAGATAATATCTTGATAATTTATTTCAGGTATCTGCAAATGCGCCCAATCAGGCATTTTCATCTTTTGCCAGTGCCGAAATGCCTTTAACCTGAACTCAAGCATAAACTCCGGTTCTTCTTTCTTTTTAGAAATTAACCTGATTATATCTTCATTAAGCCCTTTGGGGATAGTATCTATATCAATATTTGTATAAAAACCGTATTTGTAATCACCCCCGGTCACATCCTGGATGATATCTTGTGAATTGTCAGACATACTATTCTTATTTAGATTATTTCTAAACAGTGCAAAGGTAATAAAAGTTCAAAACTTAATTAGTGATTTTGATAATATTTAAGCATTTAAATACTTTAATTTTAGAAAATTACAATTAAATATTGATTATCAGTGCTTTATGAAATATTTCTTGATAAAATCTAACTTGGCACGCTTCTTGAAATTATATAAATAAAACCTGCGCAGGTATTTAAAAATTTCTTAATTAACGGGGCTTAAGCTACAATATGTAACTGAAAAGCACCAATTGTAGGACTTTTTAATACCTTAAACTATGCAAACAAATGAAAACGCTGCATTCACGAAAACAGCAATTAACTTGGATGAAATAGTTTTCGCCAACCGTAACCACGCATACGGTGCATACAATATGCGAAAAGAATATAAGAAAAGACTTCTCATCGGTTTTATTGCCACATTCCTTATTTTTAGCGCTTCTATTGGCATTTCGATGTATAAAACATATACCAATATAATAGTTCCAAAACCTGAGATAAAACACGATGTCACTTTCGCACCCGACAAATTAGACAACCCTCTGCCTCCCCCTCCAGCCCCGGCTCCAATAATGCCAACAATTGAAAGATTTACGGCTCCCATTATTGTTGATACTACAGACGAAAATGACCTTACCCTTATAAGTATGGATGAAGCCACAGCATTGACAACCAACGATACCGAAGACTTAACTTATGTACCAGAAAATACAGTTAATACCTATACTCCAGAAATTGACGAGCCAGAAATTGGCCGTTGGGATGTCACAGAACAAGCCACATTTGAAGGTGGCGATTTAAAAACCTTTCATGCCTGGCTGCAAATGAACGTGACATACCCTCAAGAAGCAATAGAAGCAAGACTTTCTGGTAGAATTACATTGTTTTTCAGCGTCAATACAAAAGGTCAGGTCTGCGATGTAAAAGTCATCAAAGGCATACACCCCGTACTTGATCAAGAAGCGCTCCGGACAATCCTTAACTCTCCTGCATGGAAACCTGCCAAATTTAACGGAAAGCCTGTTAAACAAAACTTCACAGTACCATTAATATTCCGTATCGAATAAATAACAGCACATTCAACTATTCCAAAACCCTGCCCAAAAGCAGGGTTTTATTCTGTATAAACATTACTAAATATAACGCCTAACAATAAAGATTTTTCAGTTGTTAATATTGTAATATCTTTATTATAAAACCATTACCAATAAATCAAATACTAAAAACCGCAATTCTATTATATATTTTATAAAAATTTTTATATATAATTTTGAAATTCAAGATAAAGCGTATATGTTTGTAGTTAAATAATTGAAGTAAAAACATTTTCAACATCAGACAACCAATAACTTAACACTATTCAGACATTTCACTTATTATGCCATACAAAGAAAAAAAAATAGAAAAAGTATATTACACCATAGGAGAAGTGGCAGAAATGTTTGGCGTAAATACTTCTCTGATCCGTTTTTGGGAAAAAGAATTTGATGTCATCAAACCTAAAAAAAACAAAAAAGGCAACCGCTTATTTACCAAAAAAGACATTGACAATTTTCACACCATTTACCATCTTGTTAAAGAAAGGGGAATGACACTAAAAGGCGCCCAAAAAAAGATGAAAGAAAATAAAGAAGATACCGAAAACAATTTTGAAATAATAAAAACCCTGAAAGCCATTCGCGAAATGTTAGTCGAAATACGCGAAAATATGTAAATATGCAAATCAAAGAAATTTTAACAACCCTGGAAGATTTTGCCCCACTTGCTTTTCAAGAACCTTATGACAACTCAGGCCTTTGCATTGGCAACCCCAACAAAGAAGTCAAAGCCCTTCTGCTTACCATCGATATTACCGAAGATGTCATTGATGAAGCCATAAAACTTGGATGCAACCTGATAATTTCTCATCATCCCCTTATTTTCAGCGGTATAAAAAGCCTTACCGGACAAAACTGCATTGAACGCTGTATTATCTATGCCATTAAAAATGACATAGCTATATATTCAGCCCATACCAACTTAGATATAGCCCCAATGGGGGTTAGTTACATGATGGCCCAAAAACTTGGCCTGAAAAACATCAAAATCTTGTCGCCGTTAGAAAATAAGCTTCTCAAATTGGTCTCTTTTGTTCCTTTTGAACATGCCGAAAAAGTCAGAGAAGCAATATTTGAAGCCGGCGCAGGGCACATAGGCAACTATGACAGGTGCAGTTACAACCTTGAAGGCAACGGAACCTTCAGAGGTAATGAAAACTCAAATCCTTTTGTTGGCATTAGTGGCCAAGACCATACAGAACCCGAAATAAGAATAGAGACTATACTTCCTGCCCATATAAAAAATAAAGTTTTAAAAGCATTACTTAATGCTCACCCTTACGAAGAACCAGCCTACGATATATATCCGTTATTAAACACATTTGAAAAAGCAGGTTTGGGAGCTATTGGCAAAATAGAGCCTGTCGAAGAAAAAGTATTTCTGAAAAAAATTAAAGAAGTATTTAATGTAACCATAGTTAGACATACACCTTTGCAAAATAAAAAAATTGAAACCGTTGCCCTTTGTGGCGGAAGTGGCAGCAATTTGCTCAAAAATGCCATAAAAGAACAAGCTGACATTTTCATAAGCAGTGACTTCAAATATCATCAATTTTTCGATCACGAAAAGAAAATACTCATTGCTGATATTGGGCACTTTGAGAGTGAACAATTCACAAAAGAAATTTTTTATCAAATAATAAAGAAAAAATTTGCTAATTTTGCAGTTCATTTTTCGAGCATTAATACAAATCCAATAAATTACTATTAAGTTTATGGCACATACAGAAAGCGAAATTTCAATAGAAGAAAAACTAAGGGCTCTTTACGAACTGCAACGTGTTGACAGCGAAATTGACAAAATCAAAATTTTGCGTGGTGAGCTTCCTCTTGAAGTGCAAGATTTGGAAGACGAAATAGCAGGATTAGACACCCGTTTACAAAACCTCGAAGAAGAAGTAAAAAATCTCGATGTAGCCATTTCAACCAAAAAGAACGAAATAGTAAACGCCAATGCCCTTATTAAAAGATACAAAGAACAACAAGAAAATGTAAGGAACAATCGCGAATTCGATTCTCTTTCAAAAGAAATTGAATTTCAAACCCTCGAAATTGAACTATGCGAAAAACGCATCCGCGAATTTACAGCCCAAATAAAGAACAAAAAAGAAATCATCGAAAGCTCATCAGCTACTCTTAAAGAACGCAATAACGATCTTAAAAACAAGAAAAAAGAACTTGAAGAAATTATTGCTGACACCCAAAAAGAAGAAGAAGCTCTTTTAAAAAAATCAAAAGAAATTGAAAAACTTATCGAAGCCCGGCTGATGAATGCATACAAAAGAATAAGGAGCAATGCGCGCAACGGGCTTGCCGTGGTATCTGTAGAACGCGATGCTTGTGGTGGTTGTTTCAACAAAATTCCACCTCAAAGACAAATGGAAATCAAAGCTCACAAAAAAATCATTGTATGTGAATATTGTGGGCGCATCCTTGTTGATAAAAATTATTTTGAAAGTCAAAACTAACAACTATTGATTTAAACAATAAAAAAACCGGGAAGAAATTATTTTCCCGGTTTTTTTATGCCCCAGAAACAAAAAAACATATCCCACTTTTTCTCAATGTTCATATTTTCAGTTTTTTAGCAACTAAAATTGACAGAAATAACAAGAAATTCCAACAACATTTTTTTTGTTATTTTATAAACAAAAAGTTCTGTGAAAATTATAACAATACAAATACATTTTTTACTTTTGCATAAGTTTAATCATTAGGTTAGTGAACTCATTCAAAACAACTGAATGAGTTGAAAATAAAGATAATAATAATAAATATGAAAGTAACAGTAGTTGGTGCAGGAAACGTTGGGGCTACAGTAGCCCAGTGCATTGCAGAAAAAGAATTAGTAAATGAAATTATTTTACTTGACATCAAAGAAGGGTTATCAGAAGGCAAAGCTCTTGATTTGTGGCAAACAGCCCCGGTTAATTACTACGACTCAAGAATTAAAGGTGTAACAAACGACTACAAAAGTACAGAAAATTCTGAAGTCATTGTTATCACCTCAGGTGTACCTCGTAAACCAGGGATGAGCCGCGACGATTTAATTTCAATCAATGCTAATATTGTAAAATCTGTTGCAGAAAATGCCATCAAATACTCTCCCAATGCTAAAATTATTGTAGTGTCAAACCCTTTAGATGTAATGACCTATGTAGCATACCTTGCTGCTAAAACTTCGCCAGAAAAAGTTTTAGGCATGGCCGGGATTCTTGATACCGCAAGATATCGTGCATTCTTAGCAGATGAACTAAAATGCAACCCTAAAGATATCCAGGCTTTATTACTTGGCGGACATGGCGACACTATGGTCCCTCTCCCAAGATATACAACAGTTTCAGGTATCCCTGTAACTCAACTTATTGAAAAGGAAAAACTTGATGCTATAATCAAACGTACACAAAACGGAGGTGGCGAAATTGTAAGTTTACTCGGCACTTCTGCTTGGTATGCCCCAGGGGCATCAGCTGCTCAAATGGTAGAAGCAATCATTCGCAACCAAAACAGGATTTTCCCTTGCTGTGTTAAACTTGATGGTCAATATGGCTACAAAAATGTATTTGTAGGCGTACCTGTTAAAGTTGGCAAAAACGGTGTTGAACAAATTATTGAAATTGAGCTTAACGCCGAAGAAAAAGCTTCTTTTGACAACTCTGTTTCTGCAGTAAAAACATTGATGGATGTTCTTGACAATATGAAACTTTTCTAAAAAAGGCTTACTTGAAATAAAAAAGGCTGCACAGTTGTGTAGCCTTTTTTTTGCGGAAAGAGAGGGATTCGAACCCTCGGTACAGTTGCCCGCACAACGGTTTTCGAGACCGTCCCGATCGACCACTCCGGCATCTTTCCTTAAACGGCTGCAAATTTAGGATTAAAATTTAATATTTGACACTTTACATTGGGCAAAAAAAAAGAGCTGCCCTTTTTAGAACAGCTCTTTGATTGATTTGCTATCGGATAAATAATAATTCTCTATATTTTGGCAAAGGCCATTTTTCGTTGTCAACTATAAGTTCAAGTTTATCAATATGATACCTGATTTCTTCAAAGAATGGGACAACTTTTTCATAATAAGCCATGGCCATCTCATTAACATCTTCAATCTTATTAGCCACTTTACGCGCTTCAATCATTTCACTAACCTTGCTCTTAATTGTCGAAATATGTCCATTCACTTCCTTAACCAGCTCTATACGCTTTGCAGAAAGCTCTTTAAATTCTTTCTCGCTGAAGATGTCTTTCATAGCTTTAATATTCTCAATTAAAGATGTTTGATAATCTACAGCAACAGGAACTATATGATTCATAGCCAAATCACCCAACACACGAGATTCTATCTGGATTTTCTTCATATAAATTTCCTGACGGATTTCAGCCCTTGCTTCAAGCTCTTTGTGCGAATAAACTTTTGTCTCACCAAATAATCTTGCAGCTTTTGGAGATGCCCAAACTTTATTCAAAACAGGTACAGCACCTTCGGTATTCAACCCTCTTCTCTTGGCTTCTTTTTTCCATTCTTCACTATAACCATTACCATCAAAACGAATTGCTTTTGACTCACTAATGTAACGGGCCAAAATCTGAAGGATTGCATCATCTTTCTTGATTCCTTTTTTAATAAGAGCATCAACATCTTTCTTAAATATAGTAAGCTGTTGAGCAACAGCAGCATTCAAAGCTGTCATGGCTGGAGCACAGTTTGCTGAAGAACCTACAGCTCGGAATTCAAAACGGTTTCCGGTAAATGCAAATGGCGAAGTACGGTTACGGTCTGTATTGTCAAGCAAAATTTCTGGAATACGACCTATGTCAAGTTTGAGAGCAGTTTTATCATCCGCACTTAATTTTGAACCTGTAACTTTTTGTTCAATTTCATCAAGCATTTTAGAGATTTGTTCTCCCAAGAAAGCCGAAACAATGGCAGGAGGAGCTTCATTTGCACCCAGACGGTGGGCATTTCCTGCCGAAACAATAGAAGCTTTAAGAATATCGTCATTGTTGTGAACTGCTTTCAATACATTAACACAGAAGGTCAAAAACAATAAGTTCCCTTTAGGGTTTTTCGATGGCGAAAGCAAATTAACCCCTGTATCTGTCCCTAATGACCAGTTGTTGTGCTTCCCTGAACCGTTAACTCCTTTGAATGGTTTTTCATGCAAAAGTACTTGAAAATGATGCTTTTTAGCAACCCTGCGCATAATGCTCATTATTAACAAGTTGTGGTCAACTGCAAGGTTGCACTCTTCATAAACAGGAGCTATTTCAAATTGGTTTGGAGCAACTTCATTGTGGCGGGTTTTTGCCGGAATACCAAGTTTCCAGGCTTCATATTCAAGCTCTTGCATAAATGCTAAAACCCGCTCAGGAATTGAACCAAAATATTGGTCTTCTAACTGTTGGTTCTTGGCAGAATCATGTCCCATCAATGTACGCTCAGTAAGCATCAAATCAGGACGTGCTAAATATAAAGATTGGTCAATCAAAAAATATTCTTGTTCCCAACCTAAAAATGAATATACTTTCTGAACATCTTTATCAAAGTATTGGCAAACAGCAACAGCTGCCTGATCTACTGCATGTAAAGCCTTAAGAAGCGGTGCTTTATTGTCAAGCATCTCACCGGTATAAGACAAAAAGATAGTAGGAATACAAAGTGTCTGGTCTAAAATAAATGCTGGCGATGATAGATCCCATGCAGTATAACCACGGGCTTCAAAAGTGCTACGAATACCTCCGCTTGGGAAACTCGAAGCATCAGGCTCCTGCTGAACAAGCAATTTCCCGGTGAAACTTTCTATTACGCTTCCATTCCCGGCTGGCTCTGCAAATGCATCATGTTTTTCAGCTGTCCCTTCAGTAAGTGGATGAAACCAGTGTGTATAATGAGTAGCTCCCATTTCCAAAGCCCAAGCCTTCATACCCGCCGCAACCTGATCTGCCATTTTGCGATCAATACAAATGCCTTTGTCTATAGCAAGTTCTACTGCCTGATATGCCTCTTTTGAAAGGTACTTTTTCATTTTAGGTTTATCAAACACATACATGCCAAAATATTCTGAAGCTTTTGTTGCAGGAGCTTTAACCTCTACAGGTTTACGATTAAATACCTGTTCTAATGCTTTAAACCGAAGATGTGCCATAACAATTGATTTAAAATTTGTTTAAAATTGGATTTTATGGTACAAAAATACTATTTTTTTATAATTATCACCATTTTTTTATAATTTATTTGATTTTTATTTTATTTTTTTAACCTATTTAATAGTATTAGTTTCATTTTTTAACATATTGGCAGTTTTTAATAAAGTATTAATAAATTTTTATTAAATATAATTATTCGCAATATCAAGTCGTACTCAGGCTCAACACTTGCAAACGATTACTTATTACTCAATTAGTCCATTCAAAAATTTCCAAAATCTCAACAAATCTAATATGCTTACAAGCTGAATTTGAATAGAAAAGAACAAAATAATATTAATCATTACCATATATATACATCATTTTAAAAACATAAATATTTTGAAAAGACAAATAAAAATTATAAAGTTTATTATCAAATTGGCCAAACAATTATTACTTCAACCCATTTTTTTGTAAAAAAATAAACCAAAAACCAATAATAATTAAATTGCTAATGGCATCCGCATAACATTTTTTATCTTTGTTGCTTATAAATATACAATAAACGTGAAAATACTTATAATTGGAGCCGGAAATATGGGCTCTTGGTTAGTTGAAGCGCTCTGTTTAGAACACGAAGTAGCTGTTTTTGATACCGATAAAAAAAAGTTGAAATTTCTGTTTAACTCACACAGATTGACCCAACTTAGTGAGATTAGCAATTTCCAACCTGAATTAGTTATCAATTCAGTGAGCTTGCAATATACGTTTGCAGCATTTGAAAGCATCTTGCCATATCTTCCCCAAACATGCATAATTTCGGATATAGCAAGTGTAAAAAACGGATTATTCGACTTTTATAAAAAGTCAGGGTTTAGGTTTGCCTCCATTCATCCAATGTTTGGCCCTACATTTGCCAATATCAAAGAATTGGCTCAACAAAATGCCATTATCATAAAAGAATCAGACCCAGAGGCTAAAGAATTTTTCAGAAACTTCTTCCAATCTTTACATTTGAACATTTTTGAATACACCTTTGAAGAACACGACCAAACCATTGCCTACTCGCTTTCTGTACCTTTTGCCACAACCTTAGCATTTGCATCGTGTATCAAAAAACAGGAAGCCCCGGGTACCACTTTCAAAAAACACATGGTTATAGCCAAAGGACTATTGTCCGAAAATGACTATTTGATTTCCGAAGTACTTTTTAGCCCTTATTCACTCAAGCAGATTGAAAACATTAAAACCAAACTTGAAATGCTCGAAGAAATCATTAAAAACAAGGATACCAAAGCAATGCACCATTTTTTAAAAAATGTAAGAAAAAATATTGAATAACAGGAATAAAATAACGCTACTGATATATATTGTATTTTCATTACTGTCCCATTAAAATCTAAAAGAGTTCTTTGAAAAGTTTGAAATTTAGTTAGTTATAGCAGTTTTTCGATTAAACGGATTTCAATTTGCATTTTGCAATCTTAAAGATATTTGCA
>Ga0116186_1000850_pt1 | contig 33779 bp, 27 predicted proteins | sample AD_JPNNA4_MetaG_FD_89806 | JGI IMG/M metagenome (GOLD analysis project Ga0116186, IMG submission 89806) | Active sludge microbial communities of municipal wastewater-treating anaerobic digesters from Japan - AD_JPNNA4_MetaG | ecosystem: Engineered > Bioreactor > Anaerobic > Digestate | place...
CCTCGTCATCTCTAACCCCCAACCCCACCAAATCGGGGATTGAAACTTCCGATACTCCTCGAGCCACTCGCCATCCTTCGATTCTCTAACCCCCAACCCCACCAAATCGGGGATTGAAACACTCATCACGAAACCTAGGGCGTTCTTCTTCATTCGCCTCTAACCCCCAACCCCACCAAATCGGGGATTGAAACTCCCTTGTTCACCATCTTGGTGAACAAGGCGGACATACCCTCTAACCCCCAACCCCACCAAATCGGGGATTGAAACTGTTCCACTTGGAACCGCCCTTCTTGTCCCACCCTTCCTCTAACCCCCAACCCCACCAAATCGGGGATTGAAACGGGCGCCCCACAGTTTCCAGGCTTCCTCGTACGACACGCTCTAACCCCCAACCCCACCAAATCGGGGATTGAAACCTCAGCCGGGGTCAGAGTTCGTCAGCTCCGCGTAGAGGCTCTAACCCCCAACCCCACCAAATCGGGGATTGAAACTCTCTCACGGAGAACATACCGACCCGATGCTTCGGGACTCTAACCCCCAACCCCACCAAATCGGGGATTGAAACACTTCACCAAGGGTGCTGGACTTCCAGCTTCACCCATCCCTCTAACCCCCAACCCCACCAAATCGGGGATTGAAACATGAGGAGTTTTTCAGTGCTGTCGGCGGCCGGGTACGCCTCTAACCCCCAACCCCACCAAATCGGGGATTGAAACTCAGCCTGCCTCATCAGCCCCGCGTAATAGCCGAGCTCTAACCCCCAACCCCACCAAATCGGGGATTGAAACCGCTGCGAGAGCCTTCTTCCAGATCCGGAAATCCTGAGCTCTAACCCCCAACCCCACCAAATCGGGGATTGAAACCCCACTGTCACCGTAAATCTGTACATGCCCACCACAGGCTCTAACCCCCAACCCCACCAAATCGGGGATTGAAGCCTGCTACCTGAGTTTCGCGGAGCATTTGAGCGCCTCGAATCTCACCCCGCTGGCCTGAATGGCGAAACCCCCTTGACTTTCGGACATTTTTGTCCGATATTTATCGCATGCGAGGGAATGAATTCATCAAAAGGGTTCGGCGCCTGGCCAAGGTCCGGGGATGGGCCTGCGAATGGTATCCCGACCGCGGGAAAGGGAGTCACGGCGTCTTGACTCTCGGCAACGCCAGAACGATCGTCCGAAACCCTCAGGATGAACTGAAAAGCGGGACATTCCACGGTATGTGCAAACAACTCGGCATTCGGCCTGATGAATTGTGAAGGAGGGCACGTCATGAAATTTGCGTATCCGGTTCTTCTGACTCCCGACCCCGATGGCGGCTTCGTCGTATCGTGCCGGGATCTGCCCGAGGCCATCACGCAGGGCGAAACCGAGGCCGACGCCGTCGAGAACGCCGAGGGTGCCGTCCAGGCCGCTATCGAGTTCCGCATCGAGAAAGAGCTGGACATTCCAGCCCCGTCCAGGGCGAGAACCGGCGAAGTCATGGCCGCCGTACCGGTGCTGACCGCCCTGAAAGCGGCTCTTTTCCGTGCCACCAGCGGCAAGCGCGGCGCCAAAACGGCTCTCGCCCGCGCGCTCGGCATCGACGAAAAAGAAGTCCGCCGGATGCTCGACCCCCGTCACGCGACGAAAGCGGCAACCATCGAACACGCCCTGGCGGTCCTCGGGTTCCGCCTGGTCATCTCCCTGGAGAAAGCCGCATAACCCTTTTCACGGCAGGGAATCCCGAATCAGCCAGAGCGCCTGCATCGCCGCTTCCCTGATCTTGCTGTCAGCCATCGTGGAGAGGCGTGCGCCCTGCCCAAAAACTGGTCGCCGTCCGCCGGGTGAAGGTCGCCTGATTCGCTTCGTCGCCTTCGACTCGAAGACCGGCGAGGTCAGCCCGTCGGGGAACCGATCAGGGAACGGAGTTCAGCGAGGATCCGGTCGCGGTCCCAGCCTTGATCGGCCATCGCGGCGGCCTGCCCGAGCAGGGCGCGGAATCGCGGGCCTGGGGCGACGCCGAGCGCCACGAGGTCTTTTCCGGTGACGAGGGGCGCGGGACGGCTTTCTTCCCGGCGGATGGCCTCGATGACCGGCAACCAGGCGGCCAGGGGATCGGATTCGCCGGTCCCGCGACCCGAAACGTCGGCGGCGATGAGCCAGCGGGCGAGGTGAAAGGGCACGCCGGTCTCGCCGAGTCTTTTCAAAAAACGCCTGACTTCGCGTTCGCCCGGCGTCGTGTCCTGCATGCGCGCGTTGGGCAGATGGCACTCGACGAGGGTCGTAACCTTCCGCTCGAGCTCGGCCGAAACGGGCCACGTCTCCTGGAGCCGCCTGAACGGCGGCAGGAACACGGACGCCTCCTCGTGCTTCCAGGACCGGACGCGGCCGTCGGAATCGACCACGGTCACGGCGATCTTGCCCAGGTCGTGGACCAGCGCCGCCAGGACCAGCAGATCTCGCTCATCGGCCGGCAGGGCCTCGCGTCGGGCGATGCCGGCCGCGTGGTCGACGACGAGAAGAATGTGGTTCCACACGTCGCCTTCGGGATGCTTGTCGGCCGGCTGTGGAATTCCCACGAGCGCCGGGAGCGGCGCGGGAAGCGTTCCGGCGGCCAGCCGGCCGGCCAGCGGCTCCGACGGCCGCCCGGCCCGGCAGATTTTCTGCAGATCCTGATGCATATCCATTCCCTTTCATTATCCGTCACGCCGATCCGTTTCGCAAACGCGGCCAATGTTTCGAACCGGCGGCGAACGAGCGCCTTGTCACCCGGTGGGGAAACTCACGATTTCCGTTCGTGGCGAGGTATCGAACCACGAAAAAGCCTGTTCATGCGATTCCGGTCACCCCTCGATCCCTCAGGATGACCGGAACCAGGCACACATCGACGGGAGGCGCTTCCATGATGGGATTCGTGCTCGTCCTGCTTCTGCCCGCAGTTCTTCTCGCGCTCCTGCTCCTGCGCGTCTACCTGCGCGACAGACGGCTGAGGAAGCACCTGGGCCGCAAGGTCATCTATTCGGAAGCACGCGATGAATAGCATTCGCACGGAATGACAAGCCCCCGTCCGAACGGACGGGGGCTTGTGTTGCCTGGGTGCGGGCCTACTGCCCGTCTCGGTCTTCGGCGACGGAAGCGTGGATGGCGTCGATCGAGGTGCGGAGGTTCTCGGTCCTTTCGAGAGCGGCGATCCGGGAGCGTTCGGCGTCGCCCAGGGAGTCGGCGGCGGCCATGGCCTGTTGTTCGAGCGGGGAAAACAGTTGTTTTCCGACGTCGGCGGCCTGATTCAATACCGACTGCTCTATTTCGCCGGCCTGCTGGCAGGCGACGTGGCGGAGTTCCCGGCGCGCTTCGGCGACGCTCTGTTCGTAGGCGGCCTGGGCGCGCTGTGCGTCCCGGTATTCCTTCGCGGCCAGGAAGACCTGGATGGCGATGCCGGCGCCCCGGGTGATCTTTCCGGCCCACTTGTCGAGCGTCTTCGTCCATCGGCCCTTGATTCCCGGGATACCGTAGCTCCGCAGGGTCAGGAGGCCGTCTTTCACCGTCGACTTCGCCGCGTCTGTCTTGAGGAGCTGGGGGAGCTGGTTCATGTCAAGCGCGACGCCGGACTTCGCGGGGAGGGTCTCCGACGGCCGCCCGGCCCCTTCATCGCCGCCGATGACGACGGTGGGCGTCCTCGGCAGTTCCGATGCGTCGGCCGCGAGGGTGGCTCCGCTTCCGCTCACGGCTTCGCCCAACTCCGCGCTCAGGATGTCCACCCGGCGTTTCAGGCACGACTCGGAGCGGCCGAGATACCATTCGATCGTTTCCCGGCTGGTTCCGCCCTCGGCGAAGTCCTTCTCGAGACGGTTCTCGAGTTCGCCCCGGAGCGCCTTCAGATCGGCCTCGAGAAGGCGATCCAGTTCCGCCCGCGCGCGGCGGATCGCCTTCAGGTTTTCCTCGAGCCGCCGGGCCTCGGCCGAGGCGTCCTTCTCCCGCAGAGCGGCCGACAGCGACGCGGCGGCGTCCCGCAACAGGTTCAGGCCGGGGACCAGGACGCGCATGCCGCCGGAACGGGCCAGCGCCGCCGGAAGCTCGGTCAGCAGGTCGGCGATGCCGCTGGCTTCGTACAGCGCCTCCTTCCCCGGCTCACAGCCGCGGAGAGCGCTCTTCGCATTGACGAGCAGGACGGGCACGGACGGCACGCCGGGATTCCCGAGTTCGTCGCGAATGCGCGAGCGGAGGGTGTTGACGGCGGTTTCGTCGACCTGGAGGCCCGTCTTGTTGTTCAGAACGACGATGATCTCCTTGTCATCGACCTGGAGCCGCTTGAGTTCCCTGAGGGTCAGCTCCTCCTCGGTGCCGCCGGCGGTGCTGACGACGAGAACGATCACGTGGCACCGCCGCAGGTGCTCGCGCGTCAACTCCTCATGCTCAATCGGCGCATCAATGCCGGGGGTGTCGTACAGCGTCCAGTCGGCGAACTTGTATTCATCGAGCGCCGCGGTGCACGGCACGTCGCTGACGGGCGCCTGCTCCTTTTTCAGGAGAGCGTTCAGCAGGGTGCTCTTTCCGGCGTTGTAGCACCCGAACAGCATGGCGGCCGGGCGGAACTCGGCCAGCGCCGACTGCGCGGCTCGTATACGGCCGGTCACGAGGCCGGCAACGCCGGCTTCCTCGGCGATCTTCAGCAGGCGTTCCGCCGTCAGGTCCAGTTCGCGGCGGATGCCGCAGGGCGAGTCGTCGGATCTTCGTTCATCGCGGTTCGTCGCGTTCGTCATGAATATATCTCCTTTTATACATCGAATCGGCGCTTTTGAAGGTCGCCGGCGAGTCGTTCGATCGAGACGACGAGTTCGGTCGAAGCGGAACGCAGGGGCTCGAGCGCGGTCTCGTCGACGCGGGTCAGCGCCGCGCTCACAACCGTGGGCAGGCCGGCCGAGAGGCTCTCATACAGGGCGGCCTTCACCTCCTCGACGTTCGTTCCGACGTCGACGCTGACGCGCTTGGAACCCGCCATCCTTGCACCGGCGGCACTGCCGAGGCCGCCGCCGATCATGCTTCCGACGGCGGTGCCGATCGGCCCGAAAAAACTGCCGATCGCGCCGCCTGCAATACCGCCTAATATACTTCCGGCGGCCTTGCCCGTGTAGGACTGGGACACGGAGATCGTTTCGTATTTCCGCTCGATGCCCGGCACGTTCAGCGCGAGGCCGGAGGTGCCCAGCGCTTCGGTCACGGCGACGTCCATCCCTTCCAGGACGCGCGTCACCTCGGCCGAGAAGACGGCCTCGAGATGCCTGCCGATCTCGGCTTCGACGCTCTTCGCCAGTTCCTTCGACCCGTGCTCGGGCCGGTCAGGCTCGTCCGCGGCCTTGCGCATCAGCGCTTCGATGGCCGGAAGCGTGCGCGTGATCGTTCTCCGGGTGATCTGATCGCCGAGCGACAGAAGCTTCGCCTCTGCGCGTTCGATCGCGGAGCGCGCCGCCATGAAGCTGTTGCGGATGCTGTCGAGCGAGGCGTACCCGGCGCCGCCGGTCTCGGTCGGCCTGCCGTGCAAGATTTCATCGATCAGACCGTTGAACCGATGCTTCGGCCCGGCCATCTTGAGTTCGAGAGCGTCGCGCGTGAGGGTTTTCGAGATGCTGTGAAACAGGTCGGGCATGCCCGAAGCGTCGAAAGCGGCGGCGTCGCCCGATGCCAGCGCGTCCTTGGCCAGGCGGGTCGAGACGAACGCATACGAGCGGTCGCGCAGGAGCTTCTCCAGGCCGGCCTTTGCGATCTGCGCCTCCACCCATCGCTTCTGCTCTTCGCGAGCTGAGGCCGGTTTCGTCACGGTGCGGGATATGATGGTTCCGTTCTCGTCGAGATCCTCTTCGAATGCGTCGAAGCGGGAAACGACGACGAGAAGCGGTTTGTGCATGGGAAGAAGCCGGCGCAGTTCGGCGATCTCACTGGCGCGCGCCGGCGAGTCGGACGAGGTGAGAAACACGACGAGTTCGGCGTTCGCGACGTATTCCTTGGCGAGCTCGCCGTTTTCGGGGGTCAGGGAATGAAGGCCGGGCGTGTCGATCCAGGAAAGGCCGCCGAGGGTGAACTCCTGGATGCGGTTGGTGCATTCGACGACGTCCGTCGCGAACCCCGTGCGCGGGTCGAGCTCTTCCGGCTCCTGGAGAATGCCGCCGACCGCGGCGTGGACCCGGAATCGCGGAACGGGGCCGGACGTGAAACCGCCGGAACCGTTTGCCCGGTCGACGCCGGCAATGAAGTTTCCCAGACTGCTCTTTCCGCTTTTGACTTTGCCGTAGACCGTGACGATTACCGACCGCTCGAAACGGTTGATGAACTCACGGCCGGAGATGTCGCGCCGAACCGCCGAGGTCCAGGCGACGAGCCCGGCGCTCAGATGATTGAAAGCGGCGGCGAGCAGGGCGGCGAGCTCGCCCTTCGGGACGGGAGCGGACGTCGAGATTCGCGCCCCGAAGGCGTCGATCAGGCCGAGGAGCCCCTCTTCCCTGTCTTCGAGGTCGGTTCGAAACCCGTCAAGCTGGTCTCCGACGCGTTCGAGCGACCGGTTGAAAGCGTCGATGCGTTCGGTGATACGTTCCAAACGGCGAGTCCTGTTCCTGGTTGGCCACGGTCGTCCGGGCGTCTCCCGTCGCGAACCGATCGCGAGTTTCGAGAAGCGCGTTGAAGAGGGAGCTTTTCCCGGCTTTCAGCAACCCCGCGTTCACGATGGTGAACCCGCCCCGATGTCGGGAAGCGGACGAGATCGTTTCAAGCGTATCGTTCAGGTTCTCATATATTGCCGGCGTGAGCAGGGGCGAGAGAAGCCGAAAAACGGGCTCCGACGCGCCGTCCCGGATCAGTTGTTTCAGCACCGCACAACAATCGGTGCGCGAAGCATTCATGGCGTCCGTTGCGTCGTCACCGGGTCGCGCCTTCATATTCATCTCCCTTTCTTTTATATGTTTATTTATAACATGTTATTATTTTATTTCAAAACATCACGAGGCCGGTCCTGCGTCACCGGCCCTGCTCGGTCCTGCCTCCCAACCGCTGTTCATCGAGGTTGCCAGCCCCCGCCTCGTCATCATCGTTCGGAAGGACCTCCCGGCCCGAGACCCAGTCGTTGAAGTCTTTCGACACGCCTTCGATGACGTTGAATCCCGGGGTATTGCCGACGATCTGCTCGATCTCGGGACCCAGATACCGCTCGACGGCATCGGCGACGGGCGAGGTAATCCGCTTGGCGAGCTTGAAGGGCAGTCGGACGATATCGATGACGGTTTTCGGGTCTGACATACGGTTTTCCTCCCTTACGCGTTCCGTCGGGCGTTTCAGCCCTGGGGGCGGCCGTCACCCTGGGCGGCGTTCCATACGATCTTCGCGGCCTTGAGGGCGGCGGCGCCGAGAGCGAGACCAAGGGCGATATTCAGAGCGGCTTTGAACGTTTCCATACGGACCTCCTTTTCCTGGAATGGTTCTTGTAGCGGTGCGATCGGTTGCGGTCACCGTATGAAAGCCGCCGCCGTGGTCCGGGTTCAAAAAAGACGTTTCGCGGCGAGGCGACTCTCAGATCAAGGCCTGGGGCCGTCTTTCCGCCAGAAGGCGGTTCGGCGGCCGTCGTCGGCGATGTAGCCGATGTCGATCATGTCGCGGAGCAGTTGATCGTGGTGGAAACGGAGATCCTGCTTGCGATTGCTTTCCAGCGTCGCTCTGACCGCCTCGATCTTTTCGACGATCTCGTCGCGCGAGTATCTGACCCCGGGCGTGAGGGAGCACGCAATGCGATAGAGAACGAGCAGTTTGGGCTTTCTATAATTTGTATTATTTATAAAGGGGACCCCGCCCGTCGACGGCGGCCACGCCGGGGCCTTTTTGCTTTTCACCGTCTTCTCGATATCGACGCCCGTCCAGTTCAGCACCTGCTGGAGGATCTCTTCTTGCTGGTCGCGCGACGGTCTCTCGCCGAGGCGTTTCTGAAATTCCCGGATTCTTTCGCGGTCGGGATGGGCGCAGAAGTTGTTGAGGAGCCGCATCAGCTTCTTCCGGTGCCCGTTGATCTCCTCTTCGCTGACCTTGCGTGCCAGAACGTTCTTCATGAAAACGCACGCTCTGGCGAGTTCGTTTCGGGCCTCGGTCTCGCTGATAAGCCTGCCTTTGAGGAACATGAAACCCGGACACGCCTGCTGGACGATTTCATGCCGGTTCTTCCACAGGGCGCGGTTCCGGCGAACATCCAGGGAGGTAAGCTTCCTGTCGAGTTTTTTCAGGGAACGCGGATCGACGGGACAGCTTCCCCCGCAGCCGACGGGCTGGACCCAGATCCGCCCGTCCCACCCGATGCTCGTTTTCCCGTCCGACACCGTGCAGATCATTTCGGGAACGATGATCTCAATTTTGACGCCCCGATCGTGAAAGGCGATCGTCGTCATTTCCAGAAAATCCTCCTCTCCGATCATGAGAGCCGGATCGCTGAGGTGAACGGCCGGCGCCGCCGGAAAATGCGGGATCGTCGTCTCCCCCAGGGATCTTAGAGACGTCCAGCAGGGGAGATCCTCGGCGGGATTTCGGAGAAGGCAGGTCAGTTTGCCGTCGAGAAGCATGAAGTCGAAATACACCTCTCCCATCATCAGCCGCGGCCGCATATCGCCGCCGATGAAGGATTCCCTGCGGCCGTAGGCATGCTCCCGGAAATGCTGATATAATTGTATGAATATACTTGCCGCGTCGAGATCATGGCGGGCCGGCCAGGTCTCGCCGTAGTTATTCACCGTGATCTGGAAATACGCAGGATCCATCCGTTTTTCCGGGAGCGGCGGCATGAACACGACAAGTCCGTGCTCGAAGGAGTCCGGTCCTTTCTGTTTGAGATAGGCGCAGGGAATGATCGTTCCGGCATAGTGGTGCGTCATCCAGGCAAGAGCCACTGCAATCAGGACCCGACGTATTTCCGTCGCCCTCCCGGCCTCTTCCGCGTTCGTATCGACGCACTGGAATTTGACTCCCCAGACCTCGCTCGAATCTTGCTGGAAAATCATCGCGCAGTGGCCTTTCCCGTTCTCCTCCACGGGAATCAGCCCCATCGGCCATTGTCGCCGGAAGGAGTCCAGCATGTGAGCCTCGGCTGGCTGAAGCACGAGAGGCCCTTCCTCGGTCTGGATGGTGATCGGCTGATTTTTCATCGAAATCCTCCTGTTCGCGTGCGCGAGTCATTCTTCAGGCTTGTCAGCCTCGTAATTTCCGTTCGTGGGGAGGTATCGAACCACGAATGTTCGCCCTTCGACACCTCAGGGCGAACGGTTGAGTTTCACTCTACAGGACTCACTATCCGGTCTCCACCGTCAGATCCACCGGTATATATATTTTCTTATAGTATCGCTGAACGTCCCGGTTCAGGAAACATATTCTTTATGAAATAGAAAAAAGGAGGGCGGCTGTTCCTCCGGAGCGAAACAGCCGCAGGTGAACGACGGATCACTGTTGACAACGTCAGGTTCCCCACCTATTGTGACAGGCAACCTGCAATCCGCAACCTTGTGATGTTCCGGCCCCCACTTGCATCGCCGAGCCCAATGGGCGCGGTTCATGCCGTGATTCGCCGCAGATCGTTTCAGACCCGTCCTCCGGACTGCCGTGCCGCTTCTCTGTCCGCCTGGCGGAGAGCCGGTCATCGCGGCCGTGACCGACCCTCCGGGAGCTCGAGGAACGTCAGACAATCGCCAGCCGCTTCGCCAGGTCTTCGGGAATCTCGAGACTCACACGCTCGATGTTGGCGTCGGCAAGCATGTCGTGGATCTTGAAGTTGCGAAGCTCGAGCTTCTCGCACAACGTCTTGAATTCCTGGATTTCATCGGGAGTCAGCATCGCAACGTCGACGCCGGCTTTCACAGATGAACGCTCGAGGTATAGCATATTGATGTCATCGTTCGATCCCCAGGATTCCAGGGCCGCCTCGAGCGTCTTCTCGCTCTTGGACGCGTCCAGGAACACGGCTTCGATGCGATCGATGGGAACGCGGCCGGCGTGCTGGTGCTTCAGGATTTCCCGGATGATCCTGATATGTTGCCGGTTCGCCTCGATCTCGGCGAGCAGTTCGTGGATCCCCGAGGCCGTGTTGTGCTTCGCGATGGCATTGCGGATCAGGCACCGGACCGACAGCAGTCGGCCGATCTTGTTCTTCGCCTCGAGTCCTTTCGCCCGGAGCCGCTCGAACTCGGTGATCTGGGCGGGGCCCAGATACGCTTGCGCCGTCGTGGATTTGAAGGCGTGCTTCATGGCCTGCTCGCACTCGTCGATCAGCCCCTTGAGCCGCTCGGACACCTTGTGCCACCGGCTCACGGTCAGGGACACGCTGACGTTCACGTTTTCCATACGGACCTCCTCGTAACCAGGTCTGCGCCTCAGCGCCGCATCGACAAAAGCAGACGGGAAGAACGTATATCGACCTTTCGCTCAGAATGAACGTCTGGATTTCATTCCGCGGAACTCAACAGGGATGAAGGATGTATTCTCTTTTGACGCCGGGGCGCGGTGCCGGTCGCACCTGCCTTTCTGCCACCCGCCTCCCGGCGGGCGTCCGGTCCGTGGCCCCCCGCCCCGGCGTCTGACCGGTTCGGAAGCCCTCTCGGGCCTCCGGGGGACCAGGACCGATCTCGTTGTCAAAGAACTGACCGCTCTTCACGCCGAAAACGGAAAAAGCGAACGAGGCTCTTCCGCGCGGATCAACCGGACGCACGTATTGCGTCGCGATTGTTTCCTGCTGGAAGAGCCTCGTTCGATCTTTGATTTCAATATATCCGAAAACCGGCCCGCCGTCAAGGGATAATTTTGCGCTCACCCTTTTCCCAAGCCGTTCTCCACGGGGCATAACAATATATAGTATCATTCATCGAACGCCGCCGACCGATGATTTTCGGTGGTCTCACTGGCATGTATACGATAGAATAGTATTCATCCTTATCGATCGGATGAATAGAGTTCAGCGTTTTTGGAGGCATCTCATGCTCATGGCCATCGTTGGCGACATTCTCGGATCCAGCATCGAGTTCGAGCATGACAAGCCCTCTCTCGCGGAGTTGAGCATTCCCGCCCTGGCCGATGTCGGGAGAGTGACGGATGACACCGTCATGACCCTGGCGACCTGGAAATGGTGGACGGATTTTCGCTCCGGCAGGGCAAAGGTCGAAGAGTATGTCGAGTATCTTCGCAGCTATTTTCACCTGACTCCCGGCATCGGCTATGGCCCCAAGTTCTTTCGGTTCATGCGCGACGGCATCATTCCGGATCCGCCCAGTTGCGGCAACGGCGCCGCCATGCGCATCTCCGCCCTCGGCGTCGATCTGGGCATGCCGCTGGACGAGATGATGGACCTGGTCGAACGATTGACCCTGCAGACCCACGGGCACCCGGAAGCCGTCAAAGGCGCTCAGGCAGTCGTTTATTCGGCCAGAAGGCTCTCCGAGACACGCCGGGAGCATGACGACCCGGACCTGAGACGGCGGTTGAAAGCGGAGATCGAAGCGATGTTCGGGTACAATCTCGACCTGGACTATGACGATCTCATCGAGGACGAGTTCGACGCCACCTGCCAGGGATCGGTTCCGCAGGCCATCTGGTGCGTGCTGTCGTCATCGAATCTCGACGACGTGTTCCGGAAAGCCCTCACGATCGGCGGAGACTCCGACACCATCGCCTGCATGGCCGGCGGCATGGCGCAGGCCTGCTTTGGAACAGACATGCACGGCATATCACCCCGGCACCTGGCGACATCCAAACTGGCAGAACTCCGGGCTCCAGAAATTGAAAGCGCCTTCTCTCACAGTTTATCGCGCTGCGACATCTAGAACCTTCTACACAATTTCATTCCCCCCTTGCACCAGTCGCTCTATTTCGACCCTCCTCAGAGGTTTCCCGTACACGCTCCGTCTGCCGATCTGCCGGGCGGGTCGGAACGGCGCGCTCATCGGGGAGGTTCTTCGTTTCCCGGACCAGTTCGACGACGCCCCTGAATCGTTTCGGGAGATACCAGGGCAGGCAGAGCATGAAGACCAGGTACAGGAGATTCCGCGCGCCGATCGTATCCACGAAAGTTGAGAAGGTGGTATTGTCGACTTCTTCGCCCGCGAAGATCGGCTCGGGATTCTTGAGAAAGCTTCCGAGCGGGATGACGCCGCCGTAGAGGGGTTTCCCAGAAGTACAGAAACCCCGGATCCCATGACGGTTTCCGGGGTTTCTGCGAGAGCGGGAAACGGGTCTCGAACCCGCGACATTCAGCTTGGGAAGCTGACGCTCTACCAACTGAGCTATTCCCGCAATGAGGGAATTGTATCACACACCGAAGATGAGATGCAAGAGGCCGAGGGGCGTCGGAAATGTGGATGAGCGGGCGGTTGAAGACGAGCGAATACTCAGTTTCCGGAGATGAATGAGGCGGGGTTGTCCACCCAGAGTTCGACGTGCGCATCGCTGGAGCGCGGATAACGGGTGATTCGAGCGGTCCAGGTGTCGCTGGAGGTTCGTAAACGCCGGTAGAGAGATTCGTCCAGGGGCTTGAAGGTGCAGCTTCTGTCCGAGATCCGGCGCAGGTTCAGATACGTCAGCGGATACATGTCGCCGGAACGGAGGTCCCAGAAAAGAATCGTGAAAGAGCCGTCGATCCGGCCGGGACGGCATACGCCGGCCGCAAGTTCGGCCGGAACAGGCACAGCAGTTCCTGGAACCCGTGGATGCTCGTCCGTCCCTTCCAGGCTCGACTGGGCGCGCTCATCCCAAAAAAGGCGACGATACTTCACCCACACGGGGTTCGGATCGTAGTTCAGGCCCTCCCGCGCGAGCGCCGGTTCCCAGGAGCGGGTCGCCGATTCGGTGATCACCGCATCGGGCGGCGCTAGGGCTTTCCATCCTTCGACAACCTCTTCCCGCGCCTCTTCGTAAAACCTCGTCATCTTCCAGTTGCCGCCGGCAACCTTGACGCGCGTCTTGATGACTGTCGGCTGGTTGAAGGGATCGAGGAGAAACTCGGCGTAATCTTCCAGAAACGTCTGCCAGTGCGACGGATACAGCACGACCTCGGGGTCATACGCGACGAATCCAATATTGAATACTATAAATAACGACGCCAGAACCGTGCGCCAAGGGGCGATCGCCCACTGGACGCGCGGATGCCACCAGGACAGCCCCTGCAGGTGCCCGGGCAACTCCACCTGTGCTGCCGGCCGCCGGGGGAAATCGGAGGTGGTTTTCCCCGACGCGCCGCATCGCCTGCAACTGTAGCCGGTGATATCGTAATCACGCTCGCGCGGGGCGCCGAAGGTTCCGGGCTGTTTGTTCCTGGCCTGCCTGTGAGCGTCAAGGGTGAACCAGCCCCCGCAGGTCGGGCATCGGTTGGCCCAGACAACCGCCACGGCGAACGCCACGACCAGCGGGATGCCGATCCTGGGGTCGTCGATCAGGTTCATGTCACGGGGTCGCCGGAGCCAGCTCCTTGATGTTGCCGAGGCCGCTGATGCCGGCGGCCCACTTCGTACCGAGGCGCATCTTCTCGAACGTCGCGGCGTCGATCTTCTTCGAGCCGATCATGGTGATGTCGTAGGTTTTGCCGTCCTTCGACGACTTGAGGGTGACCTTGTATGACTCGGTCTTCGTGCCCTCGCGGCGCGCTCCCAGGATGTTCCCGACGGGCTGGGTCACGCCGGTCGCCGGCCACGCGGGCAGCTCCGTCGTGCCTTTGGCGGCCTTCGTGTCGATCTTCACCCACTCGTCTGTCTCGTAGGCCAACCAGGTGCCGTAGACCGGCTCCTTGCGATACATCGGCTTCATCACGCGGCGGCGCTTCTGAACGTCCTTGTAGACGGGCTCGTCGGACCAGATCTCCTTGAAGCGTCCGTTGCCGAGATCCTGCACGCCGGTTTTCACCCTGCGCGTGCCGACCTGCTGCTGTTCCGTGTAGGTTTCCTCGACCTCCTGGTGGCCGATCAGAACGTCGCGATACGAGCGGATCTTCTCTTCACGGTTCAGGATGCGGCCGCCGGAAGGCATCCGGTCCGACCAGTCCTCGTGTCTGACGGCTTTCAGCTCCTCGACCTCGATCGTGCGTTCCCATGCCAGTCCGGTCACTTCGACGACCTGGTTCCAGGTCATGCACTCCATGCCCATCAGGGCCGCGATCAGCAGCAGGATGCCCCCGCAGCCGATCTTGAAGAACCAGGCCACGGCCGGGGAAACAGGCCGCGCGGTCGAGAGGCCCTCCGCGGGAATGACCGGCTCCGGCATGTGCGGCGTTCCGGCAGGCCGGGCCGACGAGGCCGGAGTCGCGCCGAGATTCCTCACCTCGCGCTGCTTTCCCTCGGAACGGGGGGCCGAACAGCCTTTGCAGGAAGTCGCGTCGAAAGGATTGCTGTCGCCGCAGAAGGGGCAGACCCAGTCGGCGCCGCCGAGCGCGCGAGCCTTTTCCGCCTCGTCGGTCACCTGCTGCCCGGTCTCCTCGTAGATGAACTGGACGTTGCCCCGGATCGCCCCGCAGGCGGTGCACTTCTCGTGGGCGCCGCGGTTCTTCGTGCGGCAGTTCGGACACATCCAGCTCCCCTCGCGGATGATCTCTTCAGTCATGCGCGGAACTTCCTCCCGACCTCAATTTATATATCTAGTTTTATATATTATTTCGCTTCGATTCCGTCCGACGCGGCGGGGGTCATCGGCTCCGGGGCGGCGATGAAGCCGGACTCGGTGGTGACGCCCTTCGCGGGGGCGGACAGGGAGAACATGGGATTCATCATGCGCAGTTCCCGGGCCAGTTTCTCGTCGAGACCGGCCGTTTTGAGATACTCCTGCGCCGCTTCGGCCGGGCGATCGGTCTTCAGATAGACGATCGCGAGCCGGTAATGCGCTTCGGCCTCGTCCGGCTCGGCCGCGAGCGCCTGTTTCAACAGGGGCTCCGCCTCGGCATACCGGGTTTCCCCGCACAGCGTCGCCGCCTTTTCGATCAGGGCGCCGACATTCGCCCCTTCATCGGCCACCGTCAGGGGAACCGACGCGAGGTAAAACAGCAGACCGATCAATACTCCACGAACAAGGGCCAGCTTCATATACTCCGCTCTCTCCTTCACTACTCCATTCGGACGCCGGCCCGGCACGAAAACCGGACTGACCGCATCGTCGCAGGTCAGCCGATTCACCCCCGGTCGGCGTGATACAATTCGAATATACCACGAGTTCGCAAAAACTTCAGAACGAGGTACAAAATGATGAAACGCGCCTGCATCGGGATCCTCATCGCCGGCCTGGTTTCCGCTTCCGCCCTGTTCGCCGCCCCGATTCACACGGCCGCGAAAAAAGGCGACCTGGCCAAAGTCCAGGGCCTGGTCAAGGCGAAACCCGAACTGGTGAGCCTGAAGAACCCCGACGGGGAAACGCCGCTCCATTGCGCCTGCGCCGCCGGCCAGAAAGCGGTCGTCGAGTTTCTGCTGGCGAACGGCGCCGACGTCAAGGCATCCGACGGGGAAGGCATGACGCCGCTGCACCATGCCGCGACCGCGACCGAGCCGGCCGTCATTTCCCTGCTTCTCGCGAAAGGCGCAGAGGTCGACGCCCGGGACAACGAGGGGGTCACGCCCCTTCTCGTCGCCGTCGCGGGGGGCGAATTGAAGCCCGTGCAGCTGCTTCTCGATGCGAACGCCGACGCGAAAGCCGTCGACAAGGCCGGCCTGGCCGCCCTGCATTACGCCGCGGGCGACGGCGAGTCGGAAGCCCCCGAGCGCATCGAGATTTACAAACTGCTCGTCGCGAAGGGCGCGAGCATCGGTGCGACGGATGCCGAGGGCGTGACGCCCCTGCACCTGGCCGCGGCCGCAGGTGAGAAGGAAGCCGTCGAGTTCCTGCTCGGTCACGGCGCCGACCCGGCCGCCAGGGATAAAGAAGGGAAAACCCCGCTCGATTATGCCGTCGAATCCGAAGAGCCCGAGATCGCCGCGTTGTTGAAAAAAACCATCCGCTTTGACGCCCTTCATGTGAACTGACAACGATCATGTCGCAAGCACCAGCCGTTATCCCACATATAGAGCGAAGGATATATACCGTCCGCGGCATGCAAATCATGCTGGATGCGGATCTGGCAGAACTTTACGGCGTTGAAACAAAAGTATTCCTGCAGGCAGTCAAACGGAATCAGGATCGATTTCCCGATGATTTCATGTTTCAGTTTTCCGCAGAGGAGTTTTCTGCTTTGAGGTCACACATTGTGACCTCAAAGAGAGGCGGGCGACGGTATCGGCCGTATGCTTTCACAGAGCAGGGTGTTGCGATGTTATCGAGCGTCCTTCGCAGCGAACGTGCAGTCCGGGTGAATATCGAGATCATGCGTACATTCGTGCAGATGCGACGTTTTCTTGGAACACACGATGAACTGGCGCGGAATATCGGCGAACTGCAAAAGAAAATCAAAACTCATGACCGGGAAATCGCACTGATCTTCTCAACGATCAATTCCATGCTTCACCCTGTAACGAAGAAAAAGCGGCCAATCGGCTTCCAAAGCGGAACGTAAAAGATGATCGTCCCTCGAGGTCACAAAACGGAATCTCGAGATTGAAGTTCTGGTCTGGACTATTGCCTATCTCGAGTCGGCGGGGAGAGTGGCGGGGAGGGAAGCGGGTTTTTCGATGGGCGGGGCGGCGGGTTCGGGGGCCCAGGGCTCGCGGAAGACCTGGATGCGGCAGTTCTGCGTATCGAGGACGAACAGGTAGCCGTACGGGCCGAACCGCGCTTCGCGAGGCAGGGAGAACTTGCCGGGCTGGACGCCGAAGCCACCCAGGATCTGGTCGATGTCGCCGTTTTTCCCGATCACCAGGACGCGGTTGTTGCCCGTGTCGGCGATCGCGAGGCGGCCCGCGCCGTCGCCGTGGACGCCCTGCGGGTAGCGCATCGTCGCGAAGGGCCATTTCTGGAGAACGCGCTTCGTGCGCAGGTCGGCATCAAGCTCGAGAATGCGATGATTTCCCGAATCCGTGACGTATGCGCCCCCGTCGGGAACCGCCCAGACCCGCACCAGGTCCTTGAACTGACGGTCGAGTCGGCCTGACATGTGGTGCATGTGGCCTGCCCGTTTCACGGGCTTGAGGTCGGGCCCGAACATCTGGAGCCGGTTTCCCTGGGTGCTCTGGCGCTGGAACGCGTCGAGGCCGAGACCTCGCAGATACCCCGAGCGGGGCTCGCAGACCAGCAGATTTCCCTGTGTGTCCATGTCGATCCCGAGCGGATGATGGAAATACCCGTCTTTCCAGCCTTCCTGACCGAGAATCCACTGGACCTCGCCGTCCAGCTTCACGGCCTTGACGCGGTGGTTGTCGGTGTCGGCGATGACCAGCGTCTCGTCGTCCTTCCAGGTGATGCCCTGCGGCCGGTTGAACCGGTCCATCGGCACGTTCGTCGCCGGCCTGACACGGCCCTGGCCGCCCATGTAGGCTCGGCCGGGCAGTTCTCGCGGCGAGCGCACGCCGTCGGCGTTGTCGGTTTCCCGCCACCGGTCGTGCGCGTCATTCGGGGCCAGGCTGCCCTCCCAGGGCCAGATATCTCCTATAGTCAACTCTATTTGAAGCGGCTTCGCCGGCGGCACGGACGCCGACTCCGCCGTTTCGGGCAACGGAACGCGGATCTTCAGGACGACGACGCGGTTGTTGTCGGTATCGCAGACGGCGAGCCGCTTCCCGTCGGGGGAAACGGCCATCGCCATCGGGTGCATCAGCTGGCCGTCGGCATGGCCCGCAGTTCCCCATGTGCCGTACAGCCTGAACCGCGGCATCTCCTCCGCATCGCCTGCGAAAGCGGCGCCGACGAACAGCAGGAGCGCAAGGAGCATCCCCGCAGGGATCCGGTGTATCAGATCTCTGCGGGGATGAGTGTCGTTCATCACCTGCACGTGATCGTCGGAATCTCGATCGTCTGGATGACGGCCGGATTCGCCTGGTGGCGGACCATCACGAAGCCGTGACTCTTCCCGGGCAGGGCACCTTCGACGACGAGCTTCATCGTGCGCAGGCCGCGGAACGGCACGGTCACGAACTGGATCCGCTCGCCGCCGGCGGATTTCTGGCCGTACAGGAGCTGGCCGCGGTAATCTGCGAGGATGTCCTCGGTCTGGCGCAGCGAGACCACCGACGGGAGCGCGATGACCGCGTAGTAGTCGACCGGGTCGAGGGTCTTGTCGAGCTCGACCAGGATCGTGCGCTCTTCGCCGACGCCGATCGAAGCGGCGTCGAGACCGACCTTGAAGAAGCCGGCCTTCGTCAGATACTCGCTCATCAGCATCGGGCGCTTGTTTTCGATCATCGCGATCGAGTGTTTCGGTGTCGTGAAGCCGGCTTCACCGGATTCTGTCGTGAACTGAACCGGCTTTTCGCCGAGCTTCAGTGTTTCGGCAGGCTTGCCCGCCGCTTCGATCACGACGTTGCCGGCGGGTTTGCCGGCTTTGTCCTTCGCCATGGTGACGAGCAGGTCGAGGAACTTCACGACCGTCTGCGGGGCGCCGTATACGCCGCCCAGCATCGCGGGGCCCTGGATCAGGCCGGGCTCGCCGGTCAGGATCATGCCGCGCGCGATCGTGCGGAACACCTGGTCGAACGCCGCATCCTTCTGCAGATACAGGGCTTTCGCGTTCAGCAGCAGGTAGTAGAGCGAGCCCGTGCGTTCGAAAGCGCGCAGGAAGCGGTAGGTGTCGTAGTTTTTGATGAACCGTTCGTCGAACTCCCTGAGGCCGCGGGTGTTCTGGATTTCAAGGGCGGGCATCATCTCCTTTACAAACCAGCTCACGACCGCCGAATCCGTGACGGCGCGGTAGACGACCTTGCCGTCGACCACGACCGGGACCAGGTCGCCGCCGGCCGTTCCGGGCGTGAACAGGCCGACTTCTTCGGTCGAGACCTTCCGGCGGCCGAGTTCGGCCGTCAGATCTTCGGAAAGCCTGCCGGCGGTGCGGATGACGCCGGCGAACTCGGCCTTCAGCGCGGCGTTTCCGGACAGGGTGTTGCTCGTTTGGAGCAGGTTCTTCAGCACCCAGACGGACCAGACCGGATTGGCATCGAGGCCGGGATACGGCCGCATCAGTTTCGCCTGCCTGTCGAAGAACGTCTCGTCGAGATCCCTGACGGCTTTTTCCATATCGGCCTTTATTGTTGCGCGCAGGCCGTCGTCGTTCAGCAGTCCCTCGGCGAAGCTCCGCAGCAGCATGGCGTCGATGGCCGCCATGGCGCTCAGCGCCTCGCTGTGGCCGAACCAGGATTTCATCGTGGTCACGACATTCGCGGTCATCCCGCGCAGGAGCTGGCCGGGGTTGGCGAACACGCTCACCGTGCGGTTGCGCGGCACGCTGATCTTCGATCCGTCGGAGACGATCAGTTCGGTAAACGTCACCGGGAACTCGCCGGAGTCGCGGACGGCGACCGAGCGGCGGTCGACGACGGTTCCGTCGGCCTTCGTCAGTTCGGCGAGCAGCTCGCCGCTTCCGCCGCCGACCACGGGGACCAGGAACTCCTTGCCGCCGGCCGGCACGTCGAGCGTGACCGGTTTTGCAAGACCGGCGCCGGAGATCTTCAGCTTGCCGGCCCCGCCTTCGCAGACGGCGAAGACGCGCAGGCTGACCTCGGCGTTCTTCAGGAGCATCGACGGGGCGCTCACCTCGACGTTTCCGCCGCGGCGGCCGACATCAACGTCGCCGATCGACTCGAGGTAATCGAAGCCGGACATCGCGACGAAACGCACCTTGCACCGGCCGCTCTGGGGCGGCATCGTGACGCTGACCTTCGCCCGCCCGGCGGCATCCGTCTTCACGAGCCGGCAGAAGACGACTTTCTTTTCGCCTTCGCGTACCGCTTCGGGGTTTTCCGCTTCCGCGCCCGGTTCATCCGAAGACTGGGCGCCCGCCCCGCTCAGAGCCATCGGGGCGGGAGCGCCGGCCATCTCCATGTCCGCCATTTCCTCCTTCGCGGAGAAAACGGCGTTCATGGACGGAGCCGGAGGAGCGGCCAAACTTTTCATCTTCATCATGCCGCGCCTGACGCGGATACCGGTCTGGTCTTCCCAGCGGGAGAGGCCGGCCGAGGCGTTCCGGAACGAGTCGCCGGTGGCCGAGATCAGCGGGTCTTTCGGACTGCGGTCCGCGACGCGGTTGTCGAACACTTCGAGAACGCCCCACACCGAGCGGGGCTTTCCGCTCGCTCGGTCGAACGTTTCAATATTGATATCTACATTTTTCTCGGGACCGGCCTGTTTCGGCGCATCGAGCTTCACGCGCAGGGAGCTCGGGGTGAAGATCATCGCCCACGCCTGGCGCAGGGTCTTTTCTTTCTTCTTCTCCTCGTTCTCCTTCATTTCCCAGCCGCCGACGGCGACGAACGAGTAGGGGCCCGAAACCGAGAACGTCACGTTTTCGCCGCGTTTGAGGGCGCCCGCCATCGAGAGCTGTTCGGCGGCGAAACTGCCGTCGGCCTTGGGAACGAGCCGCCAGGCTTTCACGCCTTCCAGGTCGGTCATCGCGGTGATCTTTGCGACACCGTCGTCGCCGGTCATGGCCGAGCCGAGCTCGAAGGCGGCGGTTTTATCGCCTTCCTCCTTGAGGAGATAGATGTCGCGGCCGGGAATCGCGACGGTGTTCTCATAGGGAGCCACCGTGGCTTTGAACTGGTTCGTGAACCCGGACGAGATCTGGCTGACCTGGCGCTCGACATGGCCCGAGCGGCCGAACAGGTTACGCACGTTGCCCTTGTCGGTCACGATTTCCAGCTCGAAGGGGCCGGAATGGCCGCCGACATCGAGAACCGCGGCCAGTTCGCCTTTTTTCATCTTGTATTCGATGGAAGGGCCGGCCTCGCAGCCGTTGCAGCCGGGAAGCATGCAGCGGGTCTTGAGGGTGACGTGACCGTCGAACGGCTTGTTGAAGACGCGCAGTTCGTTCTTCACGTTGAGGCCGTTTCCCCAGCGGGCGCCGACGCCGTCGGCATTCCCGAGGAACCAGCCGGCTTTCGCCTCCTCCAGCGCCTGGGCGTTCGTCAGCTGCTGGAATTCGTAAGCGAACGAGACGGCGCCGAGCGAGCCCTCGACGACCGCGAACGTCGCGTCGCCCTTGAAGCTTCCGTCGGCGGACTGGATTTCGACCCGGTATTCGCCGACCTCGAGCGGCCTCTTTGCGCCGCTCATGATCGTCTCGACCAGCAGGCCGCCGTCGTTGAGCGTCAGTTCGCCCAGATCGCGCGGGGCCGCATCTTTGCGACTGAGGGTCGCCTTGATCTTCTCCATCGGCCGGGCGGGCATCGCAACTTTCAGATGCACATCCTCGTTCGGCCAGAACGTCGGCTGGTCAACCGTCACCGAGACGAACTGGAGGCTGAACCGCTCCGCGACGCCGGGCGCGAGGCCGGAGATTTCCTTCTTGCCGGCATCGACCTGGAAGACGCCCTGCGTCTCGCCGCCGTTCATGATCTGTGACGCAACGACGGGCAACACGAGCCCGACAGCCGCCGCGATCGTCACCACGATCCATCCGAAGCGCATCATACGAACCTCCTCAGCTTTTCGTGCGATTTTCCTCTGTCCCGCACCCGCGTATGCCCTCACCTTGTACCACATCCGAACCGGAAAGGAAAACGAGACTCCCTGCCGCGCGGATTTGGTTGTCGGCCCTGGATTTTCAGGCAAATTGCATTTTCAGTTGATAAGGGCTACTATGGTATTCAGACACGGTTTTCGATCGTACGGAGAGAGTATATGAGAATGTTCGATCGCTACAGGAAACTGCGCGGGAACGGCGCGAAAGGCGGAACGCGGAACGCCTATCTTCCGCAAGCGGAAGAGTCGTTCGACGATTTCACGCAACTTCGGCTGGGCCACGTCGTGAAGATGTTTCACATCCTGCGGGCGCTTCGCTCGAGCTTCGTTCTGCCCTCCCTCTTTACCGCCGCATTCTGCATGTTCTTTATGTCGAGCTGCTTCATCACAGACGGACTCCGTCATGCGGCCGACACCATCGCGTATCGATGCGCGACCGTCATCGAGCTTTTCGACCGCATCTCGTCGGGGAAAACGCCGGACGCCTTTCGAGCCGCGGCCCCGCCCCAACCGTCGAACGGGGCGACGAATCCCTGATTCGTCAGATTCAAACGCCATTCTGTCAGCCGGCCCCAACGGGCCGGCTGTTGTCATGAAGGCCGTATCTTTCCGGCCGCGGCCGCCCCTGTTTACAGGAACAGCCGGATGACTTCCAGAATGAATCGATACTCCCCGAGCCAGCGCTCGAGAGGCGAACCTTCCGGCGAGGGCGGCGGGGGGAACTCGATGTCGAAATCGAGCGGATCGAAACCGGCCGCCGCGCACGCGTCGATGAACTGTTCCTCGGCGGTTTTGCCGTATTCGCCGTCGATATACCCGTGGCACACGCAGAAAATCGTTCCGCTGCCAAGGATGCTTTGGGGACCGCCCCGGTAGTCGCACGTCGGCTCGGGTTTCGAAAGACCGCCCTTCAGGTAGCTCATCTTGACCAGTTTTTCGACGTCGATGCCCAGGGTCACCGGATCGCGGTCCATCATCGTGGTATTGTCCATGTTATACATCTCGATCGCCCCGAGCAGCACCCGCTGGTTCGCGTAGCAGGCCTTGAGACGAGACTGTTCCCGGGCCTTGCGGAACGACGGCGGCGAGAACGCAGCGAGAAATGCCGGGTTCAGCACTTCCGCGAACTGTCGGGCGACATCGTCGGGAACAGCCAGAAACGCCGTGTATTCCGTCGCAAGGTTGTTGTCGAGGCCGAGCCGGGTGATCTCCCGCACGATCTCGGGCGTCTGCGGCCGTGCCGCAAGCGACTGGATTCGCTGGCGGGCCGCGAGGAGGTTCAGCCACCCCCGCGCCGGCCTGTCGTTCATCGACCCGGGATCGGACAGTTCGAGAAGCACGGCGCCGTTCCGGTCGACGATGCGGACGGGCGTCGTCGCAGACGCGGCGGGAATGACGAAAAACGCTTCGCCCCCCTCGCTGCCGGAAAGTCTGCCAAACAGCGGCACGCCTCGTTCCCCGTCAGGCATGGCAATACTCGCCGAGATACAAAGATCCTTCATTGCCGTATCGAGAGAAGACGCCGCAGCCTGCCATCCCTGTTCGTCGAACAGCCGCACGCATCCTCCCTTGTCGGCGAGCGCCGAACGGAGCCCTGCCGGCTCCTCCGGCGCGATGAGCGCCACCCAGAGAGGTTTGCGGCCGCCCTGGTTCCAGATCGCCTCGATCTGAGCCGCGCCCAAACGTTCTCCGTCCGTTACCAGGAGCATCCCATCCGCTTCGCCAGCCCCTTCGGGCAACGCGAGCGAATTCCATGACGTCGGCCCCGAGCACGCGTGATCTCCGATCGAACCCGGCTCTGCCGGCGTCAGAACGCCGTTCGACCACATATATACATTTATATCTATTGTATTTGCCAGGCGCTTCACCAGCCGGGAAGCGCGCGCGCGATTTTTTCCGCCCATCGAGCCGGATGCGTCGATGACGACCGTGGCGCGGCCGCGCGTGACGCCGGCCGGAGCGGCCAGAGGCGGAATGCGCGCCAGGAGGAATCGAGAACCGTCTGTCGATGCATATCCCGTCACGCACGGCGCCGCCGTCGTTTTCAACGACACGCGCAGCCTGACGGGTTCCACGGGCGGCTTCGCAAGATCGAGCCTGAAGGTTCTCGTTCCTTCTTTCTCCGCGGTAACGGACGCCGCCGGCTCGACGGAGACATCGCCGATTCCGCGCATATCGCTGATCGTTCCGGCAACGACGAGTCTCGGAACCGCCCTTTTTCCGCCCGCCGCCGGTTCAGCCCTTTCCCATGCGCCTCCGGGAGCCTCTTCTTCCAGTTCACGATCAGGTTCGACGGGAATCTCCAAGTCGATCCCCTTCCGGCCCGCCGGCGCGGCGGCATGGGCGCGGAACCGTATTTTCACGGGGGCGACCGGCTCGATCGGGAATACCTTGATCGTCAGATCGTTTCCGTGCTGCTCCAGGAGTCCCGGGTCCGTCTGACGCCGCACGATCTCCTCGTAGGCGAGGCGCGCCTTCTCGATCTCCATGACCTTGCCCGGCGCCCAGGTCTTTCCGTCGGTCATGATCTGGAAGCCGCTCACGAAGGCCTGGTCCGGCAGGGTGAAGCGATAGACGCCCTCGACGCGATCCCGGTTCGGATTGTGGAAGGTGTCCTCGACCTCGAACAGGAGAAGGCCGTCCTCGAGCACCAGGTTGACGACCCGTTTTTCGTGGGTCAGCGGCATGGCCCAGACCGAGCGTTCCGACAGCCGCAGCGACCCGTTCGCCTCGAGCCGGCCGGGGAACGCCCAGATGAAGACCGCGCACAGAAGCAGGGCGACGATTTGCGCAAAGCTGGAAGAGCCCGTTCCTGTCGTTTTCATTTCGCAGCCTCCGTTGCCTTGACGATGCGTGCCTCGAGAACGGCTTTCCCGTCGCATCGCTGAAGCGTCACGAACAGCCACCGGTCGGCCGGGACATGGCGTGAACGCGCCGCGGACGCCATCTGCCTCGCCCGCCAACCGCTGACATTGTGAACCGCGCACATGAGGCGCTTCTGTTCGGGGTGCCACATGATGCCGCCGGTCGGGCAGACGTCACGGAGTTCCCGGGGAATCTTGCCGGGACCGGAATACATCTCCTCCTCAGTATCACGGTTGTTCACGCCGTGGCTCCGCCGATACGCCTCGACGCCTTCCCGGCACCGTTTTCTCTCCTTGTCGAACGCGACCTCGTCGACGATCGATGCAACCGCATGGCCGAAGACATCCATGCGGACCGCGAGAACGAACTTCACCTCGCCCCGCAGCTCCGGCAGGGTGACGAGCTGCGACTCGCCGTTCCAGCCCCGGAGAAGTTCGCGCATGAAGCGTTTCTCGAAGCTCAGGAAGGTGATCCCGTCGTGCTCGGCGACGCGCAAACCGGCGTCGGCGCTTTCCCAGGGCCGACGCGGGCCATCCGAAACGATCGCCGTCACGTCGACTCCCTCTATTTCTTCGACGGTCTGACGGCCGTCCATGCCGGGCCCGAGCGCCGGAAGCGCCGGAAGCAGTTCCTTTGCCGCCGTGAAAACCCCGATCACCGGTTCCGGCATGAAACCGCCCCGTTGCGAAAATCCTTCGACCGGCGTCGCGCCGCCCATCAGGATGAGGCCGGGCCGAATATCAAGCGCGACGAGAGGGCCGGAGGCCATCGAGCCGCGAGGTTCTCCGAACAGGCGCTTCGGATCGACTCCAAGGAAGATTCCGCCGGGAAAGCCCGCGCTGAGTGGAAGTTTCACGCGTTCAGCCGGCACCCAGCTCAGCATCGAGCCGTAATCGGGATCCCAGGGGGTTCCCGGCAGCCCGAAGGCCGGTTCCGCTCGCGAGACGGGCATTTCCGCGCGCAGAACGCCTTCCGCGGCCGAGTATGACACGAAGAGGGGCGGCAGGGTCCTGATCTGCTCGAGCACGGCGCCCATCACCTTCCCGAGGGGTGTATCGGGAACGGGCGGCGGTGCCGCGGGAGGCACATGGTCGCACCGGATCTGGAAGATTGTCTTCGATCCCGATGCCGTCGCCTTTTCAAGCAGGTATCTGCCGCCAAAGGGGCAGATCGGCATGCCGGCGACCGACACGGGGTCGCCTTCCCCGACCTTCTTCGCCGAATCGCCGGCTTTCGTGAGAAGACGGCCGATCCTGCGACAGTTCCGGCCGCAGGCCGCGATATCCTTTTTCACGGCCAGGCCGGCTTCGTCCGCAAGCGCTTTCGCCAGAAGCCGCGATAGTATATCTGAATATATACAGCCTCCGATGTCGGCATTCTCGAGTTCTGAAGGAAACGCCGGAGCGGGGGGCGGGGCACCTTCCTCCTCTTCCGGGGAATTCCGTGATGGAGCATCCGAGTCAGCGAGAAGGCGGAAGAAATCGAAGGAATGGCGGTTATCATCGACGAAGCGGGCCGGTTGTCCATCTTTGCCGAAGACGACCCGCAGGGCGCCTTTTTCGTCCAGGGCCGCACCGATCTCGATCGTTCGCATTCGAGCCATCAGCGCAAGGACGTCCGAGGGCAGAAGGCTTCGCAGTCCACCCGGCACGGTGGTATCGACGCAGGCGATTTCGGGCATCGACAGGATGCTTTCAACCACCCAGGCCATGGATTTCGCGCGAAAGAGAGCGAGATACGACGATCCTTCCTCCGCTCGAACGGGAACGGAACAGATCAACAGGAACATCGGCACCAGGAGGGCCCGGACCAGATATCGATGGATCCGCGGAGCGTATCGCCTGCAAAGCATGGGGAATACCTCTCTTTCCTTTATCCAGACAGGTGCGAAAAACCGCACCCAGAATATACATTATATACTATTTTATTTTGTGCGGCCCCATGCCGGAATCCGGCAGGCCGGCTCTCTTTTTTGTACTACAAACGGCCCCGGATGAGAAATCCCCGCCCATGAAATATGCTATTCTTCAGGCGATGGGATACATGGCACATTCCACTCAGGCCCTGCGCTGGGTTTCCCTGGCCATCGGCCTGTTCCTGGTCGTGGTGATCGGCGGTTGCTGGATGTCGGGCTCAATCCACGACGCGGCGAAAAACGGCCGCAAGGATCTCGTTCAGCGCTGGCTCGCCCTGGGCAACAACGTCGACGAGCGTGACCTCAAGGGGGCGACGCCGCTGCATTTCGCCGCGGAGGGCGGCCACATCGACATTCTCGAAATGCTTCTCGCGAAAGGCGCGAACCCGAACGCCCGAAACGAGATCGGCAACACGCCCCTCCACGAAGCCGCCTGGAAGGGGCAGACCGCAGCGGCGAACCTGCTGATGCGGCGCGGCGCCGACCCTTCCGCCAAAGCCGTCGACGGGAAGACCCCCGCCCAGCTCGCCCTGAAAGCGGGTTTTCCGGAATGCGCCGCAGCGATTGCGGCCTCGCCGACTCCGGAGCACTGAGTTCCTATCCGTCCGATCGCCGGTCATGCGGACGATTGTCTCTTGCGAAAAATCACGTGAGTTCTGGTAGAATTGCCGATGCCGGTTCCCGCCCGGAAAACGGCGGACATATATCGATCGAACAAGGAAATGGCTGAACGCCACACAACGAAAGGAATGCCTGAAATGACATCCTCTCCTGCGAAGATTTATTACACCAAGACCGACGAAGCCCCGGCCCTCGCCACCGCATCGCTCCTTCCCATCATCCAGACGTTCACGGCCCCGGCCGGCATCCCGGTCGAGCTGCGCGACATCTCGCTCGCCGGCCGTATCCTGGCCGCGTTTCCCGAGAACCTGACCGCCGAACAGCGGCACAGCGACGACCTCGCGTTTCTCGGCAACATGGCCAACCAGCCCGAGGCCAACATCGTCAAACTGCCGAACATCAGCGCCTCGATCCCGCAGCTCCAGGCGGCCATCAAGGAGCTCCAGGCGAACGGCTACAAGGTTCCCGAGTATCCGGCAGAGCCGAAAACCGACCAGGAGAAAGAGCTCAAGACGCGCTACGCGAAGATCCTCGGCAGCGCCGTGAATCCCGTGCTGCGCGAGGGCAATTCCGACCGCCGCGTCGCCGATCCGGTGAAAGAGTATGCCCGCAAGAACCCGCACTCGATGGGCGCCTGGACGAAAGACTCGAAGTGCCACGTGGCCCACATGACCGACAAGGACTTCTTCGGCAGCGAGAAGTCGGTCGTCGTCGAGAAGGCCGGCCCCGTGAAGATCGTACACGTCGACAAGGCGGGCAAGGAAACGGTTCTCAAGGAAAAGCTCCAGCTCGAGGCGGAAGAGGTCATCGACGCCGCCACGATGAGCCGCAACGCCCTGCGCGCCTTCCTCGCCGAACAGATCGCCGACGCGAAGGCGAAGGGCGTGCTGTTCTCGGTGCATCTGAAAGCCACCATGATGAAGGTATCCGACCCGATCATGTTCGGCCACGTCGTCAGCGTCTTCTTCAAGGACGTTTATGAAAAGCACGCCGAGACGTTCCGCACGCTCGGCATCAGCCCCAACAACGGCCTAGGCGAACTCCACGAGAAGATCGCGACCCTTCCCGCCGACAAGCAGGAAGAGATCAAAAAGGACATCGAGAAGGTCTACACCGCGCGGCCCGAGCTCGCGATGGTCAACTCCGACAAGGGCATCACCAACCTGCACGTGCCCAGCGACGTCATCATCGACGCCTCGATGCCCGCGGCGATCCGCGCCGGCGGCAAGATGTACGGCCGCGACGGTAAGCTGCGCGACATGAAGGCGGTCATTCCCGACCGCTCCTACGCGCGCATCTACCAGGCGACGATCGACTTCTGCAAGGAAAACGGCGCGTTCGATCCCCGCACGATGGGCAGCGTCTCGAACATCGGCCTGATGGCGCAGAAAGCCGAGGAATATGGCTCGCACGACAAGACCTTCGAGATCCAGGGCGACGGCGTCGTGCGCGTGATCGACGCGGCCGGCAAGGTGCTGATCGAGCACGCGGTCGAGAAGGGCGATATCTGGCGCATGTGCCAGACAAAAGACCTGCCGATCCGCGACTGGGTCAAGCTCGCCGTGACCCGCGCCCGCATCACCAACACCCCGGCATTGTTCTGGCTCGACGAAGATCGCGCCCACGACAAGAGCCTGATCGGCAAGGTGCAGAAATACCTGAAAGACCACGATACGAAGGGCCTCGACATCCAGATCCTGCCGCCCCGCAAGGCGATCGTGGCCAGCATGAAGCGCTCGAAAGAAGGCAAGGACACTATCTCGGTCACCGGAAACGTGCTGCGCGACTACCTGACCGACCTGTTCCCGATCCTCGAGCTCGGCACCAGCGCCAAGATGCTCTCGATCGTGCCCCTGCTGAACGGCGGCGGCCTCTACGAGACCGGCGCGGGCGGATCGGCCCCGAAGCACGTCCAGCAGCTCCTGGAAGAGGGCCATCTGCGCTGGGATTCGCTCGGTGAGTTCCTGGCGCTCGGCGTCTCCCTCGAGGATTACGGCCGCCGGAACGACAACCCCGCCGCGACCGTGCTGGCCAAGGCGCTCAACGACGCGATCGGCAAACTACTCGACGCCAACGTCGCCCCGGCCCGCGACGCCGCGAGCGGCATCGACAATCGCGGCACGCACGTCGCTCTCGCCCGTGCCTGGGCCGAGGCGATGGCCGCCCAGAAGACCGACGCAAAGCTCCAGGCGAGGTTCGCCGCCGCCGCGAAGAAACTGGCCGAGAACGAGAAGCAGATCCTCGCGGAGATCGACGCGACCCGCGGAAAACCGGTCGACATCGGCGGCTACTACCAGCCCGACGAGGTGAAGCTCGCACAGGCGATGCGCCCCAGCAAGACCTTCAACGCGATCCTCGACGAACTCGCCCGCGCCTGATCACCAACATCTTCTGTAGGGGCGGGTTTGAAACCCGCCCCTACGTTATGTTTCAATATATATTGTATTGTCAGGCGTCCTGCAGAAAAAACCGCAGGATCGTTCCCAGGCGGTCGGACCAGGCTTGCTCGTGATGCAGGCCGCCGTGGATCTCCTGGTAATAATAGTCGCGGCCGGGCCTGAACCGGTGCGACAGCAGGATCTGCTCGAGACGGCGCATCACCTCGATGCCGTCGGCGAGGTCGGGAACTTCGATCCCCTCGTCGCTGCCCATGTCGAACCAGAGCTTGACGCCGCGCAGGAACGCCGGGTCTTCCGCGATTCGGTCGAGGATCCAGTAGTTGCCGGGCCAGAGGCCGGGCGACAGCGCCCCGCAACACCCGAACGTGCCCGGAAACCGTCTGCACAGGTCGATGGCAATGAGGCCGCCGAACGACGACCCGATCGTGCCGACAAAACGCTGGTCGGAAGCGGCATCCCATTCGGCCTCGACGCGGGGCTTGACCTGCCGGGCCACGAACTCGCAATACCGATCGGACTTTCCCCCGCCCGACCGGCGCGGCTCGTAGACCGGCAGAAATTCATCGACCCGCCGGGCGCCTGAAAAGATAGCGACAAGGATCGTCGGTGGAATCAGCCCTTCCTGCTCGAGTTCGGCCGCCACGATATCGGCCCGCCATTCCCCGCCCGACAGCGAACGCTCGGTGCCGAACAGGTACTGGCCGTCATGGCAGTACAAAACCGGCCATCGTTTTCCCGGGCTCTTTTCGTATGCGGGCGGCAGCCTGACGATGAAGGTCCGGTCTTCGCCCAGCTCCTTCGAAAATATATCGTATCGAATCTGCCGCCCCGACGCAGCCCGGGACTGCTCCGTCGTCCGCTTCCAGCCCTGAACGGTGCAGGCGCACGTCGTCCGGTCCCACGACGGGGTAAACACCCGGTTGGGAATTTCGTTTCCGACGGCGTCGGTCTCCACACAGTCCCAGCTGCCCTGCGTGAACTTGAACTCGAATGGAATCCCGGCTTCCAGGCCGATCCGCACGCGCCAGGTGCCCCCGACGTTCAAACACGGCGCGGCATCAGCCACCCATCGCCGTTCCCCGCCGAAACTCCCGGCGATGAACAGCGACGCATCACGGGGAATCGCCGCCCCCGACGCAAGCGTGACCTGAAACTCGACATCGACCGTCCACATACCCCCGCATGATACCCGCTCCCGTTCCCGGCCTCAACATCACCAGATCCCTTCGGAGCATGCCACCCGCTGAATCGCAGAGCCCACGAAAGGCACGGCGGACTCACGTCATCCCTCAGCAATGGAGCTCTCTGCACAGCACCGGAGCGAGGTGAATTCTGGTAGAATCGGTCCTGGCTGACGTTTCTGCCACTCTACAAATACTGACAGCACGGAGAACTGCATGAACAGGCACTTCATCATTTTCCTTTTCCTGGGACTCCTCGTCCCCGCCGCATCGGCGATCGGGCAGACCTGTCGGGGGTTCGAGCGTTCAGAGGCCCATCGGAACGATCCGGCCGTGAAAGCGGTCCGCACGGCTATCGAACACAGTGATGTCACCATCGCGAACGAGTTCGAGTTCGTCCGGTCGATCGCCGGCCGGTTCTACGTGCTCACCGGCCCGGACTTCGTCTTCGTCGACACGGCCGGAACGCCGGACAAGCATTACGTCTCCCCGCTGTTTCACGTGGATGGCGGGAAAATCAACGTGTTCTGGCAGCTCGACCGGCCGCAGAAACGGGTTTTCTTCATCTCCTACGAAGGAAAGCGAAATGACGGAACCCAGGGAAGACACGTCCTGTATCTGGAAATCCCGTCGACCGGCAATGCGTGGTGCAACGACGTCATCGGCCTGGAAGCCTTGGATCAGGCCGACCCGAGCCGCACGGGCATCGCCGGCGACCGTCTGCGCGACGTCAGGCTCATCGACGTCAATCACGACGACTACGCCGAGATGCTGTGCTCGTTCGACGGCAGCGACGTCGGAAACCGAAAAACCCTCCTCTTTCGCCAGGAGATAACCGGCAACGCCTTTGTATTCACCCCCTGGAAACCGACCTACTCCCGCGCCTTCTTCGATACCCTCTTCCAGCGTACTGGCGAGATCGGCAAAGAATAAGTCTTATTCCATCGTCCAAGAGTATTTATACTTACATCTATATCAGACCATACCTTGTAGTCTTGCAGGAATCCGGTGAAGAGAGCTCTCATCACCGGATTCCTTTTTTGATCGTGCTTTATGCCGCAAGACAATCGAAGGTCAGTTGAATAGGGCGAGGGCGATCACCGCCAAGATTTGGACCAAGAATTCGGGCAAAAATGGCTTTGAGTCGCCATTCCCAGCCCCCATTGCCATATGCAAAGGCATATCGCCGAATTTTCTCGATATCCCGATCGAACAGGGCAATGCGTCCAGATTTCCGGCTCGTACGGTTTTGAAGCGTTACAAGAAGATGCTGAAATCCGCCATTGTCCTTGGTTTGGGGTTTCTGCCGAAAGAGAACTTCGATTTCAGATTGACGAAGATAAAAGATCATATTACACTCCAAATCATCAAAAAGAGGCCACAGTGCCATTTCCAGAAGGAATTGGTAGTTGTGGAAAAGCAGACCAGGTCATGGTCTACGCGCTACGGATACGTTGTTTATTCTCTTCCGGCCCAGGTGCAGCAACACCTGGGCCGATTTTTATCTACCGCCTCCTTCCCATTCGATGATTCGACGATTGCCCTCATCTGCCGGCAGCCGTCGGCCCATGAGAAACATTCGTTCGAGAAGGAGGGCGGCGTGATCCGGAGTGATGATCTTACCCAGGACCATTTCCTCCAGCAACCACAAGGTGCCCCGACAGACGACCCGCTCTTTGGCGGCTGCCTTACGCAGTTTTTCATCACCAGAAAGGAGAACCGCCTTCCGGGATTTGGCTGCAAGAAGGATTGCCGCATCATAGACGCTTATCCCGTAGACGGCTCCTGCGCTGCCCATCTGTTCGAGAACGTGGTCCGGCGTTTCGAGGATGATGACGCCGGCTTTCCCGATCTGATCGAGACTCGGGTCTTCCAGATCGGCAGCCATGATATCGACGGTCACGATGCGAAATGGAAGCTTGAGAAAATGTGAAAGCGCGTTGACGAGGAAAAAATCGAGCAGGACCGTCGAGTCGATATAATGATTGCCGACATCTTCAGACATTCTGGCCGAGGCTCTCTTGACGGAATTGATTGAGATTCTGCCCCAGGAGCTCGGCAGCCTTGCTCTCGGAAATGAGCGATTCCGCATGGGCACGCAGAACCAGTTGCCGCATCATGGAGGGCTTCGATTCGGCCGGGTATGGTTCACCCGGTTCTCGGGTCAGCCAGCCACGTTTCCGGAAGGCCATGAAGAGGTGCTGAGCGGTGGACGGTGTGATGATGTCGAGATCTTTCGCCCGGTATATCCAGGCGCTCATGCTGAGGCCGTATTTCCGCTTGAGGAGGTAGAGTTCATCGATGTCGAGATGATGGCGTTTCCGGCCAAGCTCCCGAATGGCGACGTCCTGCGGCACGAGGAAGGCGGCCGCAAATCGCATCGTGGGTTTCTCGCGCGTGCGCTTGTCGCCCTCTTCCGGGGTGCTGATGATCAGATGACCAAGTTCATGGGCAAGATTGAAACGAAGCCGATCGCCGGGAAGCTCGGACTGCGCGACGATGCCGCATCGGCCATTGGTTCGGAACGCGCAGGCATCGAAGGAATCCGGCGTATCCTTGATGAGGTAGACCCGCACCCCATGTTCTTCGAGGAGTGCGGTCATGTTCTCGATCGGTGCCAGACCGAGGTTCCAGACGTTGCGCAGTTCAAGAGCAATCGCTTCGACCTCTTCGGCGGACGAGACGTTTCGCTGGTTGGCGGAAGCGAGGAAGGAATCTTCGATGCGGTGAGGAAACAGGTTCTCTACCTGTTCATAGCGCTCGAGCCAATCATGAATGCGGCCGATGATGGAACGCTGCTCTTTGGCCTGCAGAGCGTTTTTCTTTCGGAATTCGAGATCCGCCAGGGCGATGGTGACCGGCCGGAAAAAGAATTCGATCTTCACCCTGAGGGCGCGAGCAAGGCTGATCAAGATCGCCGAACCGGGCATGACTTCTCCCCGTTCGTAGTTGGAAAGGGCTTGCGCGGAAACGCCGACCATCTCGGCAAGATCGCGCAGCGAAAGCCCCTGCGCCGTTCGCGCCCCCTTGAGACGCTCGCCAAAAAGTTGCTTCGCAGACATAAATGTTCCGTCTCCTCATTTACAATATGCGAAAAACTATGCTGTTTGTCAAATGAGGAGAGACAACGATGAACAGGAAAATGCCATCTACGCCAACTCTCCACGGAAGGCTTTGGCAAGGATGGAGGGCATGAGCTTGTCGACGAACGCCATGGCCTTGTTGTAACGGGCCTCGA
>Ga0116186_1000861_pt1 | contig 33590 bp, 27 predicted proteins | sample AD_JPNNA4_MetaG_FD_89806 | JGI IMG/M metagenome (GOLD analysis project Ga0116186, IMG submission 89806) | Active sludge microbial communities of municipal wastewater-treating anaerobic digesters from Japan - AD_JPNNA4_MetaG | ecosystem: Engineered > Bioreactor > Anaerobic > Digestate | place...
CACTTCCTTAATCATTGAAGGCGGCAAAGAGCTTATTTTTGTATATAACATGGTGACTGTCATAATCTTTATACTTTTTGTAAAGATAAAACAAATACTCAAAAAATGTAAACCGAAGTTCGTAACAGTTTAACTTAATTTAAAAGTATTTTTGCCTTCTCATTGATTTTAACAAGCATTTCTTTCAATTTTTTAAGATCATCAACACTATCTGCTTTAAAGTTATACTTGATTATCTGGTCATTATAAAATATTTCAAGCTTATTTAGCGCATTAACTGCACTATTGTTAGGGTATTTTGTATGGAGCCTATTTTTATTGATTTTCAGCTTTATATTTAAGGACTTAATATTTTCATCTAAAAAATTATATCGGATAGCTGAATTATTCATATTTACTGTCACTCCCAAAATGTCAAACTGCAAAAGGCCAATTTTCTTCACATTAGGGTAAAATATAAATACATTAGAAATTATCATCACACAAATACATACAAAATAAAACGTATCAATAGGTTTATGGGTATAGTAAATAAAACCTCTAATTATCAATACAATAATAACACTCAATATAATCTGAGGGATAAAAGTTCTCTTTAATATTTTATACTGTATCTGCATGTTTCAAAATTTAAATATAAAACCTCCGAAGAGATCTATTCTTCAGAGGCTTATAACATATCTTAATAAATATTAAGCAACTTAGCAATTCAACAACAGCAACAGCACAGTAAACAGCGAGGTAACCGTTGTCAGGATAAGTGCAAAAACAAAGGCTATGCGGATAACCTTATTTTCTTCGCCTATTTTATCAATAGAAGCAGCTGCATTTTGCAATTTGGCCGGTGAAATAACGCTGGCCAACCCTCCTCCAAATGCCAATCCGGCAGTGATAATGATAAGTCCGGTTACAGGAAGTGCAAGTTCTTTAGCCGTAGTAAGTGAATACTTGGCAAACATAGCTATAGTAGAAGCCTCGCTACCAGTAATAAAACCACCAAACAAGCCTATAAAAGTAACCACAGCGCCATAAGCCGAATGGAAGAAATCTGCAGAATAAGTAGCCAGTACCTTTATCATGCTGGGTACAACAAAACCCTTGTCCACAATGCTATAGCCTGACATATTCATAATCTCGCCAATAGCAAAGAAAATGGCCGCAGCAAAAACCGGACGCGGGGCACGCTTCCACCATACCTTTAAAGTGTCTTTCATTTGGGCTTTTGTGGGTTTAAGAAATGGTATAGCCAGCACAACACTTACAAAAATCCAGGTATAAGCCTGCCACAAAAAACGAGTATCAAGGGGTTTTCCATCAGCACATAATCCTGTAACAGGTAATTTGAGCGTTCTATAAAGATAGTTGAACACATCTTTAGGCAAATTCAGCATCAGGATGAGCCCAATAAGTATAAGCCATGGCATTAGCGCTTTCCACAAAGGATAAGACTTTTCATATTCGAGCTCCTCAGGTGTAAGGCGGCTTTTGTCAATCACCTTCATTCCTTTCACTTTTAGGAATAGCACCATCATAGCAATAACTGCAATGCCGCACATCACGCCGGTAAGCACAACCAGGTTGTCATAACGGTTAGTAAAATAAGCTACCACGCCAATAGTCAGGCCTGTCACCAGACATGGGACCCATCCTTCTTTGATAGCCTGCCATTTACCTACAATCCACAACATACAGAAGCCAATAAGTGTTGATACTACAGGCAAGAACATGTAAAACACCATCCCTGCCTGGTGAAGGCTGATTTCATTGCCCGGGCCCAAGAAATTATTGGCCACATCGACAAACACTACAATAGGAGCCCCTAATAATGCATAAGTACAAAGCGAATCGTATCCAATTGCAGGCAGGGCAATAGCTACGTAAGTTGAATAACCCATAGCCACAAGAATTGGAGGCAATAGCGATACCGGAGTTGCCCCAACGGCCACCATCAAAGTCCCAAAACCAATGTTTATAAGCATAATCTGAATGGCACGGCTCTCGCTCGAGATGGTCTTTACAAAAATGATGATACGTTTCAGTGCTCCTGTTTTTTCCATAAATGCCATTTGCAGCAAAGATGTGGCTACAATGAGCGATACCGAGAACGAACGGATAAGCCCTGCCCCGGTTGACCGCAATAAAACTTCTATTGAGGTGTTGAAAAAGAAAAAGGCAACCAGTGAAACAGCCAGCCAACCTGCAATACCACTGATATCCGCAGCTTTTCTGAATACAATGAGCATTACCAATATTACTGCTATTGGTAATAAGGTAAGTAATAATTGTGTTATTGACATAAAATTTAGATGTTAGTTATTAGTTGACAATTGTTAGTGCTAAAAAAAATAGCCCGAAACCTTGTCATGAATTTCGGGCTATAAATGTATTTAGTATTTTAAACTTTTTAAATAAAACGTGCCTATTTTATTCCTTTAAAACAATTGTCCAGATGGGCTTCATCCAGTTTACTTTTAGCTGTAACCCCCACAATTGCTGTAACAAGTGTTGAAACAGGAAGCGCTATGATAATAGGGTCAACAAGTGCCAGTTTAGCCAGTGCTGTTTCTTTTACCAGCGAAGGTTTATCAAACAACAGGTTACATAATTGCAAGCTTGAGGCTTCTTTTTCGTGAATAAAGAAAATCCAGAACACACCAACGACAAAACCAGCTATCATCCCTGAAATAACAGCTTTTGTAGATATTTTGCGGATATATAAAGCAGAAACATAAGCAGGTAAAAATGATGCTGCACATAAACCAAAGAAAAGCGCTGTGCCAGTAGCAATAATCTGCATACTCACATCCAATTTCCCTGAAAAGTAAGCAATAACAACACTAATAAGGATACCAACCAAAACCCCTGTACGTGATATAAACAGCGGATTTCCTTTTTTATTAAACGCTTTTTGATACACATCGCGACCTGCGGCAGAACCCATAGCATGAAACTGGCTGCTTAGTGTACTCATGGCAGCGGCAATCAGCGTCAAAAGAAAAATAGCCCCATACCATGTTGGCAGATATTGCTTGATAAATACCGGGATAATTTTGTCATTGCCCCCGGCAGCTACAACAGATATTTTACCTGTACTTTCGAAAAAGAAAACGTTTGATAATGCCCCTACAATAAAAGCCACACCAGTCATCATAATAATAAATATACCTCCGGAAATAACAGCACGGTTAAGCTCGCGGTTACTCTTTACAGTCATAAAACGCAATACCAGCTGAGGTTGGGCCAATACACCAATTCCAACACCCATTACAATAGTGGTCACCAAAGTCCACCAGATAGGCGAACCAAATGCAGGCATTGATGTCCAGCCCATAAAACCACCTTTGACCAACTTAGCAGCCTGGTCTTGCACCTCGGCATGTCCAAAGAGGTTGGTAAGCTTGGTATGGGCCTCGGTAATACCACCTAACGAAGCATAAGAATATACCAACAGGAATATCATCCCGATAAACATAATAGCCCCTTGGAAAGTCTCGGTGTACATAACGCCTTTGATACCACCCATCCATACATATATGGCTACAATGGTTGCAAAAAAGAAAAGTGAAACTTCATACGAAATGCCAAAATGTGCCTGAATATAATCTGAACCGCCTTTTAACACAGCTGCAGCATAAATAGGCATGAAAAGAAAGATAATACCGCCGGCAAAACCTTGTATAAATTTTGATTTAAAACGTGTTGCCAACAATTCGGGAAATGTATGGGCATCGAGGTTATGACCCATTTGGCGTGTACGCTTTCCGAATACAATAAAAGCAATGAAAATGCCCATAAAAATATTGAGGAAAGTAAGCCAAAGCAAACCCATCCCCAATGTTCCGGCAGCACCGCCAAATCCAACTATAGCTGAAGTACTGATAAACGTTGAGCCATAAGATAAAGCCATAATCAGCGGGTGGATTTTACGTCCGCCAACTAAGTAATCTGCTGAGCTTTTGGTGTGTTTGTAACCTAAATAACCCAAATAGGTTATTACAAAAAGGTATATTAATACCACAATAATGTCAAATAACATAGCCAGCTCCTTTCTTTTTAAAGATTTTCTTCAATTTGTTTTTCTTCTTTTTCCCATTTTACTTCTTCTGTAATTTGGGATTCTTCATTGTTGCCGCCTTTGTTCCAGTTGTACAAACCATAAACAATACAGGCGACAGCACTTAGAAAGCTCAGCAGGTATGCTGCCAAAATCCAAGGGTCGGTGATTCCTAACATAGTGTTTTGTTTTTATTTGGTTAATAATGTTTAGTTGGCGAAAATGTATAAAAAAAAGCCGGAACAAAAAAATATGTTTCGGCTTAAATCTGTGACTTATTGTTATTTAATTCAATTTTCTATTATCAATAACCCTTTTAGCTTTGCCTTCGCTACGTTGGATGGTTTTAGGCTCCACCAGCTTCACATCGACACCAATACCCAAAGCACTTTCAAGACTGTGTTGCAATTTTTTGCTCAAGCCTTGCAATTCGCTGATGCGGTCAGTAAAATATTCCTGCTCCACCTCTACCTGCAACTGCATAACATCGAGGTTATGAACCCTGTCAACAGTAATGAGATAATGAGGTTGAAGCCCGTCAATCTTAAGCAGCACCTCCTCTATCTGCGATGGAAAAACGTTAACCCCTCGAATGATAAGCATATCATCACTACGGCCGGTACATTTTTCCATACGTACCAAGGTACGGCCACATTTACATTTTTCGTAATGCAAGCGGGTCAGGTCACGGGTACGGTAACGAATGAGCGGAAGTGCTTCTTTGGTAATACAGGTAAATACCAGCTCGCCCAATTCGCCTTCTGGCAATACTTCCAATGTTTTTGGGTCAATAATTTCAGGGATAAAATGGTCTTCAAAAACATGCAAGCCACATTGGTGTTCACATTCGCTGGATACACCAGGGCCAATAACTTCGCTCAATCCAAAAATATCAATAGCTTTAATATGGAGCTTTTCTTCAATCTCCTTACGCATAGTTTCTGTCCATGGCTCAGCCCCGAAAACACCAACCCTGAGTTTCAGGTCGCTACGTTTATATTGGCTTTCGTCAATAGCCTCAGCCAAATATAAAGCATAAGAAGGGGTACAAGCCAATACAGTACTTCCAAAGTCGTGCATCAATTGGATTTGACGTTGCGTGTTACCTCCAGAAATAGGAATAACCGTGGCCCCAATCTTTTCACTACCATAATGAAGGCCCAAACCTCCAGTGAAAAGGCCATAACCATAAGCAATATGAATTACGTCATGTTTGTGTGCCCCGGCAGCAGTCAATGTACGGGCTATTACCTCACTCCAGGTAGCCAAATCCTTGCGTGTATAGCCTACAACTGTTGGCTTTCCCGTTGTTCCGGACGATGCATGCACCCTGACCACTTCGCTCATAGGAACAGCAAATAGCCCATAAGGATAATTGTCACGCAAATCTTGTTTAACGGTAAAAGGCAGTTTATGTAAATCATCAACACTCCTGATATCCTCAGGAACGAGGTGTGCTTGTTGCATTTTTTCGCGGTAAGCAGGAACATTGTGATAAACACGTTGTACAGTCTCGATGAGTCTTTTGCTTTGGCATTCGCGCATCTCCTCGCGACTCATACACTCAAAAGTCTTATTCCAAATCATGATAAAATCTTAAATCAGGTATTATTTCTTTTCTTTAAAAATATCATTGCCCGACACCAAACGAAGCTTGTTGCTTTCGATGATTTTAAAAGCTTTTTGCCTGTCATCGGTACGCATCACTATAATGCCATTATTATCTAATTCGAAAGCATACATATATTCTATACCCACCTGGGCATCGGAGAAGTGCTTTAAAGCCTCTGCAAAAGCCCCTGCATAAGTAGGCGTTTCAATAGCAATAACATCGGTCATGTTAACACTAAACCCTTTGTTTTTCAAAAGTCGTAACGCTTCTTCCGGGTCAGATACAATAAGTCGCAATATGCCATATTCAGAAGTATCGGCAATACTCATTGCTGCGATGTTAATCTTCTCCTGTCCAAGAGTTTCAAGGACTTCTGTGAGCCTTCCACTCTTATTTTCCAAAAAAATGGATAATTGTTTGATTGACATACCTTATTCAATTAGTTAATTAGCAAATTAGGTAATTAGCAAATGAAGAAACTACATTTTTCAATTTCTTTCATTGGCTAATTTTCACATTCTCGAATTTTCAAATTAGTTTAATATTGTTTTCTGTTGTCTTTTACACGCAAAGCCTTGCCTTCGCATGGAGGAAAGTGGTTTGGCTGCACCAGTTTCACTTTTGGCGTAACCAGCACCTCGTTTTTCACTTCATTGGTGATAATTTTCGACAATTTTTCAAGTTTTGAATAATTGTCAAGAAAATTGCCATCCAATACTTCCACTTCAATAATCATTTCATCTACGCCATCAATAGTTTCGAGCTGAATCATATAATTATTGCCGACTTCAGGAATTTGCATCAGCACTTTTTCAATCTGCATAGGAAATACATTACACCCGCGGATGATAAACATATCGTCGCTACGGCCTTTCATACGGTCGATACGGCGATGTGTACGTCCGCAAGGGCAGCTGCCGGGCAAAAACCTCGTCAGGTCGCGTGTACGATAACGAAGTATTGGCATTGCTTGTCTGTCAAGCGAAGTAAGTACCAACTCCCCTATTTCACCTTCGGGTACATGCTGTAAAGTAACCGGGTCAATGATTTCGGCATAAAAAGCATCTTCCCAAAGGTGCATACCATTTTGATATTCACATTCAAAAGCCACACCAGGGCCATTCATTTCAGACAATCCATAAGAATTGTACGCTTTGATACCCATCATTGCCTGGATACGTTGACGGGTCTCCTCTGTATGAGGCTCAGCACCAATAACCATGTGACGCAGGTCAGTATCTGTACGTGGATCAAGGTTCATTTCCCTGAAAAAATCGACCAAATGCATAACATAGCTGGGGATAGTATGGATTACCGTAGTACCATAATCGCGCATCAGCTTAATCTGCCTTTTGCTGTTTCCGGCTCCTGCAGGAATGGTAAGCGCCCCAAGCCTTTCGGCTCCATACTGAAAGCCAAGCCCCCCGGTAAACAAGCCATAGCCGCTAATATTCTGAAAAACGTCAGTATCTCGGGTCCCAACGGCAAAAAGCGAACGAGCTACGAGATTTGCCCAAGAGTCAATATCATGTTTTGAATGATATACAACTGTAGGGTTTCCTGTTGTCCCGCTCGAAGAGTGCAAACGGATAACCTCACGCTTCTCGGCTGCCAGAAAACCATAAGGAAAATTACTACGCAAATCTTCTTTGGTAGTGAAAGGTATTTTTTCAATATCCTTAATACTTTTAAAACCGTCCGGATTAATTTTTTTTTCGGCAAACAACTTTTTGTAATACATAGACTGTGAGGCAAACCGAAGCGTCTTTTTCAAACGCTCGTACTGCAATATCTGCAAATCAACCTGCGATAACGTCTCTAATTCCTTTTCCCAATATTGCTGATTCATTGTAAGTTTTGTTAGTGTGAAAACAGGGGTTAAAAGTAAAAGATAGTTGCAAATTGTACCCGTGTATTGGAAATATTTTTTGTGTCTTTTACTTCTGCATTTTCATTTATAACATTAGCAGCATTGGTATATTTTCCATAAGCAGTAATGCTATGCTCCAGTTCCAAATGCATTTGAACCCTGCCAACCTTATAAGCAACGCCTGGCGCAATACGTATCATGTTGGCAATACCGTTTCCTTTTTCATCATAACCACGAGCAGAATTCTTTGTAAAACCGACAATTTGCTTATCAACGGTCCCAAGGTTTTGCATGTAACCAACAAAAAGGATTGCCTGCAATTTGTCCCCATAAACAATGTTGCACCAATAGTTTAGGTTATTTACTGTTGAATAAGTTTCTTTAAATGTAACCGTGTCAATTGTTTTGACTGCATACCCGCCCATCATAAGCAGTTCCATCATATTTTCGCCATAAAGGGCACCGCCTTTGATTTTCAACAAACCTGTTTTGTATTGTGCATAAGCCTGCGCTGAAAGCGAAGCTATTTTTTCGTCAGTTTTATACTTATTAGCCGGAGTGCTGGCATCCTGTGTATAAAGGCGAGGTTGGTTTACTTTATAATTTGCACTGGCCCCGAAAATAATATTATCATTTTTGAATTGAGCATTTACAGTAATATCAGGCATTATCTGGTTATGCAAATACGAAGTAGCGCCAGTAGCAGAGTTATACTCACTGCTAAATCCATAATCCATCTGACCGGCAGCAGCTGCCATAAAACTAATTTGCCCTAAATTGTAAGTAAACCTTAACTGTTCGGCACGGTTGAACACACAAAACGGAGCTCCTGTGCTTAAAGCCAACACCGTAGGAAATGCATCAAGGATAAACATTGGGTGCCAAAAACGGCCAAACAACAGCTCAGTCTTTTCCCAGTTGAGCTTTACCCAGGCATGGCGCAAACGAAGGCCGATGCCATTGACCCCGGTAAAGTCAAACTCCACCAGCGAACTTGTTTTGGCGTTAAGAAAATCAGGGCCTGTAAATTTGGCATTCAAGCGGGATGCCGCAGCAGACATGCGTAGTAACGACACATCATTGATATCTTTTCCGTTGGCATCCAAACTTTTGTTTAAAGGATACATATCCAATAAACCATCCAATATCTCAACGTTTTTGCGGGTATCATAGAAAAAGTCAGCACGGGCAAACCCACCAATTTTCATTTTTACATTTTCTCCCAAAGAAACCTGGCTTTCTGCAGGAGGATTGGCTGTTTCTGCGGTAGCAGCAGTTTGTCCCATTATATTTGTCATAAACGGGAACATAGCAAAAGCTATGCAAGATAAACTTGTACTTAGTTTCATAGTTGTTGCGTTTTTGGTTTTTAAATAGGTTATAAAGTTACAAAAAAGAATAACACCGCAACAGCGACAACAGAAATTAAGCAGAAAAGTTATTGAATATGAGATGTATTAAAAATAGAAATAAAAGAAATGGAATTTTTATAAAAAGAAAATTCTGCCGGTTATCTTTTGTGAAGAAATGCAGGATGAAAAACACTTAACCCCCAAACCATGAACCTGCTCCGGCAGAATTTGTATGGCAAATATAAGGCTATTGCCATTATTGATATTTCAGTATTTGTACCATTTATAACAACAAAATATGCTCAATTTTCACTTCGGAAAATACGATAATTTAGTGAGTATTTTATGCCAAAAAAATAACTTTTTAGCGTTTTTAAAAATATTAAAAAATTGGATTTAAATTAGTTAACTATATTATATTTATAATTCGTATAACTCTATTTTATCTAAAAGATAATTTTTTCTGAGTGCAATTGTTTATTTATTTCTAAATAATTAATTTTATTTATCAATAAAAAGCATATAACAAAAGCCTTTAAATACTATTGATAATGTAATGAACCATAGTCTTCTAAAATACCGGGATATCATCCAATGGATTCATGACCGATACAACAAAACGGTCGATGTCGATAATATTTCTGCGGCATTGCATGATGTTTCTTATGATGATGTTACTAAAACCTTTACCTATAAATGTATTGATGCTGATGAGGGTTTTCACAAACTCTTCCAGACAGATAATACCTCTTTAGCTTCTTTACTTTATGAAAATATTTTTCCTGAAACGAAGGAAAATAAATTCAATTGGGGGGCACTAATTGGCCATGTTGGCAGGTTTGGCTCTATTTCGAGCTTTTATGCTTACAGCCCAAATACCCACAAATGGTACTCAATCATGGCTATTTCTCCAGAAATGAACAAAACATTGCTGCTTTTTTATGATATTACCGAAGAAAAGAATCTTGAAATTGCAAAAAACATCCAGCGAAATTCAGCCTCTTCAGCGTAAAATTTATTTATTTAATGAGTATTCGAATTTCATTTAAAGATTTGTAAGGACAAGTTATTTGACCTTAAAAAACAATTTTTATGATGGGACAAAAAAGGCCCAGAGCATTGTCCTGGGCCTTTTTATGATGATTAGTATTATTACAAATTGGCAGCCACAAAATCTCCTACTTCAGTAGTGGTATTGTTCTTTGTTTTGTTGATATCTTCAGTAACAACGCCTTGTTCGAGGCCTTTGTTAACGGCATTGCGGATATCTTTTGCAGCATCAGCCAAACCCAAATATTCGCAAAGCATAGCAGCGCTTAAGATAGTCCCGTAGGGGTTGGCAATGTTTTTGCCGGCAGCTTGCGGATATGATCCGTGAATAGGCTCAAACAAAGCATATTTGTCACCCATTGAAGCAGATGGTAAAAGACCTATAGAACCTGTAATTACAGAAGCTTCGTCGGTTAAAATATCGCCAAACATGTTCTCGGTAAGGATTACATCGAAGTATGCAGGCCAGGTAACCAGTTTCATAGCTGCTGCATCCACAAACATGTAGTCAACTGTTACATCAGGATATTGAGCTTCAAGTTTTTTCACTACTTCGCGCCACAGACGGCTGCTTTCGAGCACATTGGCTTTGTCCACCATGGTCAGCTTTTTCTTGCGGCTTTGGGCCATTTTGAATGCCATGTGGGAAATGCGCAATACTTCAGCTTCGGTATAAATACAGTTGTCGTAAGCTGTTTTACCTTCATCCTTACGGCCTTTTTCACCAAAATAAATACCTCCGGTAAGTTCGCGATAAACCACCATATCTACATCTTTTAAAAGATGATTTTTGATTGGAGAAGCTTCATTGAGTAAAGAATATGTAGTTACAGGACGAATGTTGGCATATAAGCCAAGTTCTTTACGAATTTTTAGTAAACCTTGCTCAGGACGAACTTTTGCTGATGGATCGTTGTCAAACTTAGGATGACCAACAGCTCCTAACAATACTGCATCAGATTCTTTACAAATTCTGATGGTTTCATCAGGAAGAGGGTTACCTGTTTGGTCAATGGCAATAGCACCAATAAGCACATCGCGGAAGTTGAACGATACACTGTATTTTTTTTCAACAGCTTTCAACACTTTAACAGCCTGAGCAACAACTTCGGGACCAATTCCGTCTCCCGACATTACAGCTACATTAAACGTTTTTCCCATTTTTTGAAAAAATTAAAATTTATGTATTAATGATTATTTTAAAACTTTGTACCCTGAACCATTTTAGATGTAACAGGCGTAGAAATGCCAAGCTCTTTTCCAAGCCTTATCACTGTTTCGCCAAAGATATCTGCTTCATTAAGGCCTTTACCGCTCTCTATATCCCGAAGAAATGAAGTTTTAGCATCAGGCGAAAGTTTTTTGGCTGTCTCCATTGATTTCTCAACAAAATCTGCTGGTAAAATAATGTCTTTTGCCCGTGCCAACGAGATAATTTCGCTCATTACATCCCTGACTGCCTGATTGGATGAAGGCTCGTTAACCATCTCAATAAAAGACTGGCGTGTACAACCGCTTACAATAGCAAAAGAGGCCACAAAAGCATATTTTTCCCAAATGGCCAGAAATGGATTTTCGTTCCATTTCAGTTTTAATCCGGCTTTTTCAAATAATGAAATAACAGCTTCTTTATTGACCTTCTCAAAAGGATTGGTATGCCCGGTGTTGATTAACACCTTTGCCCCTAAAACAGTAACTTCTCCCGGTGCATTTATAAACGAAGCTATATAAATACAGGAAGGTAAAATGATGCCTTTGCTGGTTACCTTACGAATTCTTTGATGAATATCTATACCATTGAGCAATGGCATAATGAGCGTATCTTTTCGGATAACCTTATCAAGTTGTCCGGCAACAGGCCCTAAATCATAGCTTTTTGTTGCCAAAACAACCAAATCGGGAGATTTCAGATGGCTAATATTTTCAATGACTTCGCTTGGCAATACTTTAAAAGTCTCCTTAGCTACATGTAAAGTCAATCCTTCATTAGCAATCTTTTGCCCGTGCGCACCACGGGCTATAAATGATACATTAACTTGAAACTCATCAGAAGCACAAAGCTGTGCCAGCTTTCCGCCAACATAGCCGCCAACTCCGCCAATACCTATTACAGCAATATTTTTTATAGAATGCATTTACTTTTCAATCATATTAAGCATTCGCATGGTAGCTTTTATGGCTGCTACATTCTGGTCTGAGTCCAGACCGCGTGTTTTTACTTCTTTGCCATCAATACGCCAGGTAATCATGGCTTCAACCAAAGCTTCGGTACGGCCTCCCGGAGGTATAGACACTACATAATCCAACAGTTCGGGGATATGCTTGTTCAGGCCATGATAAATTTTTATCAAAGCATTCATAAAAGCATCGTATTGTCCATCGCCCGAAGCCGATTCTTCGTATTCATGGCAATCTATTGAAAGTTTCAACGTAGCTACCGAACGCAAACCTTTAGCCACAGAGAGAGAAAAATTTTTGATAAAAACCTTTTCCTTAACAATATTGCTTTGCAACACATCTGCAATGATATAAGGCAAGTCTTCACGGGTAACATACTCTTTGCGGTCGCCAAGCTCAATGATACGCTCAGTGACCATTTTCATTTCTTCTTCGGTAAGCTCAATACCAAGTTCTTCAAGATTTTGAACAATATTAGCCTTGCCACTGAGCTTGCCAAGCGCGTATTTACGTTGTCGGCCAAAGCGTTCGGGATGCAAGTCGTTATAATAGAGTTTGTTCTTTTTGTCGCCATCAGCATGGATACCTGCCACCTGGGTATAGGCATATTCACCGACAATAGGCTTGTTCACAGGGATACGAATACCCGAGAAGGATTCGACCAAGCGGCTTACCTTATTCAGGCTTGACTCTACTACAGGAAGTTTTGCATTGAAGTGGTCGTTAAGCACAGCTACAACACTGGCAAGAGGTACATTGCCGGCACGCTCGCCCAATCCGTTTACTGTGGTATGGATACCTTGAATGCCAGCTTTTACGGCCATAAAAACATTGCCGGCAGCTAAATCATAGTCGTTATGGGGGTGAAAATCAAAATGTAAACCCGGATAACGCGACACTACCTCATGACAGAATTGAAAAGTTTCATCAGGATTAAGGATTCCAAGTGTGTCAGGAAGCATATAGCGTTTGACAGGCTGATTCTTCAACGCATCAATCATAGAAAACACGTACTCTTTAGAATGTCGCATGCCATTACTCCAGTCTTCGAGGTATATGTTGACCATGATGCCCATCTTTTCGGCCAAAAGAATGGTTTGTATTATGTCGGCAAAATGTTCTTCAGGTGTTTTACGAAGTTGTTCTTTGCAATGTTTTAAACTACCCTTCGTAAGTAAATTAATCACCTTACCTCCGGCTTTTTGTATCCATTCGAGGGACTTTCCGCCATCTACAAATCCAAGAACCTCAATCTTGTTGATATGGCCAGCTTTCCGGGCCCAGGAAGTAATAGTTTGAACGCCTTTGTATTCACCTTCAGATACACGAGCAGAGGCTACTTCCAACCGGTCAACGCGAACCTCGTCCAGTAAAACCTTGGCAATATTAAGTTTTTCGCTATCCGAATATGACACGCCTGTTGTTTGCTCTCCATCGCGAAGCGATGTGTCCATTATTTCTATCACTTTAGCCATTCTAAGTTCTATTCATTTTTAGATGATACTACTTGTGCAAATTTAGCACTTCTTTATAAACCATTGGAAAAGGGTTTATGTTTATAGTATTTTTAATTATAACAAAAACTTTCCGGCATGCTTATCGCCGGAAAGTTTTTGTTGAGTCAATTATTAAGACCAATTAATGAGCTTTTTCGTAAGCCTCAATTTTATCTTTTAGGCTCAATAAATAATCTACATCATCATACCCTTTCAAAAGGCACTCTTTTTTATATGAATTTACCTCAAAAGGTTCAGATTCGCCCGTTGCAACAATAGTAATCTTTTGGTTTTCGAGGTCAATTTTAAGCAATGTTTTAGCATCTGCATCTACTTGCTTGAAAATTTTAGCAAGGAAAGCATCAGAAACTTGAACAGGAAGTAAACCGCAGTTTAGTGAGTTGTTCTTAAATATATCTGCGAAGAAGCTTGATACTACAGCCCGAAAACCGTAGTCGTAAATGGCCCATACCGCATGTTCGCGACTTGACCCACAACCAAAATTTTTGGCAGCAACAAGTATTTTTCCCGAGTAAGCCGGGTTATTGAGCACAAAATTTGGTTTTGGTTTATTTTCGTTGTCATATCGCCAATCGCGGAAAAGGTTATCTCCAAAACCTTCGCGTGATGTAGCTTTTAAAAACCTTGCAGGTATAATTTGGTCTGTGTCAACATTTTCGATATTCAGAGGTACACAGCTTGATGTTATTGTTTGAAATTTTTCCATAAAATACTAATTTGAAAATTCGATAATTTGAAAATTAGCCAATTAAGGATATTTCATTTGCTAATTCTCTCATTGGCTAATTAAATAATAGTCCTTACGTCAGTAATTTTGCCGGTAATGGCACAGGCTGCTGCTGTAAGCGGGCTGGCAAGGAATGTACGTGATCCTGGTCCCTGACGTCCTTCAAAGTTGCGGTTTGTAGTTGCTACGCTATATTTCCCGGCAGGTACTTTGTCTTCGTTCATAGCAAGACATGCAGAGCAACCAGGCTGGCGAAGTTGCATTCCTGCAGCTTCGAAAATAGCTTTCAACCCTTCTGCCTCAATTTGACGTTCTACCTGTTTTGAGCCGGGAACAATCCAAACAGTTACGTTATCGGCTTTCTTTTTACCTTTTACAACACTCGCAAAAGCACGAAAATCTTCTATACGGCCATTGGTACAGCTTCCAATAAAAACATAATCAATTGGTTTACCAATCATCGAGTCGCCGGCTTTGAGCCCCATGTACTCCAAAGCTTGTTTATTGGGTTCATCAGAAGGCACATTCTGCGAAATTTTCAAGCCCATACCCGGGTTTGTTCCGTAAGTAATCATAGGTTCAATATCGGCAGCATCAAAACTATATTCTATATCAAATTTTGCGCCTTCATCTGTTGGCAAAGTCTTCCAATAAGCCAAAGCTTTATCCCATTCTTCACCTTTAGGGGCAAATTCGCGGCCTTTGATATATTCAAATGTAGTTTCGTCAGGAGCAATAATACCTCCACGAGCACCCATTTCTATAGCCATGTTGCAAATTGTCATACGGGCTTCCATACTCAAAGAACGGATGGTATCACCGGCAAATTCAACAAAGTATCCTGTACCTCCTCCAGCTGTAAGCTTTGCAATAATATAAAGGATGATATCTTTAGAAGTTACGCCTTTGCCAAGTTTTCCGTTTACGTTAATGCGCATGGACTTTGGTTTTGCCTGAAAAAGACATTGAGAAGCAAGTACCATCTCAATTTCAGAAGTACCAATACCAAAAGCAATAGAACCAAAAGCCCCGTGGGTTGCAGTGTGGCTATCGCCGCAAACAATGGTCATTCCAGGTTTGGTAATACCAAGCTCAGGGCCTATAATATGTACTACGCCATTGTATTTGTGTCCAAGACCAAATAAGGTAATGTTGTGTTTCTTGCAGTTTTCGGAAAGTTGTTGCACCTGCATACGTGACAATTCTTCCTTAATTGGCAGTTCTTGGCCCATGGTTGGAATGTTGTGGTCAGGAGTAGCAAGGGTCCTGTCAGGACGACGAACTTTAATACCACGTCTGTCAAGACCTTTGAAAGCAACCGGACTGGTAACTTCGTGAATCAGGTGTTGATCGATATACAAAACAGCCGGGCCGCCTTCAATCTGATGAACTACGTGACGTTCCCAAACTTTGTCAAATAATGTTTTTGCACTCATAATTTTTAAATTTATAAACACTAATTTTTTCCTGGATTTGCTTTAATACAGTTAGAAATTGCATCGATATATGCTTCAACAGAAGCTGTAATAACATCAGAATTGGCCCCAAACCCGTAATAATTTACGCCTTTGTATTCAACCTGAACGTGAACTTTGCCAATATCATCTGTTCCACGCGTAATAGCCTGTACCAAGTATTCTTCAAGCTTAGCTTTTGTTTTCACAATCTGACGAACAGCAGAAAAGGCAGCATCAACCGGGCCTACACCAGATGAAGTTGCTACATGCTCTTCTCCATTATATTTAAGTTTAACAGTAGCCATTGGTATTGCGCTTTTGCCACACAATACATTCAAATACTCCATTTGGATAATCTTGTCTTCTGATCGGTCTTCACCTAATAACAATACCAAATCATCATCATTGATATCCTTTTTCTTATCGGCCATAGCTAAGAATTGTTCGTAAATCTTATCTAATTTATCGCCGTCAACCTTATAACCAAGTTTTTCAAACCTGTGTTTTAAAGCAGCTCTGCCACTACGGGCTGTTAGTTTAATAGCAGATTCGCTCAAGCCAACTTCACGAGGATCGATAATTTCATAATTTTCGCGGTGTTTCAATACACCATCCTGATGGATACCTGATGAGTGGGCAAATGCATTACGTCCAACAATAGCTTTGTTAGCTTGTACAGGCATACGCATCAATGTCGAAACCAAACGGCTTGTAGAAATAATCTTTTTGGTATTGATACCTGTGTTAAGCTTAATATCGTTGCGACATTTCAAAATCATGGCCACTTCTTCCAAAGATGTATTTCCGGCTCGCTCACCAATACCATTGATAGTAACCTCTACCTGGCGGGCACCATTCATCACACCGGCAATAGTGTTGGCTGTAGCCATACCAAGGTCGTTGTGGCAGTGTGTAGAAATGATTGCCTTATCTATATTCTTTACATTCTCTTTCAGAAAACGGATTTTGCGGCCATATTCTTCCGGAATACAATAGCCGGTAGTATCAGGAATATTTACCACAGTTGCCCCGGCTGCAATAACCGCTTCGATAACACGGGCAAGATATTCATTCTCGGTACGGCCAGCATCTTCAGCATAAAATTCCACATCATCAACAAATTTGCGGGCATATTTTACTGCTTCTTTTGCACGCTCAATAATTTCTTCAGGGTTCGATTTGAGCTTATAATTAATGTGATAAAATGAAGTTCCTATACCGGTATGAATACGCGCTCTTTTAGCAAATTTGAGCGCTTCTGCGGCAACCTCAATATCTTTTTTCACGGCACGGGTCAAACCACAAATAGTTGGCTCTGAAACAGCTTTTGATATTTCTACTACAGAGTTAAAATCTCCTGGGCTTGAGATGGGGAAGCCTGCTTCAATAATATCTACACCTAAAGCCTCTAAAGCTTTGGCAACTTCAATCTTTTCAATGGTATTGAGCTGACAGCCCGGCACTTGTTCGCCATCGCGTAAGGTGGTGTCAAAAATGAACACTTTATTGTCTGCCATAATGATAAGTATTTAATTATTAATATTTTAAACTCTCTTTAAAAAATGAAAAAACATTTATAAGTATCTTTCTATTTTGATTTTTCAAAAGTAAAAATAAAATTTCAATTATTATATAAAATTCAATTTTTTTTAAATAAAAATAAATGTAAAGTTTAATTTACATTTTAAATTAATTTATATTCATAATTAATTATATTACAATTATTTATAAAATAAATTAAATAATAAAGCCCCTGTTTTAAGTGTAAATATATTTTCAAATTTGAAAGAATGTTAGGTAAAAATGTATATTTTTGACTCCGAAAATTAAACCAGAATTAATTAAAGCCATGACCAAAAAAGCCTACCAATGCCTTTCTTTAGAAGAAGTCAGAAAAGAAATAGACTCCATCGACCAGCAAATTATTCAACTTTTTGCCGACCGTTTTGAATACGTAAAAGCTGTAGTCAAATTTAGAAATCCAGCCCAACCTGAAGTTGCAGACCGCGTGCGTTTTGAAAATGTCATCAAACAACGTGGTCAATGGGCTTCAAACCTCGGACTTGATGCCAATTCAATTGAAAAAGTATATAGAGAGCTTATTGAATATTATATACGCGAACAAGCAGAGTATGCAAAGAATTTAATTAAATAGATAATAACTTAACACTAAACACATGTACAGAAAAGAAATTAAAGTGATAGACTGCACGATACGTGATGGCGGATTGATGAACAACTGGCAGTTTTCAGACGAATTTGTTAAAGCGGTTTACCATGCACTGGTCGAAGCCGGGGTCGATTATATGGAAATTGGGTACAAAAGCAGCGAAAAATCGTATTCGCGTACCGAAAATGGACCTTGGAAATTCTGTGATGAAAAGGATTTGCGCCGTATTGTGGGTGATAACAAAACCAACCTGAAACTTTCGTGCATGGCAGATATTGGACGTATTGAACCTACAGATATTGCTCCTAAAAAGGATAGCGTTATTGACATGATACGCGTGGCCTGTTATGTTCACCAAATGGACAAAGCTATTGCCCTTGCCGAACATTGTATGGACAAAGGCTATGAAACCACTATCAACCTGATGGCTGTATCTAAGGTTAACGAACGCGACCTGGATGAAGCGCTGAACGATGTGGCTAAATCGCGTGTTCCAACTTTGTATGTAGTGGACAGCTTTGGCAGTATGTATTGCGAACAAATAGAGCTGTTAGCTCGTAAGTATTTCAAGGCATTGCCGGGTAAAACCATTGGTATCCATGCTCACAACAATATGCAGCTGGCTTTTTCCAATACTATCACAGCCATTATTGAAGGTTGCAACATGCTCGATTCTACATTGCTAGGTTTTGGACGTGGAGCTGGTAATTGCCATACCGAAACCCTTATAGCTTTTTTGAAAAACCCAAAGTTCAAACTTCGCCCAATTATTAAAGTTATCCAGGAACAGATTATCCCTTTACAACAAAAGATTGATTGGGGGTACCACATTCCTTACCTTATCACAGGTATGTTAAACGAACACCCAAAGAGTGCCATGGAATGGATGGAATCACCTGAGAAGTATGACTTCGTGAAGTTTTATAACCAAATGACTGAAAGCTACGCGCTTGAATAATCAGTACAAAGAGCTGAAATAAAATGCCCCAAAGCTATATAAAGCCTTTGGGGTATTTTATTTTATTATCCCAAAACATTGTTGCTATAGTTATTGTAAAGCTAAATATTACTTAACAACCACCTTTTGCACCTTCATTTCTTTATCATTTTTTAATACAATAAAATAAATACCTTGAGAAACTTGAAGTTGTTGAAGGTTTAATGACATACTTATCCTGTCAGACCTCAGGTTTTCATTATAAATAGTGCGGCCTTGAAGGTCTACCATTTTTAAATTCCTGAAATTACTGCCCATAGCTTCGATTTTAATTACAGAAGACGCAGGGTTAGGGTAAATGCTACAAGTTATTTTTGAGGTCTCTATTTCACTTGGCGGAATATAGCCTTCATCATCAGCAAATGGCGAACCTCCAATTAAAACTGAACCTTTCCAATACGTTGTGCCTGCTTCTGGTTTTGTATCTGGGGTTTTGCTTTTGGCTACAAGTGAAAAACCTGTTTCATTAGCCCTTAACACCCAATCAGGCTTGTAAGTAAAGTCAATTAAAGCAGTATTAGATTCATCATACAAAATAACACGCTCGCCTTCGTTGGCAAGGTTCCCACTGAACCTGCCCGTAGGGGCTTTCAGATAGGTTGACTCAAACGCAGTGATATCCGCAGCAATGACAACAAATTTGCCAGGAGCAATGATTGAGCCTTCCGGGAAAGTATATTTTACAGCACTATCTATCCGGCAACCACTCAAATCAATGCCTGTTGTTCCAATATTTTTAAATTCAATAAATTCCATAGACTTTGACCCAAAAGATGCTGTAGCAGCCGGATTGTATTGAATTTCAGTAATACGGATATTTTCCCTGTTGGCTTTATTCGTAAAAATAACTTCACGCAAAGGGCTCCATTCGGTATCGGTTTTAATGCGGGCCTTTACAATAGTTGCAGACGAAATGTCCATTTCTTCTCCATTTGCAAAAGTTGTTGCACTGGAATATTGCGTCCCGTCAATATTCATCGGGTCATTGCCATCTGTAGATACTACAATTTTTCCATTAACATTTGGATTTTCGAATGTCACTTTTATTGGTTTGCTTATTTCAACCTTATTTACAGATACGGCTTTCCCATCTTGCTTAACCACAGGGATATCTGTTTTGGGCAACAGGCCGGCATCTTTCAATTGCTGAATTACAATTGGGGTGCGAAGTTTAATAAATTTCGACACCGTATTGTTTACAGCCGGAATCCAGGCATTATCTTTTGTATGTGAATTATCATACGAAGATTTTGAATCGCCCCAACGGGCAGACTCTCCAATGATGGCCATATTTATCTGGTTTGTGCGGGCTTTAAACACTTTCTCAACCTGAGAAGCAGTAAGCAAACCATCGTTATACAAATATTTAACAGCCCTGTCGGCAAAACGCAGACGATATTTGGCATTGCTTTTTAAACGATGGTGCAACCACTGTGGCGTAAACTTTAAATATGAACTTGGTGAGCTCATCCCATCATTTTCTAAGCTCACTCGATTTTCTTGAACCCCCGAATTATTATTTTCCTGACTTCCTGAGATATAATTAAAAGTATGTTCTGCATCATGAACAATGAAAAAGAAACCTTCCCTTTTGGAATTTCTGTTTTTAATAGCATAAAAGTTATTTGGTTGGTTATTACCGCCAAATTCAGACAATGGTGCATCAAAATTGCCAGAATAAAAGATATTCAGCATATAATCAATCAGGTTGTCTATGTCCACAAGTTTCTCAAGAGTGGTATCAATATTCCCGGTCTTATCAAGCCCTTGCAATTTATAATAAGCTGCATCTGCTGTAAAACCACTTTGTGTAAACGAATACAATCTCTGGTAAGCATCCATATTACCATCGGTGGCTTCCAGATTACTGCTATTATCTGTAGCAACTTTGATCACGTCATAATCATCTTTGTCGCCTCCCTTGTACGACTCGGCAAAGTTTGCTTCAGGACGTTCCATAAATTCATATAAACCCCAGTACATACCATTCAGAAACAATTGACAATACCTTGAACGGGTATAAGTATGCCCCATTAAGCCCTGAATATCTCTACACGTTTCATCCTGGGCATAAGTCAACATATTGTCGTGATAATAGCTCCATGAATAATTCTGTGCACAACGCAAATCAAACTTATCAAAAGTCTGGGCTGCATCTTCTCCAAATATGGGATATTTCAACTTTTTCTTTCCATATTTATCTTTAAAAAATACCCTGAATGCATGTTTAGGGTTATCCGGATGACGGCTCCACCCGCCCCTGATACGCAATCCTATGCCCGAAGCAAAAGCCTCTGTATTATCAGTGTTTATTAGCTCTATTGAAGCAGCCTTTTCCCACGATTCGCCATGGTTCAGGGCATTTACATACATCCCTTGTGAAGCATCAAAAAGTCCAATATTGTCGGTAACCAGACAAACCGTCGGGATGGTAGTAAAAGCTTTTGAAAAGTCTGATGAATACTGGGACACTACACTTTGGTTTACATCGTAATCCATTATTTGGTTGTTTACAGCACTTGATGGCCAGGTTCCACCCGGATAAACTTGAGTTTTAACTTTTTCTAAAAATAAATAAGTCCTGCTTTCAGGGTTTCCCGAGTTATAACCAGTTTTTTGCACAACAGCACGTACTACAATGCCCGGTGTTTTAACTATCCGCGTATTATCATCCGGATCAATGACAATAGTAACTGGCGAAACAGCAAGTATAGCAGTAGAAGAGGTTTGCGGATCTGAGCTGTCTAATGTATATTTGATTGTATCCCCATCTTGTCCGCCGCTCAATGTAACGTTAAATTTTGCATTATAGTAACCTCCGGGTTTACTAAATTTGACTTCCGGGGCTTTAGGCAGTTTTTTGTTCAATGTCAGCATCATGTCAAAGTATAAGTCCGAACTGGTAAGACTGCAATTCAGCACCTGGACACAAATAGTATTTTGTCCATTTTTCAACCCAACATCTTCTATTTTGAAACTATTTGAAATAGTTTGCATTTCAACAGCGGATGAGGCCAATGAATTATACTTCACTGACAAAGGAATATTGTAACTCGTTATTTCTTTACCATTCAACCAAATCTTGTACCCATCATCAATGACCATTGTTGCATTGCATTCACTAATCAAGCTGTCAGGCATATTGACAGTAAATGTCTTTCGCAGAAAAATGCTGGTATAGTTGTTGAGCATATCTGTAAGCTCTATTCCTCCAGTACCATCTCCAAACCTAAATGGTGCAGAAGATGCAGTCCATGATAAATCATCAAAGCTAGGGTTTATCCATTCTACCGAAGGAGCGGTTTTCCCTTTGAAAAAACGCCAGGTACTTCCCATTTCAATAGGCACTTCTAAGCTGGGTTGTTCAGCTTTCAAATATATCATACCCTGATTTTGAATCCTGGTCCATTGGTCATCAGCAGTCGAGTTCCAATAAATATGCCCGGTACGTTCATTTCCAGTCCCGTCATTATCAGATAATTGAATATCAAAACGAAAGGATGATCCATTGAAATTGGCTGTTTCTACCAACGTATTTATTGGAATCTGCCATTCCTGGACCATTGGGCCCCCATCTTTTTGTACTACTTTAAAATTGGCATCCGCCAGCAAAGTAGCAATATTTGAACTACCATCTACCCCCCCCTGCAGCTTGAGTTTTAGAAGCCAACTTCCTGATTTGCCAATCGCCGGGCCGATATGTATCTGAATTCTTTACATCCATAGCAAAAAATAACTCCACGCAATCGCTTTGCCATGTAGATGAACCCACCTGATTGGGCGTAGGATCTGTAATGTATAACAATAAATAAATATTTTTGTCATCATAGCACATTTTAAAACTGCCACTATAACCATCAGTACTGCCCAAAGCTTGTTCAATATCATTAAGGGGTTGCAAGGCCCAGGTTGCATCAATGGCATTACCATCAATAACAGGGGCATTTTTCACTTTGTAAATATCTATGCCCCAGGCAAAAATATCATACATGAAAAATCCGAAAATTGCTGTTAGCAAAACTTTTTTCATTTTTTCGTCAATTAGTGTAGAATGCTAAAGTAAATAAAACTAAATCAAAACAATATATACGAAGTAGCCTTTTTACAGTTTGGAAATATGTAGAATTATTTGAGGCTTATCCGTGGGTCCAAAATGGAATAAACAATATCGGTAAAGATATTGACCACAATGAAAATAACAGAGATGACGACAACCGTTCCCATAACTACCGGGACATCAAAGTTTTGAAGGGCATTGACCATCACATATCCTAAGCCTTTCCAGGCAAAAATATACTCAATAAATATCACCCCGGCCATCATCGAGGCAAACCAGCCCGATATGGATGAAACAACAGGGTTTAAAGCGTTTTTCAAAGCATGGTGCATCACAACCGAATATTGAGAAAGCCCCTTGGCACGTGCTGTCCTGATATAGTCTTGCGACAGGGTGTCCAGCATAGAGTTTCGTGTAAGCTGCGTAAATACTGACAAAGGTCGAATGCTCAATGTCAATGCAGGAAGAATAATATTTTTCAATGCCAGATGCCGCCCTTCGCCCATGTCGTCTATAACATACAGGCTGCCTGTCAAATCAAGGCCTGTTACATTGCCCAACAGGTAAGCAAAAAGCCAGGCAAACAGAATAGCAGCAAAATAAGAGGGTAAAGACATACCCAATGCACTGACAACAATAGATACCTTGTCCACCCAGGTATCTTTTTTCAAAGCCGATAGTATTCCTAACCCTATCCCTATTATTGTGGCCAAAACTATTGATATAAAAGCTAATACAAAAGTTGGAACTAATGCTTCACTTATCATATCAGACACAAAACGCTTGTTTTGGTACGAGCGCCTCATATAAGGGGCTTTCAATACTAGGCCTTTACTTTCTCCAATGTTAAAAAGCTTTGCAGAATGCTTATAAACAGTTGTATCGTAAAAGAAGTAACTGGACTGGTCTTTACAGTTGAAAACACTGACAGGCGACAGATCATTGAGATACTTTACATACTGCATCGTTACAGGCTTGTCAAGTCCTAAGTCTGCACGCACAGCAGCCAATGATGCACTATCTGAGCGTTGTCCAAGTGCCATACGTGCCGGATCTCCCGGGATTACATTAAACAGAATGAATATGAGGGTCATTACCCCCCACAGTATTGAAACCGAATAAAGCGCTTTTTTAAGAATGTATAAAATAAGTGTTTTCAATACTTCTGCTTAACTACTTTTTGTTATAATAATAAAGAAAAAGGATCAGGATGCTCAAAAAAGCAAAAATCAAAGCGGTAAACATCACTTCATTGCCCCTGTTCAGCTTATGAACTGAATAAGCAAGTAAATCAGGATGTTGAAAAAAGTCTTGGCAGATAATATCATTATAATGCCACTTTCCTAATACAGTGCCGTTCTTTAACAATACCAACCCGGGATTAGAGCGTATCACCGTCTTCAACATAGTTTCGTCTCCGGTGTTGAAAGCCATATTCAAACCTAACGAGTCTTTTATCTGGCTTTGCACCCCAACAGTTGATGCTGTTACAGCATAAAACCTGGTATCAGGTTTCCCTGAATAATATAAATACAACGAATCTGCATTTTTCAAAGCAGCCGCATTGGCCAATTTTAAATTATACGATATAAACAGAAATACATACCCTGAATCATTCAATATTTGCTGGGTTATATCATTACCTTCATGGTCTGAGATAACAAAATCATGGATTGGAGGGGTATATCCTTTTTCAACCAAAACACTTTTAGTCTCTACCCATTTCCAAGTCAATGAATCCTGCCAGGGATAGTTCTTCAAATCAAAATCTTTCTTCTCCCCTGTTTTTTTATTCTGATAGGTAAGCATCGTTTCATATTTATCAACAGGGGCACCCGGAGGAACAGTCATTTTTTCTTTGATATTAGAACCTATACTGTATGGCATAAAATCTATGATAGGAAGATGCCTGTATGATGCCACTGAAAATAATACAAACACACCAATACCGCTCGTTATAAGGCCATAAGTCAAATAAGTATTTTTAGAAACTTTATATTTATTCCTTTTCCAAAATATAACTGCTACAAGCACAGAAAATACAACATTTTTGAAAAATGTTTCCCAATTGGTAAGTTTTATGGCATCGCCAAAACATCCACAGTCCGAAACCGGGTTAAACCAAGCCAGCAGAAAAGTTAAAACTGTAAAAAATGCCATAAAAGCTGCTGCTGCCCAGGCTGTATATTTCATCAGCACATTAAATAAAAGCATTACACCAAGTAAAAATTCCAAACCACTTGCAATAAAAGACAAAGCAAGTGTAGAATAATGCAAATTATTGATATTGATGACCTGGAAGTAATCTGTGAGCTTGTATGCAAAGCCCCAAGGGTCAAGCCCTTTGGTAAAACTCGAAAAGATAAATAATAGTCCAATGCTTATCCGGCAAAAATGAAACAGGTATTTTACAAATCGTTCCATAGCATTACATTTTTTATTTCTTAAATAACAACTCCCCTTTTTAGTGAAATATTTCCCCTCCTTGTAAAGAGGGGTTGGGTGCTTTTGTTTATTCAAATTTATCACAATAAATATCCAATCTACAGTACATTTTCATTTTTAAGAATATTTAATATCTTTTCAAAAATGATATCCGGGGGCAACATTTTTCCGTTTTCGTTGCACGAAATAATCTTCAAAGCCTTGCCATCTTTGCCAAATTCAAGGTAAACCTCACGCACCTTTTCCTGGAAGTTCAAATCAGCCTCATGAATATCTGTAGCCCCGTTCAAATAGTCGCGGTCATCGCCTGTCCGTCCCTGTGTCAGGCGTTCACGGGTAAAATCGAATGGCACATCCAGAAAAATGTTGATAGTAGGGACAGGTATCTTGTTATGCTCATATTCGAGCTGTAAAATCCAGTTTTTCAGCTTTTCCTTCTCAGCTTTATCTACCACTTTAGCACATTGATAAGCAATATTTGAAATAACATATCGGTCCAAAAGCACCAGCTCATCATTGGCAAGCCATTGATTGATTTGTCCAGCAGCATCCATACGGTCGCCGGCGTACAACAATGCTACCAGATAAGGATTTACCTGGTCGTTGTTACCAAACTCCCCCCTGAGAAACCTTGCTACCATGTCTCCATATATCCCGGTCTCAACCCTTGGAAAATGAATGTATTGAAACGAAATGTTATTCTTTTTCAAATATTCCTTCAGCAACCCAACCTGTGTTGATTTGCCGCTTCCATCAAGCCCTTCAATGACTACAAACTTCATAATTGCAGTGTTTTGAATATTTTATAACAAATTTATCTCCAAATAATTGTATCACAAAAAACTAATGATGGTATAAAACATTTACCTTATCCTTTGAGCCTTCGTGCCTTTGTGTTGAATAAAAATAAAAAAAATGCCGGAATTACCCGGCATCTCTTTTATTCCATCATATCTTATTTGTTAACCTGGAATGTTTTATCCCCGTTTTTGAAGAAATTTACAATTTGGTTAGCAGCAGCTAACCCGGCATTGTTGTTTGCTTCGTGTGTTTGTGCCCCGGTTTTCTTAGGAGTGAAGTAATATCTTCCTTTGTATTTCTCAGCAAAAACAGCTGCACAGTCAGGCTGAATATCTGAAGCATATTTAATGTCTTTTCTTTCTTCAAACAATTTCAACATACATTCTTCATCAATAATTTCCTTGCGGGCTGTATTGATAAGGCAAGCTCCTTCAGGCATCAACTTCAATAAGTCGTAATTAATTGATTTCTTGGTCTTTTCATTAGCTGGCACATGCAATGAAATGTACTGACATTTGGTATATAAATCTTCTAATTTTGACTCATACTTAACCCCATCATTCTCTATAAGGACCCTGTCAACAAATGGGTCATAAGCATATACTTTCATACCAAAGCCTTTGGCAATAAGGGCTACAATCTTGCCAATATACCCGTATCCATGGATACCCAGCTTTTTGTTTCGCAGTTCAACCCCTGTAGAACCGTCAAATTGGTTGCGGATAAGGTAAATCACCATACCAAAAACCAGTTCGGCAACAGCGTTGGCATTTTGACCAGGAGTATTCATTGCCACAATACCACGTTTAGAACAAGCTGCTAAATCAATATTGTCATAGCCTGCACCAGCTCGTACAACAATCTCAAGGTTTTTTGCAGCCTCTATAACTTTGCTGTCAACAATGTCGCTGCGGATAATTAATGCATTTGCATCAGCTACGGCCTGAATCAATTCTTCCTGAGTGGTATATTTCTCAAAAGTCTTAAATTCATAGCCAGCACCTTCTACTATTTGTTTTATGCTTTCTACAGCAGCCTTTGCAAAAGGCTTTTCTGTAGCAACAAGTACTTTCTTCATCTTTTTTTAAACTTAAAGTTAATTACGCTTTTTGTTTAGCAAATTCTTGCATTGCAGCAACAAGGACCTCTACACTTGCCTTTGGCAAAGCATTATATGTTGAAGCCCTGAAACCTCCAACAGACCTGTGGCCTTTAATACCAACAATGCCTTTAGTTTTTGTCAGTTCAAGGAATTCGTTTTCAAGCTCCTTGTATTGTTCGTTCATTACAAAACAAACGTTCATAATTGAACGGTCTTCTGCTACTGATACCGGACATCTGAAAAGTGGGTTCCTGTCAATTTCTTCGTACAAAAGAGCTGCTTTTTCAAGGTTCATTTTATAAATAGCATTGATGCCTCCAATAGATTTAATCCACTTCAAAGTCTGAAGAATGGCAAAAATTCCAAATGCAGGAGGGGTATTAAACAATGAATCGTTTTCAATATGTGTTTTGTAATCCAACATAGTAGGAATTGGGCGTGTTACCTTGCCAAGAATATCATTCTTAACAATAACAAAGGTAACCCCGGCAGGCCCTAAATTCTTTTGTGCACCTCCATATATCAAACCGTATTTTGATACATCCATCGGACGGCTCAAAATATCTGAAGAAGCATCTGCAACCAAAGGTACATTTACACTCAAATCTGTCTTCAATTCAGTTCCATAAATAGTGTTATTGGTTGTAACATGAAAATAATCAACATCTTCAGGTACTGTAAAGTTTTTGGGTATATAAGTATAGTTATCAGCCTTAGATGAAGCTACTTCAACCACTTCGCCAAATAATTTAGCCTCTTTCATGGCTTTGCTGGCCCAAACACCTGTGTTAAGGTATGCAGCTTTTTTGTTGAGCAGGTTGAAAGGAACCATACAGAATTGTAAGGAAGCCCCTCCTCCTAAGAATAAAATGGAGTAACCATCTGGTATATTTAATAATTCTTTGAACAGTGCTTTTGTTTCAGCTAATACTGCCTCAAAATCTTTACTTCTATGCGAAATCTCAAGAATGGACATTCCGGAACCATTAAAGTCTAATACTGCTTTCGCAGTTTGTTCGAGTGTAAACTCTGGCAAAACAGATGGCCCGGCGTTAAAATTGTGTTTTCTCATAATGAATAAAATTTTCTTATATTGATTAAAAATTTGACTGCTAAATTAATAATTTATTGCTTCTCCTTTTTTTATTTGCAAAAATTTCTCCCATTTATCCTTTTTATAAGCCAAAATAGCATCTCCCATCAAAACGGGAACAGATTTTGTTTTATCAAAACTGAAACTATATTCTAGGACATCATCCAGTTTGTTCTTTTTCAAACGATGCCGTTGTGCGGCTTTTTCAATATATTGCAACACATTGCCTTTGGCTACCTGCCACAAATCTATAGATGCATAAGTCGAATCACAACTGGTCCCATACAAATTGCTTGCCATAAGGGCCTCGGCCATAGCCCCACAGAAAAGCGTATCTTCAATACAAAACTTATCTTTCCAGCCTGCACAAAGCATTACAACATCTTTATTTTCTGCTATCAATAAGTCTTTTAATGCTGAAAAATTGATAAAAGCACCAATGACAACCATTGCAGACTTTTGCGCCATCCTGATAGAATGGGTCCCATTAGTGGTGCTATACACAATTGTTTTGTCTTTTACACGTTCTGGAGTAAAATTGAATGGAGAATTTCCAAAATCTGCAAAATCCTGCACCAAGCCATCTCGCTCGGCAGCAACCCAAAACCCTTTATTCTTAAACTCTCGTGCTTCTTCAAGGGTAGAAACCGGGCGAATCTCTTTTGCCCCATTTTCTATAGCTGCACATATTGCTGTTGTTGCGCGCAAGATATCTACTACCACAACTATTGCTTCGTCTTTGTGAAACTTGTGATATAAAGCTGGTGAAATACAAATCTCTATTTGCCTTTTATCTGGCAACATTTTCCCCTTTCTCCAAAAATTAGAACGGCAAAATTAGAAAAACACATCAACTGGTTGCACGTTTTTCTGTTTTTTTTTTAACACTCGCCGAAAAACTGTTAATAATTAATGACGAATTACAAACTACTAATGACTAATTACAAATGATTTAAGAAGTTAAATTTGCTAATTTGCTAATTTGCTAATTTGCTAATTTGCTAATTTGCTAATTTGCTAATTATTTAATCCCTCCTTTATAAAATGGCATCTTCACCACTTTAGCCTTTTGAAGCTTGCCCCTAATTTCAACATAAACCGTTGAGCCAACTTCTGCAAGGGCTGTAGGAACATAACCCATGCCAATACCAATCTTCATAGTAGGAGACATAGTACCACTTGTTACAATGCCTATGGCTTTGCCACTTTCATCGGTAATATTATATCCATGACGCGGAATAGCTTTGTCCACCATTTCAAAACCAACTAACTTCTTTGAAATTCCGACGTTTTTCTGTTTCAACAACAACTCTTTGTCCACGAAATCTTTCGAATCAGTAAATTTGGTTATCCAACCCAAACCCGCTTCAATAGGCGAAGTGGTATCATCAATATCATTGCCATACAGGTTATATCCCATTTCCAAACGTAAGGTATCACGGGCTCCAAGGCCTATGGGTTTCAATCCATATTTTTCGCCTATTGCAAAAATGGCATCCCAGACTTTCTTGGCATCACGGTTATAAAAATATATCTCAAATCCACCAGAGCCGGTATAGCCAGTATTTGAAATGATAACATCATTACATCCGGCAAAATTGCCTGTTACAAAAGTATAATAAGGAATAGTTTTCAAATCAACAGAGGTCAGGTTCTGCAATAACTCTGTCGCCTTTGGGCCTTGAATGGCAAGCTGGCCAATATTGTCGCTACTATTCTCAATCTCTACCCCAAACTTATTCTGACTTACCAGCCAGTTGTAATCCTTGTCTATATTAGAAGCATTGACTACCAATAGAAATTTCTTGCTGTCGTACATGTAAACCAGCAAATCATCTACTATGCCTCCTTTTCCGTTTGGGAAACAAGAATATTGGATTTGCCCGGGTTTCAATTTTGAAGCATCATTGGAAGTCACCCATTGAACTAAGTCCAATGCCTTGTCGCCTTTAACCCATATTTCGCCCATGTGCGAAACATCAAATATCCCAACATTTTCGCGAACGGTTTGATGTTCAACGTTAATTCCGGAATATTCCACAGGCATCAAAAATCCTGCAAATGGAACCATTTTAGCTCCTAAAGCCTTATGCACATTAACAAAAGGCGTAGTTTTAACTGGTTGGTCTGTCATAGTGCAACTTTTTATGCAAATTTATGAATTTTGTCATTGGCTGATATTTTGTTAATAGCAACAAAGCCCAATAATGTCAGTTCAAATTGATGTTTTCAAGAATTGAAAAGAGATTGGGCACTTGTTAACATTTTTTAGATTTTATGAACATATAATTATATATATATTTGCATATTATTAGTAAATATCATTGTTGCAAACATAAAAGAAGTAGATATTTCTATAATAGTGCTAATTGCTTGTTTGCTTAACTTGATTAATTTTACATTATCAAACTTACGATTATGAAAAGAACACTTTTTATCATCACTTTACTTTCGGCTTTTACGTTGTATGGTCAAATTGCCGACCCTGTAAAATGGACATTTTCACATAAAGTTATTAATGAAAATGAAGTAAACCTTGTGTTTACAGCCAATATTGATAATGGCTACCACATGTATGGGGCTTATTTTAAGGAAGGAGGTCCTATAAGGACGGGTTTTACATTTAATCCGTCTGCTGACTATCAGCTAAAAGGCAAAATTGTTGAAACAACCAAGCCAACCATCAAGAAAGACCCATTTTTTGATAATATGGAAATCAGTATTCATGCTAAGAAAGCTGTATTTACCCAAAAAGTACGAATTGAAAAAAGCAATACCACTATAAAAGGTAAACTCGAATACATGGCTTGTACGGATGAATCCTGTTTACCGCCAGTTGAAAAGGAATTTGCTTTTGACATTAAAATGCCTGAAAAGATAGCATCTCAAAAAGTGGATACTATAGTAAAACCAGATACTTTACAAATTATTGCATCAGAAAAAGTTGATTCAACTGCAATAAATACACCCTTAAAATCAGCAGAACCCCTAAAGTCAGAGTCTTCATTATGGGTATTTTTTTTAGTAGCTTTGTTAGCAGGTTTTGCAGGCACTATTACGCCATGCGTGTTTCCGATGATCCCAATGACAGTGTCATATTTTATGCAAGGAGCTAATAATAAAGGTGTCTGGAGAGGAATACTTTTCGGGTTCAGCATCATGCTGGTTTATACGCTGGTAGGCGTTGTAGTTTCGCTGACCAGTGCCGGAGCAGACTTTGCCAACCAACTAAGCACACATTGGCTTGCCAATTCAATATTCTTTCTGCTTTTTATTGTATTTGCCTTGTCATTTTTAGGAATGTTTGAGATAGTCTTACCATCAGGCCTGGTAAACAAAGCAGACCGACAAGCTGACAAAGGAGGATGGTTAGGCATAGTATTTTTGGCCGTTGCCACAGTGCTAATATCGTTTTCCTGCACCGGGCCTATTGTTGGGGCATTACTGGTCGAAGCAGCCAGCGGTATAGCTATTAAACCTGTACTGGGCATGTTTGCTTTTGGCTTAGCTTTTGCCATTCCTTTTACTTTCTTTGCCATCTTCCCTTCTGCCATGAAAAAACTGCCTAAGTCTGGCGGATGGCTCAATGAAGTTAAGGTTGTCATGGGTATCCTTATGTTGGCCTTTAGCTTTAAATTCCTGGTAAATATCGATCAGGTATATCACCTGAATATGCTGTCACGCGAAGTGGTTATTGCTATTTGGTTTGTATTGGCTATGGTTCTGGGATTTTATCTGTTAGGAAAAATACGTACAACGCATGACTCAGATGTTGCAAAAGTTGGAACATTACGATTAATTTTGGCTATAGCATTATTTACCCTTGCTACATTCTTATTTACCGGCTTCTTGGGCAATAATATGAAATTGTTCGAATCGTTCTTTCCGCCAAAGACAGAAAACATAAGCTCTGTTCAAAAAACCATTCCGGGAAATACCTTGTGCGAAACACCTAAATATGCTGATTTGTTTCATTTACCCTATGGACTTCAAGGCTATTTTGAGCTGGAACAGGCCAAAGCTTGTGCTAAAAAGCTCAACAAACCTATCCTTATTGACTTCAAAGGACATGCATGCAGCAATTGTAAAAAGATGGATGCTGAGGTCTGGTCTGTACCTGAAGTTCAGCAATATATTGCTGACAACTTCGTAATTGCTGCCCTCTACACCGATGACAGGACTGAATTAACCAAAGAAGACCAGGTTACATCCAAGATAGATGGTAAGGTTAAGCTTACTATTGGTCAGAAAAACGCCAATATACAAGCAGAAATGTTCAATTCAAATGCCCTACCCCTTTATGTCATTATCTCGCCAGAAGGACAACCGTTGGTTTCTCCCGTTGGTAGTATATTTGATGCTAAAAAGTATTTAGAATTCTTGAAAAATGGGGTGTCTATGTATAATAAATAGATTCTTAATCATTGTTGTCCGGTAAAAACAGGTCGCCGCTGTGCGGCATAAAATCATTTGGTGTATTGGGTTATCCTACGCAGCTACGCTGCTATTATTTAGTCGCATAGCGATGTCCTGTTTGTAGTAAAATTAAACATCGTTAAAATTAAGCCCCAACGGGGTGACCTGTTTCTAATCAACGATATTACTATAGTATTTATAAGTATCTATTTTATTTTACCGGACAACAGTAATTCTTAATATTTTCAAAGCTCCATAGGAGCTTAATGTTTATAGAAAAATTTCTTTACAGCAAAAGCGCACCATGCAGATGATTTGATAAATGTACATCAACTATAGGTGCACAATACGCAACCTGTTAATACGAAGTCCTTTTATTGCACGCCAAATAAGAAACTGACTTTTGCTATCATCCTTCTGGCGCGCTATTAATTATATATCACATATTATCTATAAACAGAACACTCCTTCGGAGTTATAAATAAATGACATTAAGGCGCAACAGAGATTTAAAATTATTCTTTGCGGTTCTTTGCGAAAAACTCTGTGACCTCTGCAGTTTAGTTTTTATTTGGTAGTATAAAAAAGATTGTGTAAACACTCATAAAAGTAACCAGATAATGCTGCCCTGCGAAATGAAGCGCAGGCGTAGCCGGAGCGAAATGTAGCAGGGCAGCATTATCTTTGTAATA
>Ga0116186_1000862_pt1 | contig 33581 bp, 21 predicted proteins | sample AD_JPNNA4_MetaG_FD_89806 | JGI IMG/M metagenome (GOLD analysis project Ga0116186, IMG submission 89806) | Active sludge microbial communities of municipal wastewater-treating anaerobic digesters from Japan - AD_JPNNA4_MetaG | ecosystem: Engineered > Bioreactor > Anaerobic > Digestate | place...
GTTCCAGCGATACGCCCGGCCGCATGGTAATGCTGACATAAGTGGTCTCGGTCGCCGAGTTGCAGCAAACGATATAATAAGTTCTGCCTTCTGCGTCGCGGAACCGTGAAAATATCAATGGAACATCATCGTTGGATTCCACCTCGGCCACATTGCCGAACGGTTCGAACAGCGGCATACCGCCGAAAGCCCTGCCGACATGATAACACTCGTCGATTTTCAGGCCGCTGATAATTTGGCCGCAGTGGCTGTTGAATATCCGGTTGACTTCCGACATTTCGTAAAAAGCCGGCGTACGCTCGCCGAACTGGTTGATCGGGGCGTTGCGGTAATTATCGCTGATGCCCGGCAGTTGAATCACGTACCAGCTGACAGCGCCGGCTCCGTGCGCGACGCTTGTGCACAACTGCCATTGCAGTTCGTACTTGTCCGGGCATTTATAGCGGTAATGGCCGCAGGAAAGCGCGATGTTCATGAAAGGCACGCCGTGCTTTTTCGTCGCCAGATAATAGCCGCGAAGGTTTTCAAAATAGGAATCCCGCCCGTCGAACTCCGCCTGCATCTGAACGTAACAGTCGTAGGAAAGCAATTTCGCGTTCCCCTCTTCGACCACCCTGTCAAGATACTCCACCAGGCTTTTCGCGCCGATGCGCGGCGCAATCCAGTCAAACCAGGGCAGAAGGTTAAGGTAGGCGACCAGATGCGGCGCCATTTCCCCTTGAATTTTCATGGCGCGAAACGCGTCAGCCGCGCTTTTCGCGTCGGGTTCGTCGCCGGTGAAAAATCCGTAAACGGCAGGATGCGAGCCGAAATCCGCAAGGGCCTCGGCAAACAGCGCGCAGTAGCCGTCTTCCCCGAGTTCTGTCAATTTGCGCCAGTGGGTGCGGTAGTCGCGCAGAATCACCCGGATGCCGAGCCGCGCGCTCCCGTCGAGCAGAGCCTTCAGCTCGTTTTTATCATCCGGCCCGTATCCCGGCGACATAGCCAGGGTGATGCCGAGATCTCTCCACATCGCCGGCGCATCGGGTACCAGATCTTTCATGCCGATATTGCTCCAGAATGAAATCGGGAACGGTTTCATAAATTACCTCCGCATTCCAATGGGTTTTATGAAAAAATAACAAGCAGGCGCATTGCTTCGAAAAAATCCGTCAGAATTCTGCGCAGCACATCAGCGATAAACGCCAGATCATTGACAGGGGCGGGATGGCTGCCCGGTTCTCCCGTCTGCCCGTACGGTTCGAACGTCTCGTTCAAGTCGCCCGGAGAGTAGGAATCTTCGATAAATCCCAAAATCAGCGGTTTGAGAACCGCCGCAAAGAAATAGTCGACCGCTTTGCCGGCATACAGCAGTTTGGCGGCGGCGGTATAGGAGCCGCCGGCGGGTTCGCCCGGAGGCACCGTCAGACCTTGCGATTGCAGCAAGGTCTTGAACAGATTGTCGGGTATATTGACAAGAGAATAAACCAGGGCCGCCTTAAAGGCGCTTGTAAAGAGCCTGATCTCGGGCGAGTCAAATACCATTTTTTCGTCGCCGCCGTAATGGACGAGCAGGACGGTGCCCACCAGTTCGGGCAGGTGCCGATAGCCGCTTGCTTCCAGCGTTTTTCCGGCAATAGCGGCAATCTCCTCCACGCTGTCTACGGCAGCCGTATGCCCGACGTCATATAAAGGCAGATTCAGCGCCGCGCCGAAGTTATTCATCACGGCCGCCAGCGCGAGATATTCCGGCGTGCCTTTTTCGATGCCGAGGGCGCGCGCGATCGAACCCGGGCTGCCCATATAATCGTTGATAAACTTGTTCATTCCCGCCTTGAAGTAGCCGCGGCTGTATGCCGGAAAATCGTTTTGTATCAGCGACAACTGCTGCGGCGTATATCCCTCCGGCAGCAAACCCGTATCGATGCGCGATATGCCGAATGTCTCGATTTTCGTCGCATCGCCGGTAAATGTGACGCGCCTGTAATGGTTCGGCGACGAAATCAGGCAGGACGTTTCAATATCGTATATTTTATTGCCGTTGCCGCTGACGGCGGACGTGATATCGGTGGCGTGCATGTGGCCTGTGAAAACGTATTGGATACCCCAGTCGGCAAAACTCGACGCCACATTGCGGTAATCCTTAATCAGCAGGTTGCCGGCAGCGACGATTTCGTTTTTGAAATGTTCCAGCAGGCTGTGGTGGAAAATGCAAACCAGTCTTTTTCCGTCTGCCCTCGCCCGATCTGCCTGGGTTTTCACCCAAGCGAGCCTTTGCGCGCTGAGGGCGCCGGTATCTTTGCCGTGTTCTTCGCAGGAGTCGACGGCGATGAGGCGGTAATCGCCGGCAAGTTCCGCCGTATAACTCGCGCTTTGCCCGTCAACATCCAGCGCCTGCGAATAGCCGAAATCGCTGTAGATGTTTTTGAACTGTTCCAAGTTGATGGATTTTTCGCTGACGGAGCCCCTGATATCGTGGTTGCCGTTGATGACGAAGATTTGTTTGCCCGTGCGCTGTTCGAAACTTTTCAGCCTTGCGGCGAGCGTCAGGTGCTCCTGCAGATAGCCGTCGTCAGTCAAGTCGCCCGCGATAAGCATGAACTGCGAATCGGATGCTTCAAATATTTTGAGCATTTCATCGTATATTGCGCCGCATTCATAAGTCAACTGCCCCTGGCTGTTGGTATGGTGGTATAACGGGTCGCCGGGAAGATTGTTGTTTTCCTGTATCGGCACAAGCATGCTTTGGGGTCTGTTATGCCAGTCCGCCGTGACAAAAACGCTCAACGGCGCTTTCCCGGACGAAATGATGCGGGTGGCAGGCACGAGCAGAGCCAAACAAAAAATGGCGCATAACAGGCTTTTCAACGTTTTCTTCATCATCGGCAGGCCTTTCTCTATGACTTTTTTCCGCGTTCGGTTTTAAGGCGTTCTTTCAAATACACACCGGTATACGAATGGCCGCATTCCGCTATTTCTTCCGGCGTGCCGCAAGCAACCACCCTGCCGCCGTTGTCGCCGCCGTCCGGTCCAAGGTCGATGATATAGTCGGCGGTCTTGATGACGTCAAGGTTGTGCTCGATGATAACCACGCTGTTGCCGCCTTCCACGAGCTCTTCAAGTACCTCAATCAGTTTTCTGACATCCGCCGTATGAAGGCCCGTGGTCGGTTCGTCGAGGATGTAGATGGTCCTGCCCGTCGAACGTTTCGACAATTCCGTCGACAGTTTCACGCGCTGCGCTTCTCCGCCGGACAGCGTCGGCGCAGGCTGGCCGATTTTGATATATCCGAGGCCGACATCGAAAAGCGTCTGCAGCTTCCGTTTGATTTTGGGCATGCTTGAAAAAAATTTCAAGCCCTCTTCGACCGTCATGTTGAGCACGTCTGAGATGTTCTTGCCTTTATATTTCACCTCGAGGGTTTCGCGGTTGTAACGCGCCCCTTTGCAGGAGTCGCACGGCACATAGACGTCCGCGAGGAAGTGCATCTCGATTTTCACAATGCCGTCGCCCTGGCAGGCCTCGCAGCGGCCGCCTTTGACGTTAAAAGAAAAGCGGTTGGCCTTATAGCCGCGCATCTTAGAATCCGCGGTGGAAGCGAACAGTTCGCGGATGTCGGTAAAAACGCCCGTGTAGGTAGCGGGGTTGGAGCGCGGCGTGCGGCCGATGGGAGACTGGTCGATGTCGATGACTTTGTCAAGAGCTTCCATCCCGAGAATCGCGCGGTGTTCGCCGGGAACTTTTTTGGCGCCGTTTAGCTCGCTGGCCAGTTTCTTATAGAGGATTTCGTTGATCAACGACGATTTGCCCGAACCCGAAACGCCCGTCACAAGCACCAGCGCGCCGAGCGGAATCTCCACGTCGATATCGGCGAGGTTGTTGGCTCTGGCCCCTTGTATCACCAGTTTTTTGCCGTTGCCTTTACGCCGGCGTTCCGGTATCGGGACGGACATGCGCCCGCTGAGATACATACCCGTAATCGAGTCTTCACATTTCATCAGTTCATCGGGTGTTCCGGAAAAAATCAGCCGGCCGCCGTGAATACCCGCGCCCGGGCCGATATCGATGATATGGTCCGCTTCGCGCATGGTTTCTTCATCGTGCTCGACCACGATGAGGGTATTCCCGAGGTCCCGGAGCCTTTTAAGCGTACCGAGCAGTTTGGCGTTGTCTTTCTGGTGCAGGCCGATGCTCGGTTCGTCAAGAATATACAGCACGCCCATCAGCGAGGAACCGATTTGGGTGGCAAGCCGGATACGCTGACTCTCGCCGCCCGAAAGCGTTCCGGCGGAACGCGAAAGCGTCAGGTATTCCAGGCCCACGCTGCTGAGAAAGGTCATGCGTTCGCTAATCTCCTTGAGAATGCTTTCGGCGATGATTTTCTCGCGCTTGCCGAGTTTCAGTTTTTCCAGAAACTGCAGCGCTTTTTTAATCGGCATGTCGCAAAATGCGCTGATGTTGACATCGGCCAGCGTCACGCACAGCGATTCCCGGCGCAGGCGGGCGCCTCCGCAGTCGGGGCATCGGACGCTCGACATATACTGCTCGATATCAAAGCGCGACCATTCGCTGGTTGTCTCTTTGTAACGCCTTTCGAGGTTGTTGACAAGGCCCTCAAACTCCGTGACATAAGTTCCGCTGCCGTATTCGCTGCGGCGGTGCAGTTTGATTTTTTCACCTTTTGTCCCGAAAAGAATGGCCTCAAGCGCCGGCTGCGGTATCTGTGAAACCGGGTCGTCGAGCGAAAACCCGTAGTGCGCGGCGAGGCCTTCGAAATACATCTGCGCGATGGTTCCGCCCTCCGCGATGCTCCAGCCGCTGGCTTTGACCGCGCCGCGGCGTATGGACAGGCTCTTGTCGGGAAAAATCAGGTCGGGGTCCACCTTCATAAATACGCCGAGGCCCGAACAGGTTTTGCATGCGCCGAAAGGGTTGTTGAAAGAAAACATCCGCGGCGTCAGTTCTTCAATGCCGATACCGTGTTCCGGGCAGGCATAGCGAAGCGAAAAGAGGGTTTCCTCTCCGCCGACGACGTCAATCATCACCACGCCGTCGGAAACCGCCGTTGCGGTTTCGATGGAATCGGCGAGCCTGCTTCGGATATCCCCCGCGTTGACAAGGCGGTCGACGATAATTTCAATGTCATGTTTTTTATTCTTATCGAGTTCGATGGTTTCGGACAGGTCGTAAAGGCTGCCGTCGATGCGCGCCCTGACAAAGCCGCTCTTCCTGGCCTGGTCCAGTTCCTTGATGTGTTCGCCCTTTTTGCCCCGCACAACCGGCGCCAGCACCTGAAACTTGGCATCCTGCGGCAGTTCAAGAACCTTGTCGACGATGTCGTCGACCGTCTGAAGGCGTATCTCCCTGCCACAGACCGGGCAATGGGGAACGCCCACGCGGGCATACAGCAAACGAAGGTAATCATAGATTTCCGTCACGGTTCCGACGGTGGATCGGGGATTTTTCGAGGTGGACTTCTGGTCAATCGAAATCGCGGGCGAAAGGCCTTCGATGTAGTCGACATCCGGTTTGTCCAACTGGCCGAGAAACTGCCTGGCGTAGGAGGAAAGCGATTCGACATACCGCCGCTGCCCCTCCGCGTAAATGGTGTCAAAGGCCAGCGACGATTTGCCCGAGCCGGAAAGGCCGGTCAGGACAACCAGTTTGTCGCGCGGAATCTCGACGTCGATATTCTTGAGGTTGTGTTCGCGCGCGCCTTTGATGACGATGTTTTTTTGTATCAATCTCCGCCCTCCCGGACGTATCTATTTCGCGTTCCTGATTTGCTCGATTTTGTCGCGCAGATAGGCCGCGTGTTCAAACTCCAGTATTTTCGCGGCGGCCCTCATCTCGGCGGTCAATTGCGCGATGAGCTGCTCGCGCTCGCGCGCGCCGAGCTTTTTGACCTGAATTTGTTCGGCTTCGTGACGGGTAATTTCGATGATATCTCGGACATCCTTGACGATCGTCTTGGGCACGATGCCGTTCTCCTCGTTGTAGCGGCTTTGCTTCTCTCTGCGCCGCAAGGTTTCCTTGATGGCTTTTTCCATGGACGGCGTCACAAAGTCGGCATACATGATGACAAGGCCGTTTTCGTTGCGCGCCGCGCGGCCGATGGTTTGAATCAGGGAGGTCTCCGAACGCAGGAAACCCTCTTTATCGGCGTCGAGCACCGCGACGAGCGAGACCTCCGGCAGGTCGAGGCCTTCGCGCAGCAGATTGATGCCGACCAGTACGTCGAACTCGCCCTTGCGCAGGTCGCGGATAATTTCCATGCGCTCGATGGTATCGATGTCGTAGTGCATATAGCGGACTTTCATGCCGAAGCTTTCCAGATAGGCGGTCAGGTCCTCCGCCATTTTTTTGGTGAGTGTCGTCACCAGCGTACGCTCGCCTTTTTGCGTGCGGCTGTTGATTTCCGAAATCAAATCTTCGATCTGCCCTTCGGTCGGCCGTACGGACACCTCCGGGTCCAGCAGGCCTGTGGGCCTAATGACCTGCTCCACGACCCAGGCGCTCTTCTGCCTTTCATATTCGCCCGGCGTGGCGCTGACGAAAATTTTCTGGCCGACGCGGCTGTAGAACTCGTCGAAAGTCAGCGGCCTGTTATCGTACGCGGAAGGGAGGCGGAAGCCGAATTCGACGAGGTTTTCTTTTCTGGAGCGGTCGCCCGCGTACATACCGCGCAGCTGCGGCAGACTGACATGCGATTCGTCGACAAACAGCAGAAAATCGTCCGGGAAGTAATTCAGCAGCGTAAACGGCGGCTCGCCGGGCTGCCTGCCCGACATAATGCGGGAATAGTTTTCAATGCCTTTGCAAAAGCCCGTTTCACGCAGCATTTCGATATCATATTGCGTCCGTTGTTTGATTCGCTGCGCTTCCAGCAGTTTGCCGCAGCTTTCAAAATACTTGACACGCTCGACCATCTCGTCATAAATCTGCGCGATGGAATGTTCCATTTTTTCCTGCGAAACGACGTAGTGGGAGGCGGGATAAATCGCCGCATGGGACAGCACGCCGGTCACTTCGCCTGTCAGAGGCCTCAGTTCGCAGATTCTTTCGATTTCATCGCCGAAAAACTCGATGCGCAAGGCGGTGTCGTTGGAATACACGGGGAAGACTTCAACCACATCGCCCCTGACACGGAACTTGTTGCGGGTAAAACTGACGTCGTTGCGTTCGTACTGGATCTCGACGAGTTTCGCCAGCAGTTCGTCGCGCTTCTTTTTCATCCCAGGTCGTAGTGAGATAACCATGCTGCGGTAATCGATGGGGTTGCCGAGGCTGTAGATGCATGAAACGCTCGCGACGATGATGACATCCCTGCGCTCCGAAAGGGCGGAAGTCGCCGAATGGCGCAGTTTGTCGATCTCGTCGTTGATGGCGGAATCTTTCTCGATATAAGTGTCGGTTTGCGGAATATACGCCTCCGGCTGATAATAATCATAATAGGAAACGAAATACTCCACGGCGTTCTCGGGAAAAAACTCGCGAAACTCGCCGCACAACTGCGCGGCGAGTGTTTTGTTATGCGCCAGCACCAGCGCGGGCCTGTTCACCCGTGCGATGACATTGGCCATGGTATAGGTTTTACCCGATCCGGTGACGCCGAGCAGAGTCTGTTCGATATAACCTCTGGCAAGGCCTTCCACCAAACTCTCGATGGCCGAGGGCTGGTCGCCGGTCGGGGAAAAAGGCGCTTTGAGTTGAAAGTGATCCATTGGCTCCTACCGGCTTCATATTGCTTCTGTTATCGCAACGTTTCTATGCTAACGGCTTTTTGCGGCTGCCCGGTTTGACGAGTTCGATCCCGCCCTGTTTGCACAGCGGGCATTCGTCCGCTTCCCACGAGGTTACGTCCGCGCAGTAAACGCTCTTGAATTTGACGCCGAAATCGATCTTACCGCCGGTGCGGTCCACGATGGAGCCGACGCCCGCAACGATACCGCCCGCCGCGCGCACCAGCTCGATGACTTCAAAAACTGAGCCGCCGGTAGTGACGACATCTTCGACCACCAGCGTTTTTGTGCCCGGTATGATTTCAAAGCCGCGACGCAGCGCCATGCGGCCGTTCTCGTCGCGTTCGGTGAAAAAGTTTTCGCAATTCAAATGGGCGCTGACCTCATAAGCCATCTGAACGGCTCCCATGGCGGGGCCGATAACCAGGCCGATGCCGTCGCCGGCAAAAAAAGACGCCAGTTCCGAACAAAGTTCGCGGCTGTACCTGGTATTCCTGAAAATGCGCGCGCACTGCAGATATTTGTCGCTGTGCCTGCCGGACGTTAAAAGGAAGTGCCCCTCCATTAATACGCCGGCTTCTTTGAGTATTTCCGAAATCCTTTGGGTGCTCAGCAAAGCGTTTTCCTCCGAAATCAATTTGTTGATATTATACACGAAAGGGCATATTTTGAAAAGCGCGAACCTATGGTATAATCTGCACCGGCGCGGTGTCGAACGGCACCGCCCGGGAGGTTCGTTATCAAAAAGTATCTCATCGGCAAAAACGATTCCGGACTTCGCCTTGACAGGTTTCTGTCCAAGGCTTTGCCGGGCATTCCGCCGGCGCTGATGTATAAATACATCCGTACCAACCACGTCAAACTCAACGGCAGAAAACCTAAAATCGACGTCCGGCTGTGCGCCGGCGACATTGTCGAACTGTATATCCGGGACGAGTTTTTCGCCGTTGATGAAAAACGGTATGATTTCGCCGGCGCAAAACGCGAACTCGATGTCGTCTATGAAGATGAGCACCTCCTGGTGGCGGACAAGCCGCCCGGGCTGTTGTCCCATCCCGGTGTCGAATACACTGCCGACACCTTGATTGCCCGTATCACGCGTTATCTCTACGAAAAGGGCGAGTATTCACCCGACGCTGAAAACTCTTTCGCCCCCGCGCTGGTCAACCGGCTTGACAGGAACACCGCCGGCCTTATTATCGCCGCGAAAAACGCCGAATCATTGCGCCTGCTCAACGATAAGATGAAAAACCGCGAAGTGCGCAAATTTTATCTGTGTGCGGTCATCGGCGCTCCCGCCCGGAAAGAAAATATTTTGCTGGGCTGGCTGAAAAAAGACGAAAAAAACAATAAAGTAACCGTCTATGGCGAAAGCCGAGACGGCTGCAAAGAGATTAAAACGGCATACAAGGTACTAGCGCAGGGGGCCGGACTCAGTTTGCTGGAAGTGGAACTGCTCACCGGCAGAACCCATCAAATCCGCGCCCATCTGGCAGCCGCGGGCCTCCCCTTGCTCGGCGACTCGAAGTACTGCCCGCGCGCGCTTTTCAACCGTTACGGTTATAAAAAACAGCTGCTCGTGTCCTACCGGCTGCTCTTTGATTTCAAGACGGACGCCGGCATCCTAAGCTACCTCAACGGAAAGAGCCTGCAGTCGAAGGACGTTTGGTTTGCCGACAGCTTCCCATCCCGCGTGCTTGAAAGGCCCGCAAAGGATGCCGGATAGCAGATGTGTTCAATCTGCGTTCAAAGATTATTGACAAATTGAACTTGTAAAGTATGGCCCGGTAGTATAAAATAACAACAGTTTGCCACAGTGAATGACTTTTTGAAGAAAAGGATGAACGGGATGCCGAACAAAACCAGCAGCAAAGACAAGGCCGAACAATACCGCAACGAGCGCAAAGAGCGCATCGCGAAAGCGGCAAAAAAGCGCAAAAAAAATCTTGATAAAAGGTTGAAACTCCAAAAATTGATCGGAAAGGTTATCGCCATCACGCTGGGCGCGGCGGCCGTGTTGGGCATTGCTTTCTATATTCTGTGGTTCACGGGAATTTTTGAAACAAGCCCGACCGCCCTGACGCTGGGCGAGCAAAAGGTCAGCGTCCGCGACTATACCTACTACTACAGCCTGATGTACAACTACACCGTCAACCAGGCCAAACAGTACCAGCAGCAGTACGGCCAGGATATGATCGGCCTCGACCTGACAAAATCGCCCGAAGACCAGGAATGCCCCTATAAAAACGATAAAGATGAAACACAAACATGGGCAGAGTATTTCCGCACTTCCGCCATCGACCGCGCCAAACAGTATGAACTGCTCTACCGCGAAGCCATTGCGGCAAAGTATGCCTTGACCGACAAGGAAAACAAAGAAATCGCCGATCAGATCGAGCAGATCCGCAAGACCGCGGCCGGCAGCAACCTTTCCCTCAACGCTTATCTGAGGATGTTCTACGGCAAGGGCATCACCGAGAAGTTCCTGACCGCCCAACTGAAAAAAGAAACGCTGGTTTCCCGTTACGCGCAGGAAAAATACAAGAGTTACGAAAAAGCCGTTACCGACAAATATATTTCGGACACTTACAAAAAGGCCAAAGACAATTACGACGTCGTTAGCCTGAGGCTTTTCAGTTTTAATCTTGAAAAGCTCAGCAAGAAGACAGGCGAAACCGACGAGCAGCTTGCCGCACGCCAGAAAGAGGCGGACGCCAAGGTCAAGGAGAAGGCCGACGCCATGCTCGCCGCCGTCAAGGATGAGGCAACTTTCCTGACACTCGCGGCAAAAAATACGGCCGATAAAGCCTATGACGCGGAAACGGCCACCATCAATTACTACAAAAAATACGACAGCGTGAAATCTTCGGTATCCGAAGCGGGCGCCAAATGGGCTTTCGGCGACGGCCGGAAAGCCGGCGATAAGAGCGTATTCAAGACCGACAGCGCCTATGTCGTCGTTTACGTCGTGCGCGCGCAGTTCCCCGCCAATTCCGTCGATGTTCGCCATATCCTTATTTCCTTCAAAGAAGACACACAGGACACCACGGAACCTACCGCGAAAGAAATCGAGGCCGCCAGGAAAAAGGCCGCCGAACTCTATGCAAAATGGAAGAAGGGCGCCGCTACCGAGGATAGTTTCTCTGCCCTCGCGAAAACCGAATCCGCAGACACCGGTTCGAATGAAAAAGGCGGTCTTTACGACGACATGAGGGTCGGCACGATGGTCGCCCCGTTTGAAAAATGGAGTTTCGACCCCGCCAGGAAGAAAGGCGACACCGGCATTGTGAAAACCGATTACGGTTACCACATTATGTATTTCGTCGCCAATAATAAGGATGATTTCGATTATGAGGAAACCATCCGCACCGCCAAGGCGGAAGACGATTACAACGCTTATGAAACCGGCCTGTCGGACAAAGCCGAATACAAACTGGCCAAGAACGAAAAGAACATTGACAAAGGCATGAAAAACGCGCTGAAAGCCATTGATACCAAGATCGCTTCAGACAACAGCAGCTCTTCAAGCGTCAGCTAAACTTGAACGAGGCTAAGCCAAAAAACGCCCGCGGACGGCAAGTCCGCGGGCGTTTTTTGGCTGGGATGGCTGGATTCGAACCAGCGAGTGACGGAGTCAAAGTCCGTTGCCTTTCCTCTTGGCTACACCCCAATGCAATCGTTTTTATGAAAACACGCAAAGCTTTCGCCTTGCGCATAGAATGGACTATGGGGTGGATAATCGGGTTCGAACCGACGACCTCCAGGGCCACAACCTGGCACTCTAACCAACTGAGCTATATCCACCAAATCGGCATATACTGACGGGCAACTGTTCGGCCGCACAGGGGGCGAAGACTTCCCGGTGTTATTGGCGCGCTTGAAGGGACTCGAACCCCTGACCCACTGCTTAGAAGGCAGTTGCTCTATCCGCCTGAGCTACAAGCGCACAAGGTTGGAGCGGGTGATGGGAATCGAACCCACACAACCAGCTTGGAAGGCTGGCATTCTGCCATTGAACTACACCCGCGCGCGGCAACGCGTGTTATTCTATCATACCGCCTTGAGCGTTGTCAATAAAAAACGGCGGCTTCTCTGCCATCGATTGACCGGGAAGCCGCACGCGTTTTCAGGCCGATTTTGAGCCTATCCGCAATAGGTTCTGCATATTTTCTCCGCCTTTTCTTTCACGGCGTCCGCCAGGCTCTGCGGCTCGAGCACGCGGATTTTTTCACCGAACTGCAGCAGCCAGCAGACAAGCCCGTCGCTGACGGCCGCCTTTGTTTTGAGGCGGAAATGGTTTTCTCCGTCGTTTTTCAGCGGGATGTCTTCCCCGAAACGGTCGAGCATACTTTCGAGCAAATCGTTGCAGCACCTGATGGTGATTTTTTGGGTGGTGCCGGTAAACATATTGAACACTTTGGCTGTGTAGTCGGCCGCGTCGAATGCATCACGGTATTCGCTGACTTCGCCCAAAGGCCTGGCGGGCTGCGGCAGTATTTTGACTTTCGAGATCCTGTCCAGGCGGACATGCATCAGGTTGTCATATTTCGCGTTGTTGGCGACAAGGTAATAACGGTCATTGGCCCAAAGCAGCGCATAGGGGCTGACCGTCAGCGCCTTGCTTTCGGCCTTATAGGTCATTCGGCCCGTCAGGACGCGCTTGGTATAGGTAAATTCGACCATGCTTTGATGGGCGATGGCGGTATTGAGCCTGTCAACGCTGTAATAGAGTTCCTCATTTTTGCATTTCAGCGTGTTGCGAATATTAATCTGCCTGCTAAGCTCTGCCGACTGCGCTTCACTGACTTGCGTATAAAACTTGTTGATAAGTGTCTCCGACTTTTTTTCGGAAATAAAGTGCGCCGCCGTCACGGCGTCCGCGAGCATCTTGATTTCGGCGAGTTCAAAAGACCTGCTGGCGAGAAAGTAGCCGCTTTTCGGCGATTTGGAGCAGACGATATCCATACCGAACGAACGAAGCGTCTCGATATCGGCATAAATCGATTTGCGCTCTGCATTGATGTTGTACAACTTCAATTCTTCGGCCAGGCGGGCCGCATTCATCGGGTGTTCCTCGTCCGTCTTATACCAGAATATTTGCTGCAAGTACAACAGCTTGAGTTTGCAGTCTTTTTGTCCCGCCATAGGAACCTGCCTTTCTTTAATCGATCGTGAGCCGCACGTTGATGTCGCGGACGGTATCCGCATCTATTTTCAATATTTCGCGGTCATAGGTCAGCAAACCGTTGACTTCGTTCTCGACATCGGACAACTGCGTGTAGACTGCCGCAGACAAGCCCTCGTCGAGCAGCGGAATTATTTGCTTATCATGCAATTTGCGATATGCCTGTGTCAAAGCAGCCTGGGTTTTAAACATCCGGTAACCGAACGCTTTTTGCCAATTCCATATATGGCCGTTGACTTTCATGCTGTAACCGCCGTATTCGCTGAGCACAAACGGGCGGGCGTCGGGTCGCGGTTTTTTGACGGGAAGGATATAACGATGGATGCTTTTCAAGTCAGGACCGCCCTGATCGTACCAGCCGCTGGCATGGTCGACAGGCCTGCCCGGGTCGTATTCTTTCATCGCCCCGGCAATACGAAGGGCGTCGAACTGCCCCCATCCCTCGTTAAACGGCACCCAGCAGCCAACGCAGACGCTGCTGCCCAATGTTTCAAGCATCTCGAAAAGTTCTTGTTCAAAATTTTCCCTGCCGCGTTCGTCTTCCCTTCCGAAACGCTTGTGGTCGGTGTCTTTGAGCCGGATACCGAGCAAAGGCAGAACACCCGCTTTGAGATTGCCGATATACGGTCCGCCGCTGGGCATATCCTGCCAGACAATCATGCCCGTTTTGTCGCAATGGTAATACCAGCGCAGCGGTTCGACTTTGATGTGTTTGCGCAGCATATTGAACCCCAGCGATTTTGCGGTTTGGATGTCATAAAGCATCGCCTCGTCGCACGCGGGTGTTAAGAGGCCGTCGGGCCAGTAACCCTGGTCAAGGAGCCCCTTGAAGAAATACGGCTGATTGTTGAGCATCAGCCTCGGAATCCCGCGCCCGTCCCTGCCGACGGAAAACTTGCGCATGCCGAAATAGCTTTCGACCCAGTCGGTCACCCTTTCCCCCACTTTGACCTCTAAAACAACATCGTATAAAAATGGGGCCTCCGGGCTCCAGTATTTCGGCGACGGTATCGAAATGCTTGCGTGACTGCCGATTTCGCCGGAAAAGACGGTGTGATCCCCATCGGAAACCTTCGCGAAGAGGCGGCAGCCTTCCGTCGACGTTTCGGCTGTCACGTCGACGGTTTGCCTGTCGATATCGGGCGTAAGGCGAAGCCGCGCCAAATGGCACTCGTCGACCGCCTCCAGCCAGACGGTCTGCCAGATGCCGGAGGTCGCCGTATACCAGAAACCGTGCGTTTTCAGGACCTGTTTGCCTCGCGGCTGACAGCCGGCGTCGGTGGAGTCCTCTGCGCGGACAAGCAATTCGTTCTCTCCGCCGGGTTTGATAAGGCCGGTAATATCAAAATAAAACGGACAATAACCGCCCCTGTGTTCGCCCGCAGTCCGTCCGTTGACGAAGACCTCGCATTTCCAGTCGACGGCCCCGAAATGAAGCAGGGTCCTTTTCCCCTCAAACGCCGCTCCGGTTGTGAACTTGCGCCTGTACCAGAGGGCCTGCCCGGGCAGCAGCGGCCTCCCGACGCCGGAAAGGCTGCTTTCTATGCAGTAGGGCACGATGATTTCACCGTCGAACCGCCCGGGCGCGCTTTCATGCGCGGGCAGCACGGTATAATCATAGCGTCCGTTGAGGCAGAGCCATTGAGGTCTGCGAAACTGCGGACGCGGATATTCGGATAAGGGCGAGTCCGGGTTGAACTGCTTTCCCCAGCGGGTGGAGAGGCTCGTCATGTGTTGATACCACCGTGATAATTTCATTACGCTCGCATCGGAATGGGCCGAAATATTGTTAATTCGTGAAGAATATACGCTTAAGACAAAAAGAATTTTTATTACATTTTACTAAGTTTTATAATATACGGCAACGCTATTTATTACAAGGTGACAAATGTCACATTTTTTTGCATATAACAGCCTTGCCGGCGCTTTGGCGGTTCCGGCGAAGTGTTTTTAATTCCGAATCGAATTTTAATGTCTCTTAAAACCGTGTTCGTGCGTCAGAAAAACATCATCAAAAGACGAAACGCCCTTTTTATCGTAAAAGAGCGTTTCGTGATGGTGCGGGCAACAGGACTTGAACCTGCACACCTTGCGGCACAAGATCCTAAATCTTGGGCGTCTGCCAATTCCGCCATACCCGCGTCCGCAACGTTATTATAGCAATACTTTGCAGCCGCCGCAATATACGCTTGCGTATGAGCTTGCTTGCCGATGTTTGCGCCGCGGCGCATCGGCGGGCGTGCCAAGCAAATTCTAATCGCCTGTATCGTTTACGTCTTACGGCGGCCATGCTATACTGATTTTGCCCACGGCGCCGAAAATCATCCGGTTCACCCGCAAAACCAAGCCGTCATGGGTCGAGGAGATGTATTTTGTGGAAAATCTGTATGAGCAGCTATATGAATTTATCTCGGGCCTTACAATCGTCGACACGCACGAACATCTTCCGGGCCGCGAAGAAGACCGCCCGAAGGAAACCGACGTCCTGGGCGAATATCTGACACATTATTTCAGCTGCGACCTCGTATCCGCCGGATTGTCCAAGAACGATTTGGAACGGTGCCGGGACGCGTCCCTGCCTTTGGCCGGCCGGTGGCGCCTCGTCGAGCCTTACTGGAACGCGGCAAGGCATACCGGCTACGGGCGCTCGCTCGACATCGCCGCCCGCGAGTTGTATGGTATTGAAGGCATCAGCGCGGCAACGATTGAGGAACTCAACGGACGCTTCGTCGCATCACGCAAGCCCGGCCATTACCAAAAGACGCTGAAAGAAAAGGCCCGTATCCGAACAAGTCTGCTTGACGGTTTTCAACCGGACAAACCCTGCGACAGGCGTTTTTTCACCCCCGTGTTCCGTTTGGACCTTTACCGAGGAATGTTTGCCAACGGCAGCGCGAGCGCTTACGAAAAACTCAACGGCGTTTCTCCCACCGGTTTTGACGACTGGCTGGAAGCGACGGAAAAGACGATCGGTGCCGCGCTCGCCGCAGGATGCGCCGCGCTGAAGATCGGAGACGCGTATAACCGCCCTCTTTATTATGCCGATACCCCGCGCGCCGACGCGGAGGCCGAATACCGCCGTTTCCGTTCCGGCGGAAAGCCGGACGCTTTCGCTTTCAGCGAAAACTTTCAAAACTATATGACGCATTTTGTCCTTCGTTTGGCGGACGAGCGCGGCATGAGCGTACAGATTCACACCGGCCTGCAGGAGGGCAACGGCAACCTGCTGCGCAACGCCGATCCGTTGCTGTTAAACAACCTTTTTCTTGCATACCCGAACGTTGTGTTTGATATCTTCCATATGGGTTATCCTTTCGAGCATACCCTTTCCGCGCTCGCCAAAAACTTTACTAACGTCCATATCGATATGTGCTGGGCGCATATCATATCGCCTGCCGCAAGCGTCAGCGCCCTCTATGAATGGCTCGACAGCGTGCCCGCCAATAAAATCAGCGCTTTCGGCGGGGACTACTGCTTTGTTGACGGAGTGGTCGGCCACAGTATAATCGCCAGGCAAAATGTCAGCCGCGCCCTCGCAATGAAGGTGCGTGACGGCGCTTTCGATATTGAACAAGCCAAAGATATCGCGCAAATGCTGCTGATCCGCAATCCGGAAAGGATCTTCAAACTCATTGATTAAGTCGTATTGTGCAAGACGCCGCGGGCTTTTACCCGCGGCGTCCGCATGCGTTCAAAAGTTCAACACACCCTGCCGTCGGTTTGACTGATGTTCAGAAAATAGTTCTCATAATCGACAAGGATACCGGCGTCGGCGCTGTCGATGTTGCCGTCTTTATTGATGTCCGCAGCTTTGTCATAGATGCTGCCGCTTTCCCAGCCCAGCACAAAATTCTCAAAATCCGCAATGATGCCGGCGTCGGCGCTGTCGACATTGCCGTCTCCGTTGACATCGCCGTAAATCAGGATGAAATAAGCGGATACCACTTCGCCCGAAGCATTGTCGATCAGTTCGATCTTGGTGCCTGTACCGAATCCCGTGTCGCCCGGAATGACCGAAAGGCGGCCGTCTCCCAGCACCTCAACCAGCGAATTTTCAAAATCAGCGGCGCTTGTGCCCGGCTCAATACCGGTAATCAATCCGTCTGTATGCACGGCGGCTGAAGAACCCTGCCTCGCAGCGAGCGACAGGACAGGCCGCCAAACGGCATATAGGACCAAATCGCTGCAGGGCATCTGCAGCCCTGTCAGCGCAACCGTATCATCGGCATGAATCGCCCATCCCGTAAAACGGTAACCGGTACGGGCGATACCTCCGCCGTCCGGAAGAGCAACCGCCGCTCCCCCGTCGAGAATCCGTGTTTCCGGCTGCGTCCCGCTGCCCAGGTTTAAGTCGAAGGAAAGCGCGTAAGCATAAGCGAACCATTGCGCGGTAAAGGTCAAATCGCCTGCAGGCATCACCGCCGGGATACCCGGGTCCCATCCCAGGAAGATGCTGCCGGGCTTTTGCGGCGCCTGCGGAACGGGAATCATGTCGCCGGGCTGCACGGTATAACGCGCCACTTCGCTGTTGCCGGAGAGATAAACAGCTTGATACCCGCCCGCGGAAGTCCATACAGCGGTAAAAAACAACGGGGTATCAGGCATTGAACCGGGTATTTCGGGTGACCAACCCGCAAAAATAAACCCTTCGCGCTGGACTGCCGGCGGAATAATCTGATCGCCGTAACTGACGTTTATACTGCGTCCTCCCGTTCCGCCGCCTGCGCTGAACGTGACCGTATGTATGTTGGCGACCCATATGGCGGTATAGACGGTATCCGAAGCCGGCACCGTACCGGGCAGCTCGGGCGTCCAGCCGACGAAGGTGTAGCCGGTTCTGGTCAGTACCGGGGCATGGAGCGCCTGGCCGTAGACATAGGTGCCGCCTGTACTCCCCTGCGCGCCGTTGGCATCAAACGTGATTTGGTAACTGTTGACAGCCCAGGCGGCGTAAAAGTACAAGTCGGATGTACCCACCCAGCGCGGCGGAGCCGGAGACCAGCCGGAGAAAGTATAGCCGGGTTTCTCGGCGGCCGGCGCAACGATTTCATCCGATGTGTGCAGTTGAAATACAACGACCTCGCCGTCGCCAAAGTCAAAAGAAACCTTGTAGTTGATCGGCTGCCATTGCGCCGTATAGACCGCGTCGCGATCTTCCGCCATCGCGGGCACGGCCGGGTCCCAACCCGCGAACAGGTAGCCGACCCTCGACACATGCGGCGCGGCAAGGGGTTTGCCGTACTGGGTTACGATGGTCGCGCCTCCGCTGCCGCCGTTGGCGTCAAAAACGACCGTATAGTCGTTGATTGCCCATCCCGCCGTGTACGTCATATTCGAGGCGGGTACCGTCGGGCCGACCTCCGGCGTCCAGCCGGTAAACGTATATCCTTTCCTGCTGACAGCAGGTGGTATCAGCGCACTGCCGTAAGCCAGCGTGGCGCTTGTCGAACCGCTGCCCGCGCCGGCGTCAAAAACAATGGAATAACTGTTGACGGCCCAAACGGCTGTATAAGTCGTATCGCCGGCCGGCACCGTGGTCGGCACCGGCTGCGACCAGCCTGCAAAAGTGTAGCCGGTCCGCGAAACAACGGGCGCGGATAAGGCGGCTCCGTACGACAGAGTAAAGGCTGCCGACCCGGTGCCTCCGTTGGCATCAAAGGTGACGGTGTAAACGTTGACCTCCCATTGAGCGGTAAAAGTCATATCGGCAGCCGGTACCGTTTCGGGTACGGCAGGCGACCAGCCTTTGAAAGAATAGCCGGTTCTCGCGACGGCGGGAGCGTCCAGTTTTACGCCGAATGCGCAGACCCTGCTTTCCGACCCGGTACCCCCGTTGGCATCAAATGTCATCACGTAGCCGTTTTGTGTCCATTGCGCGGTAAAAACCATATCAGTTGCCGGAACCGTCGCAGGCACGGCAGGCGACCAGCCGGCAAAGGCGAAACCGTTTCTCGTCACGGAAGGCGGCGTCAGGTTTGAACCGTAATCCAGCAAATAGACAGCGGAGCCTTCTCCGCCGCCGGCGTTGAATGTCATCGTATAGCGGTTGAGCGTCCACTGCGCGGTAAAACGAAGGTCGTTCGCAGGCATTGTCTGCGGTACGTCGGGCGACCAGCCGGCAAAAGTATAACCGTTGCGCGTCACGGACGGCGCGTTGATATGAGCCCCAAATTCATACATTGTTTCCGAGCCGCCGTTACCGCCCGCAGCATCAAAAACCGCGGTGTACCGGTTGACGATCCACTCAGCGGTATACCGCGTGTTATAAGCGGGTACGCGCTGCGGAACAGCCGGAGACCAGCCGCTGAACGAATAACCCGTTTTTTCAACGGTTGGCGGTGTGATAACCGCATTGAACGGCATCGTCAATACTTGCGAGCCGGTACCGCCCGCTGCGTCAAAAACGACTTCATAACTGTTGATTTGCCAGGCAGCCGTAAAGACACGGTTTTCGCCGGGGACAGCCGACGGCACCTCTGGTGTCCAGCCCGTGAAGGTATAGCCCTCGCGGGATACGGCCGGCGCCTCCAGTGGCGACTGATAAGGAAGGCTGACGCTTACGGTACCGCTGCCGCCGGCCGCGTCAAATACCATTTGATAACTGTTGCGCGTATAATACAGTTTCAGCACCAGACTCCCGTCCGCCGCGACAATCCCCGTTTGCACGTTAGCGCCGTTCGACGAGTCAAACGAAAACCCGGTTTCGTCAAGGCTCTGCGCCGTGGCAGAACTGCCCGTCGTGCCTGTTTTGCTTTCGGTCCGGTAGAGATCGTAGCCTTCAAGCGCCGCGTTTTGGAAATAATGCTCAATTTTGTACGCGGTGCCGGTGTTGGGAACGTAACGGAAGGTGATAATATTGTTCGTCAAACCCAGCACGAGGGTTTTCGTGCCGCCGATATCACCGGCATCCGGGCTGTAGGTGTATCCGGCGACGGGAGCGAAGGTTTCTGTCACTCGCGAAGCGACGGTTTGGCCGCCGACCGTTTTATCGGGCAGTATGCTGAGGCCGTTGCATTTATATTCCACGGCATAACCGACATCCGAATACAGGCGCAAGGCCCGGTGCGCTGCGGATAAGGCGGCCGCATAAGCGTTGACTGCCGTCTGGTCAGGCAGCTTTTTGCCGGCAACCGCATTGTTGAGCGCCGCATCCCAGGCCGACAATGTGGCGGGCAGATAATATGCCCGCTGCAAATACTGGCCGGCGTGCGTTGCGTCGTAATAAGGGGGAGCCAGAATGTTGTTCCCCTGCTGTTTGGCAATCTGTGCGTCAACCGCCGAATAGTCGGCGGTTTTCAGGCTCAGCGCGTTCCACGCGTTGTTAATGGCAGAAGCATAACCGTCGATGGTTGCCTGCTGCGTTGAATCGAGGTTATAATTCACCGCCCCTATGGCGGCCGTCAACCCCGCGGCATCATTGACAAAATATGAAGGCGCATAGACCCCGTCGCCAACCGTTATGCTCGAGGGCTTGTAATAAGCGGGGTCGTTGACATTATTCGCGCGGTAATAAACGTTTGCGCCGTCCATGACGCGGGCATTGGCAATCGCCGCGTTGACTGCCGAATAATCGCCCGCGACGGGGATATAGTCGATATCCGCCTCCGTTACCGATTGCGATGTGTAAGTACCGTTGACGTCGAGATGAAAAATTCTCAGGCCCGGGTTGCCGTCATTGTATGAATTGAGCGTCGGCGCTTTGCCGTAACCGAGATGGATCCCGTCGTCGGTTGTCATGACGAATGAGTTTTTATGGTCATGGCCGAAATAGGCTCCAAGCAGATTGCCGTACGCCGCCCATGCTTCATAAAGCGTTTTGCTGCCGTAAACCGCCGAGGAGCGGTGGGCCGCGGCGGTATAGGTGGATTGGTCGGCCGGGCAGGGCGGTTCCTTATAGATTTCAGAAAGCGACTGGCTGGATTTTGTCCAGTCGATTTTCGCCGGGTCCAATATCCAAGAATAGTTGTTGAACGGCGAACCGCTGCCCGTATAAGAATTGGCTGTGCCGGACGGAACCTGCAGCATCGTCCTGGTATAAATATCCGGGACGATGATGTGCATATACCATAATGACGGGACATTGGGATAAGTCTGGCTGCGTTGGATATAATAATCAATCTGATCGGTATAGGGACAATCGTAGCCGGAGGACGCGTAGGTTCCCGAATCCATTAGAAACACCTGAAAAGCCGGTGTGCCGCTTGACTGGCCGTAGGGATATATCGGAATAACGCCGCTGCCCACACCCGACAAGGCATCCACATCATGGTCGATGGCCAGGTTGCCGCCGTGCGAGATATAATAATCATACTGCGTGCTTTTTGATACGGAAGGCCAGCCTTCGTCGTCATGGTTGCCGAATGTTACGGCGTATTTGGTGTTGGTATCGAGCAGCGGCTGTAAAAACTTATTGATAACGGTCTTGTAGGTCAACGAACCGCCCGTCTGGTTATCTCCGGTAAAGACAACCAGATCGGGGCCGAAACGCGCAATGGCCTTCTGCAGCAGCGTGATCACCCGCGAGTTGACGGTGGTGCTCTCCTGGATATCCGCAACCTGCATGACGGTGAATTTCCCCTGCTGGTCGAATTGCAGCGCGCCCGAAAAAGCCGCCGAAGCAGTGAGCGATGAAACCGGAAACAGCGTCAGGGCGATCGCCAGAGCGAGAAACGCGCTGAAAAGGCGGCGGGAACGCTTCATGGCATACTCCTGTTAAAACTCAGTGAAAATCTTAGTGAACATCATCGCTGCCGATATCATTTTACACCAATCGGGCGCCTTGATGATGCCGAACATCCAATATGCTTTTCTTTCCGGCAGAGAGCATAATATAACGTGTCCTTTCAGCCGGGGTGATCTTCGCACGGCATGCCTTCGTTGAAACGGCGCTCAGTATTCGAGCAGCGGGAGAACGTTTTTCACCAGGGCTTCCTTTTGCTCTTGGCTGACTTTCCCGAAAGGTTTCCTCGCGTCGCCGGCGTCGATGCCCATCAGTGTCAGGCAGGCCTTCAGCGCGGGAATGATGCCGATTTTCACCAGTTCTTTGATCACCGCGTTCGCCTCGCTCTGAATGATGCGGGCCTGTTGAATTTCCCCTTTCCGCATCAATCCGGCCATCGCGACGAATTTTTCGGGCATGATGTTATAGGTGCTGCCGATGCCGCCGTCCGCGCCCATGGAAAGGCCCGCGATAAAGAGTTCGTCGTAGCCGTTGAAAATCGTAATCTCTTCAAATCTCGCTCTGGCACGTTCCATCGAGAAAAAGTCGTTCGAGGTGTGTTTCAGTCCGACAAAACGCTTGTCGGTAAAAAAGTCGGCCAGATTGTCGTCGTTGAAGCTGATGCCGGTCAGCACGGGGATATTGTACAGAATCATGCCGGTGCCGACCGAATCGGCCAGGTCGTAGTAGTAGCCCTTGATTTCGTCGTAAGAATACTTGAAATAAATCGGCGGGATAGAGGAAACCGCCGCCACCTTGTTTTCAGCATGCCTCGCCAGTTCGACGGCGTCCGCGGTCGACAGGCAGCCGATGTGGCAGATGAGGGGTTTCGCGCCGCCGACGGTATCCGCGACGATATCGAGGACGTACTTCCTCTCTTCTTTGCTCAACAGCAGCGACTCCCCCGTGCTGCCGCAGACATAAAAGCCGTCGACACCCTTGAGCATATTGCGTTTGACAAGCGCCTCGAGCGCTTTGGCGTTGACTTTGCCTTCGGCGTCGAAGGGCGTCGGCAGCGCCGGGAATACGCCGGACAGTTTTTTCATCGATGTGTCTCCGTTCATTATTCTGTATTTTGTGAAACCCTATTGAAATAATCGTTCATGCTTATCGAAGCCAGCCATATCGTATCATACTTTTCTTTGACCCGGCTTTCATAAAGGACATGGATAAGGCCGCCGCCGACGGCAATGTCGCTGTACGCGCTCATTGCGCCGCACACTTTCAGACCGCGGTTCCAGGTCAAGCCCGCGTCCGCGCTGTATCGCAGGGTGAGGTTTTTTCTGCGTGTTTTCGACGCGGCGTTGGTAAAAAAAAGATGCCTGCCGGCGGACAGCACGCTGCCCTGGCAATAGGGGTCGGGCAGTTCGGGCGCGAGAAAACACTCCCGCAGCGACTCCCCGGCGTCAACACTGTAGGCGGCCGCGCGCTTTCTCTGCCGGAATGTATTGCGCATGTTGAGGTAGATGCCCCTGCTCGTTTCAGCCGCGGCCGCTTCGTTGGTACCCGGCACGCATTCGGCGCCGATCGACCAGTTTTCGCCGTTGTCGTCGCTGTAGATGATGTGCGACCTTGTCTTCTCCTGGCCGAGAACGCCATGGTTGCAGGGTACAATATAGCGGCCGTTTGAAAGCCGCAGGCCGTGGCAGGGTCCGGTAGCGTACCATGTCCAATCGTCCCGGCGCACCTGCATGCTGATATCGTCCGGGTCGGTCCAGGATATTCCTTCGTTCTCGCTGAAGGTGCGGTACACCTTTCTGGGCGGCGCTTTTCCGGACATAATGTCGCGTTCACAGTCACAGCCGCGGTTGGAGGTAAAAATCAAACAGATTCTGCCGCTTTGCGGTTCAATCAGCGGACAGGGATTTCCGCAGGTGTTTTCACCGCCTTTGACGGCGACCCTCATCGGGCTCCATGACTTTCCGCCGTCCGCGCTGCTGCGGAGCACGATGTCGATACTGCCCGAGTCGGAGCGGGAATGCCTGCGCCCTTCGCAAAAAGCAAGCAGACGGCCGCCTGCCGCGACGGTTAAAACCGGTATCCTGAAAAAGGCGTAACCTTCCATCCCGGAATGAAAAACAATTGTCCTGCTAAAATTTTTCATTTAAAGAACCGCACCGTATGCAAGAGCGCATTTTACCTTACAGTTTGACATCGATATAGGCGAGCAGTTCGCAGCCCCTGCCGGCAATCAAATCCTTCGTCCCCTGCGCGCTTTTCGACGAGTCGCCGCTTCCCGAGGTAAAGTGAAGTTCCACCTGTTTCCCCGCCGGCAGCAACTGTACGGCGCTGTTGAACGCCGGCGCGGGGTAACCGGCCCAGATAGGCGCCGCAAGGATGATTTTGTCATATTCTTCAAAACCGAAGCCGAGGGTGCCGATGCGCGCGCTTTTCCTGCGCATGGCGGCGGGAGCCCCGACGAGAAACGCGCCGAGCACCGTTCTTGGCTTTTCCGCTTTCAGACTGAACACGTCGGCATTCTCTTTCGCGGCGAGTTCATGCGCGTATTTTTTTGTTTTGCCGGAAAAGGAGTAGTAAACAATAATGGTTTTCATCCGCTCGCTCTCTTTCTGATGATTTATTTTCCGCCGTTTCCGAACGCCTGCGCCCAGGAAACGATTTTGATGCCGCCGCCGGCTGCCGCCGCATGCAAATCGCCGCTTTGGAGAAAACGCAGTTCCAGTTCCCTCTTGCGCCATTCGTCGTTTTCCTCAGAAGGCGCTTCGCCCGCAGGATAGGAGGGATGGAAGAATAGTTCCGTAATCCCCTCGCCGATATTGTTCAGCGCGTCAAGGTAGTAACCGCGCAAACTTTCATAGTTGCCGATGATTCGAATCGAACAGGGGTTTGATATCATATCGTCCAGAAGCAGAACGCCCCTGCGCCGCGCGGCCGCAAGCACTTGCCCGTGAAGAAAACCGATCCCCGGTAATTTTCTGCCGAGCTGGCGTTCGATAAAGCCGGGATTTTTCGGGAAACGGAAAGGTAAATGATGCGCGGCGCAGAAATCGAACGCATTGATAAAAAACAGCCTGCCGTTGACTCCGTAGAGTGTCGCGCAATGATTGTCGGCATGGTCGGGGACGCACCCGCTGTCGCATAAAAAACGGTATTGCGCCTCGATTTCGGCCGATACATCGGCCGAGCGCGCTTTCAAGGCGAGAACGGACATTTTCGCTGGAAGACCCGCTCCCCCTCCGAGGGACGGCGCCGCGGTGAGGCTGTGCCAGAGATTTTCGGCGGAGTCGGAATTGATGGTCAGGTGAATGCCGACCGGGTAACCTTTTCGGCCGGAAACCCGCGCCGCCTGTTCGGCTCCGGGCGCCACCGCCATCAGCGACGCGGAAGACAGCAGGCCGGCGTCGAACAGTTCTTCCACCGCGCGGTTGGTCGCGCCGCATACGCCGTAGTCGTCGGCGTTGACAATCAGATATTTGCCGCCCGGCCGGCTCACAAGGCCTGCACCTTCTCTTCCCCCGCCTGTTGATGCTCACGAAAACGGACGAACATCGCGAAAGCGCTGCCGACGGCCAAAGCGATAATCGAGCAGATTACCATCAGAAAACGGGAAGCGCCGGCAGGGTTCGGCCCGGGTTCGTTGCCGCTGATATAACCGAAAAAATGTGAAGCCGAATAAACCGCGAGACTGACAAACAAGCCGTTGAGACGGTTCATAAATCCCATGGCGCTCGAATAGATGCCTTCCCTGCGCAGACCGTATTTCGCGGTGTCCTCGTCCATAATTTTCGCCGCAATGACATCGTTGGTGGCGAGAACGCCCCCGTAGCAGATTCCCAGCAGCGCGCTGACCGCGACCGCGCCCCCCAGTCCGCCGACAAAATACATCGGGATAAAACTGAAACCGAACATCGCCATCGCCGTTTTCCACAGCGAGGTCATTTTGCGCTTTTTGGCTAAAGCGGACCAACCGGCGATACTTAAAATCGTCGAGCCGAACACGCAACCCATCAGGATGGTGGTTTTACCGGAATCGAGCCTGAGGGCGTATTTGACAAAAAGCGGGAAGACCTGCATGATAATCGAGCCCGCGGCCGAATAGAATGCGTTGGCCAGGCCGAAAATCCAGAACTTCGGGTTGGTGAACAGGGCTTTGATGCTCGCAACGAACTGCGGCTTTTCGGAATGGACAAGCGCGAGGTTTTCGTGACAGCCGAAGGTGCAGTATAAGATGACCGTCAAAGCGAGCGCGCCGTAAATAAACGCTGTGTTCCGGTAGCCGATTTGCTTGGTGATAAGAGGCGTCAGCCCGATGCTGATGACCATTGCAACCAGTTGAAAAGCCTGGCGCATCGCATTGGTCTTGGCCCTGACGGTATCGACCGGGAACAACTCCGGAAACAGCGCGCCGTAATTGGCGTTGATGAGCGAATCGAGCGTGCCGGTCAGAATATAGGTCAGCAGCATGTAAACGAACAAAGGGGTATCGTTGCCGAGGGCTGCCGGCCCGCTGACCGATGCCGGGACGCTGTAAAAAAGGACGAAGAAAAGAATCAGCAGCGGCGTGCCGATGACCAGCCAGGGCCGCCTCCTGCCCCACGGGGTCCTTGTCCTGTCGGAGAGAAACCCGTAAACGGGGTTGTCAAGCGCGTCGACAAAGGTATAAATAAAGATTACTTTGGAGTACTTTTTTGCGGCCAGGCCAAGCATGTCCACATAAAAGGCCAGCGCGTAGGTCTTGAACATGTTGATCGGTATCGACGTGCCGAACATGCCGACAGCATACCGGAATGAACTGGTCGCCTTTTGCCGCAGAGTCTGTTCTTTGGCCATTTCGCACTCCCGAATCCCTGAATTCGTTGTTTTTTATTAATAATTAATATAACATAAACCATACGGGTTGTAAAATATACGCGATGCCGCCGCGTGCCCAATCCCCTGTTTCCGCAGGGAGGCGCGCGATTGAAGAACGGCAGCCCGATATCGCTTGAAAAAGAGGCAGGACTATGAATCCGGAAACCTTCACGGGCGTTTGCTGCGGCGGGAACGGGGATGCGGCTTTTCTGCGACTGATTGACGATTCGTGGAGGATGATGCGCCCCGCGGCGGACCTTCCGAATATTTCGATGATTTATCATCAGGCGACCGATACGTTCCGTGAAGGATTTTTCTGGAACGGGTGGTGGATACAAAACAGTTACGGCTTCGCATACGGCGCAGTACCTTTCCTCACTCCGCTCTGGCTGGAGGTCCTGCAGCGCTCGCTCGACCTTTTTTGGGACAGAATCGGCGACGGGAAAAGGCGGGGTGCCGACACTCCGCGCAAGGGTGATTCGCCGTTGATGAAACTCGTCGCCCCCGACGGCAGTCTGGGCGATTGTGTGGCTTTCGGGCAGGGAATTATCTATAAGCAGGGCGACGGAGATATTGCTTTGCACGACTGGTTTTACGAGGCCGCCGCCGCGGGCGTCGTGATGCAGTCGGAAATATTGCTCAGGCAGCGCGACCGTGAAAAAACGCTGCGCTACCTGCCTTTGATGAAACGGTCCTGCGATTTTGTCGAAAGCATCCGCGACCCCGGCAACGGGCTCTTTCTCGCGGGACCGGCGAGCAACCTGCTTGCGCCCAGTTACGGCGGCGCGCCTGGCAGGAGCGGCAAACCCGAAAAGGGCTATCCCGCCGGCATTGCCGTCACCTACACGGCCGCGCTCAGGCGTATGGCCGACCTTTACCTGCTGTGCGGAGATACGCAGGGGCGGGCACTTTGCATGGAACGGTTGAAAAGAAACGACGGCGCCCTTCGCGCTCTGATGGCGCCGGAGGGTTATTTTGCCAAATCGGCGGACCGGGACGGTACGCTCCACGGTGTTTACGGCGCCGGGCGTTTCGGCTACCTCGAAGGGGTCGTCAATGCGGACGCGATGGCTTTCGGCGTGCCCGACAGGCAGGCCGCGGAGGGTATTTACCGCAAAATCAGCGAGGTGGAGGGCATCCGCCCCTTCGGCTTCCTGCTGACAAACTATCCGGAACTTGACGACACCTATGTCCGCTACGCGGGCAAAGAGCACGAAGGGTTTTTCCGGTTCGGGGACTGGGTCAACGGCGGCTGCTGGGCAACGGTCGAGGGCCGGGCCATTTTAGGTTATTACCGGCTCGGCCGTTTTGGCGACGTCTTGCGTTCGGCCTCCCTCGCGATGAAGTGGGCCAGGGAATACCGCATGGACGCGCCGTTCAGCCAGCGGGGCGAAAACACCTTCAATCCCTGGTCGGACCGCAAAGGCGTTTCGCCCGTTTCGGTGATGGTGGACAACTTCGCGATACCGGCGGCGACAATCCGCGGGCTGTTCGAATACGAATATACCGCCGGCGGGTTGATGCTGCGCCCCCACATCCCGGACGGGATTGCCTTTTATACCCAGCGCGAACCGGTTTACTGGGGAAGCAGGCGCCTCTTTCTTTCGGCCGAAAACCGCGGGGAAATCAAGGCCGTATTCATCAACGGCAAAAAAGCCGGCGGACGCTTCCGGGGCAAAATCACGCTGGATTACGACGCTCTCCCCGAGCGGGCCCATATCTATTTTTCATGCGGGGAATCCGCGCCCGGCAGCTGCGCCGGCTGCCCGCCCGAAAAGCCGGCGTTCCGGCCGCGCAGGGACCTCCCGTTTTCAGACGCCGAGCTCAGCCGGGTTCACAAGCGCTGCCTGCGGCTTTATGAAGAGCTTGAAACACAGCCGGGCAGCCCGGAGAAAGCGTGCGCCGCCGAGGCGCTCATGGCATTGGAGGCCTGCGCGGACAGGCGCGCGCTGCCTTTTGGGCCGGGGGAACTGAGGCCCTGGACAAAGGAAAAAATCGAGGCGGCGCATCGGCTGTACGAGACGGCCGCGCTCGCGCTGGCGGAAGGTTTACTCCCCTGTGGCAGGAGTTAATCTTTCGCCTCGACAAACCACTTGCCGTCATCATTGAACAAATAGGTCTGTTTCTGCCGGATCAGGCAGGTATAGCGGATGCCGGCTCCTCCCGCTTTGAGGGAGGCCGCTTTGCAGACCTGCTGGATCCGGTCGATTTCATAGGTGCGCCCGTCTTTCCACGTAATCGAAAGCGGGGTGGTGCGCCCGTATTTGTCCTGCCGGACAAGGACGTCGACAAACACCTTGCTGCTCAAAGCCTCTTATCCCCTTCCGTTCAGGGTTTGAAATACGCGACCGGATGAATCACGTGGTCGTTGTACGGGTTAAACCCGGAAAGTTTTTTGTCGCCGAGGAGGGCGGCCCGCTGGATACAGGCGTTGCCGAAACGGGCCTTGAGGGAATCGACCGTTTTTTCGAGCCGCTCGCGCCGGAGCCGCCTTTCGCCGTCGTCGAACAGGTCCAGTTGAAAAGGGCCGCTCTCGTGTTCAAAGCCGCTGCAGCTGATGCCCACGCTCCTGAGCGGAAGATGCCAATCCCAGCTGCCGCGGAACAGTTCTATGCCCGCGCGGGCAATCTCGTCCGAATCGGAGGTAAAACGTTCGAGTTTACGCTGCCTGACGGTGCCGTTGAGAAGATTGTCGCGGAAGGATATGCTCACCGTCGAACAGCGGAATCCCTGCTCGCGCATACGCCTGCCGACGCTTTCGGCGAGGACCATCATCATGATTTTGACGTCTCCGTCGTTTTCGAGGTTCCGCGGGGCGGTCGAACTGTTGCCGATGGATTTGATGACCGGCGCGCTGCCCGCGGGGGCGACGGGTTCGTTGTCGAGGCCGTTGGCAAAACGGAAAAGCACATAGCCCATTTTGCCGAAAAGCAGGTGCAGATAGTCGGGCGGCGCAGCCGCAATGTCCCCGATGGTATCGATGCCGCAGGACCTGAGCTTTTTCGATGTGGCGGGCCCGACATAAAGCAGTTCGCACGCGGGCAGCGGCCAGACAAGCCGGCGGAAGTTTTCCCGGTCAAAAACCGTCACGGCGTCCGGCTTTCGATAGTCGCTGCCGAGTTTTGCGAAGATTTTGTTGAAACTCACCCCGACGCTGACGGTGATACCCAGTTCGAACTTCACGCGGCGGCGGATTTCCTCGGCAATAAAAACGCCGCTGCCGATATTCCCGCTGCCGCTGACATCAAGCCAGGATTCGTCGAGCCCGAAGGGTTCGATCAGGTCGGTGTAATCCGAGAGGATTTCCCTGACCATGGCCGAAAAGCGCATATACAGCGGGAAGTCGGGCGGGATGCAAACCAGCCCGGGGCACTTGCGCCTGGCCTGCCAGACGGCCTCGCCCGTTTTGATATGGTATTTCGCCGCAATTTCGTTTTTGGTCAGGACGATGCCTCTTCTTTGCTCCGCGTCGCCGCAGACGGCGACGGGCAGATGCCGTATTTCGGGCCGGTAGAGGCACTCGACCGAAGCGTAAAACTTGTTGCAGTCCACATGAAGAACCGCGCGTTCCATCGTTTCCGCCTTCCGAAACGAACAAATGTTCACTTTTCGGTCTTATTGTAACGCGGGAGCCGGCGTCTGTCAACATAATTTTTCAGTATTTTACAACGCCAGGCGCGTTATTATGATAAAATAGCCGCACAATGATGAAGTTGCCGCGCGAGGGCGGAAAAGGAGCGATGTATGGTACTGACCGTGACACTCAACCCTTCCATGGACAATCTATACACCCTGGAGAACGGAACCGAGCCCGTATTCATTCATTTGGGCCACTCCAACCGTATCGGCAAACCGAAGGCCAGCGCCGGCGGCAAGGGAATCAATGTCGCAAAGGTCATGCGCATTCTCGGCGCCCCCGTTAAGGCGACAGGTTTTTACGGCGGCGTAAACGGCAGGAAAGTGATGCGCCAGCTCAAGAAGAAAAAAATCGACGCCGATTTCGTCCGCGTCAATCAGGAAACCCGGGGCTGTGTCAGCATACGGGAGCAGGGCCGCAAGCGGCAGACGGAACTGCTGGAAAAAGGCCCGGATATCAGCGCGCAGGAGAAAGAAGAATTTCTCGCTTTATATACCCGTTTGCTGAAAGAGTGTTCCTGGGTACAAATCGGCGGCAGTGTGCCGGACAAGATAGACACGGCGTTTTATTCTTCTCTTATCGAGCAGGCCAAAAAAGCGGGTAAAAAAGTGTTTCTCGACACCAGCAATGAACTGCTCCAAGCTTCCCTGCAAGCCGCGCCGACGGCCATCAAACCCAACCGCGACGAGCTGGCCCATCTGTTTGGCAAAGAGTCCGTTAAGCTCAGCGAGGTCGCCGCTTACGCCGCGCAGCTGCAACGCGACTACGGAATCGAGACGGTGATCGTCTCCCTGGGCAGCAGCGGCGCGTATTTTGCTTTGGGCGAAAACCGCTACCGCGGGAAAGTACCCCGCACCGCCGCGGTTTCGACCGTCGGTTGCGGCGACTCGCTTGTGGCCGGTTACCTGACCGCCTGCGAACAGGGCCTCGACGAGGAAACCGCCCTTAAGTACGCCCTGGCAGCCTCGGTCGCCAACACCATGACCTGGGAACCCGGCCACCTGAGGCTCCAGGATTTTAAGCGCCTGCTCAAAGAAGTCAAAATCAAGAAACTGCGCTGAAGGCTGTCATGCGAAAGGGTGCCGTGCAATGTATCAGCTGCTTTCCGGTATTTTCGGAAAACGTCAGGCCTGGACGATGGGGATGCTGTTTGACCGGTTGAAAACGCTTTTGCTCACCGGCCCGGCGGGCATGAAAACGCTGCTGGCCGCCGCGCTGGTCGTCGCGCAAATCCTCGGCGTGATGTTTTTCGACCTGGGAATGAAACCCTCGGGGCAAACACTGGATATGGACAAATTCACCCTGGCATGGTCCGACGAGTTCAACGGCGCCCAAATCGACCCTTCCGTTTGGGACGGCCATTATGTCTACGGCGATAAGGCGGAAATAAGAAACGGCGGCTACTGGCACAGAAGCATGGCGTTTATTCGGGACGGCTCCCTGGTGATTCAGGCGAAGTATCTCGATGAAGGCGCCGGCGGAAAAGGTCCTGGCTATTATTCGTACGGAATAGACACCCGTGGCCGCTACGAGCAGCGCTACGGCTATTTTGAAGTCCGCTGCATTTTCCCCGCCGCACAGGGGCTTTGGTCCGCTTTCTGGATGCTCAACGATCAAACCTATAACGCCGACGGTTCGGGCACCGACGGCACAGAAGTCGACGTTTTTGAATCGACGTTTTATAAGGACGACTGGTGGGGCGCCTCCAACGCGCTGGTATCCGGCATCGTCTTCGACGGCTACGGACCGGAAAGCAAAGGCGCGACAATAGGAAAATATCGTATCGGAGGCGCCGACCCTTACAAAGAGTTCCATACCTACGGCGTCGAGTGGAGCCCACAGGAATATATCTTTTACATCGACGGGGTCGAAACCGGCCGCACAAGTTACGGCGGCGTTTCGCAAAATCCCGAGTGGCTGATTCTGTCCATTGAAGTATCGGGCAAAGACGGCATCGCAAACGGCGACAACCACGGCACGGGATATATTGAGAAGAACACCCGGTGGCCTGCGGAGTTCATCGTCGACTATGTCAGGGCGTATCAGTATAAAGACCTGCCCGGTTCGGGCTGAACCGGCGGACGGATGCGGACGGCATAGAAGCGCGGCGGCGGAAAATGATCCCGCCGCCGCTTTTGGAATATTTTATTCCCATGTTTTCCAGACGTCGGGTTCATAGCCGACCGTCGCGGCCTTGCCGTTGCGGACAATCGGCGTCCGGTAGAGGCCCGGGTTTTCAAGCAGCAGTTCCCGCCTTGCCGCAGGCGAAACGATCCCGGCGAGGCCGAGCCGCCCGTAATCTTTGGACCGGCTGTCAATCAGCCGGTCGATCCCGACCGCCCGTGCGACGCTCTCAAGCTCGCCCTTGCTCAGGCCGTAGCGCAAAATGTCGACAAACTGGTATTTGATGCGGCGCTCTTTGAAATACCTTTCCGCCTTGGCGGTGTCGAAACACTTGCTCTTGCCGAATATCTGAATATTCAGAACAAATCCCCCCGCAATACGACGCCTTTTATCCGACGGTGATAAATACGCCTTCTCCGCTTTCGAGGTCCAGGGTGATTTCATCTGCCGTCGTGACGGTCGCCGTCCCTTTTTGATAGACCGTGATCGCTTTTTCGGCGCCGAAATCCAGCGTCGCTTTCGCGGGTAAATTCAGTCCCGGCTCATACATATTGACCACCGTGAAAGCCCTGCCGTCCCCGCCGTCGGCCTCGAAACAGCCGATGAGCAGGGGCGCGCTGCTTTGCACGCCTGGTTTGTATTGTTTTGCGACCGGCAGCAGATAGCCCGTATCGGTGCCCGCGGCGAGCATGGCTTTATGCAGAAATGCGCCGCGGCAGCTGTAACCGCCGTAAATATCCGCGAATTTGCGCAGTTCTTTATTGACGGTCTGCGCCGCATAATAGGTATCGGTCCTGTTGCCCGCCGAATCGATGAGGTGGGAGTCCGTATCCCACCAGCCGGTATTGTAGCAGGCGTGAATAATGGCTTTCGCGCCGAAGGAAAGGCTCACGAAAGCCTGCCAGCGAATATCGGCGGGCGTGTCGCAGTAGCGCATGCCGCCGCCCTCGCCGGTATTCCCGGCCGCCTGCGTGATGACCCAAAGGTCGCGTCCTGTCGCCCTGCAGGCTTCAGCGAGGATGTCGAGGTTGCGCAGCCAAAGGCCGTTGGTGGTTTTCACCGTATCGCCGCCCACGGTCTTCTGCCCGAGCGGATAGATATCGACCGAAATATAGTCGGTGTCGATGGTGTTGATATAATCGGACACATGCCTCTTGTAGCGATCGACGCTGATATCCGCCGCGTCGCCGAAAAGGAAGGGAAGCGCGCGCCGTACCGGCGGAATATCCGCCTCGTTGCCCAGCTGTTCCGCGTTGGCGTAAATGGGGAAAAGGTTGATATAGGCGAGTTTCCCCTGCGTATTAGCGTAATAATGCTGCGAAAAAGCCTGGATCGTGCCAAACTCTGCGGAAGTCGGCTCGTCGATCATATCGTCGCCCCAGA
>Ga0116186_1000874_pt1 | contig 33254 bp, 22 predicted proteins | sample AD_JPNNA4_MetaG_FD_89806 | JGI IMG/M metagenome (GOLD analysis project Ga0116186, IMG submission 89806) | Active sludge microbial communities of municipal wastewater-treating anaerobic digesters from Japan - AD_JPNNA4_MetaG | ecosystem: Engineered > Bioreactor > Anaerobic > Digestate | place...
GAAGTATTCGCAGAACGCCAGATCTTGTTCTTCACCAACTTGGCTTCCCTTCTGCTTTTGCAACGGCATTGTCTCCAGAAACGGTACCGCAAGTGCGTCATGCGGCTTGAGAATCAAAGTGAGCTTACAGACCTTATCGATGATACCGGCGAGCTGTTTCTGTATATGTTTGCCGCTTTGTCTCTTGTGGCGGCTTCGATAATCGGGGTTGTCGTTCTGTCGCACAAATACGTCGAATACTTGCTCGACCGTGGCCTGATAAAAGACGTTCGCTATTCGCTGCTGCTGCCCCTATGTGTTCTGTTCATGATCGGCTTTTTCGGAGTCAAGCTGCTGAAAGCCAACAGGGCCTGGAGTTGCGAATATCGATCGTCTCAGAGGGCAGCGTATCGGCTTATACCCGCTGAGATGGTTACGCCTGCAGATCTGCGGCCTGCGTCTGACAGCGGGCTTCTGCCTGAAAACCTGCCGGAAATTCAAACCAGTATCCTGGGAAAGTAACAGGCATGTCGCCGACGAACTCCGCAAAAAACTGAACCGCCCCGCCGCGACGGCTTCCGCACCGGCCGCCCCGGCATCCGCTGCTGTTCCCGCCCCAGTCCCAAATAAATAAAGTATTCTATAGAACACCCCCGGAGCCGCCAGGCTTCGGGGGTGTTCCAATTCTGGACAATTCTGGGGACGTGATACCGAACTTAATAGTTCGGTATCACGTCCCCAGAATTGTCCGTCCCCAGAATTCCTCTCGGTGGTGAAATTATGGTAAAATTCGCGGTGCGACACCGAAAACGGTGCGAGGCGTGACGAACAGGGAAAAGGAGCGGAATGATGGAAGGGATGCGGTATGCGAAGAGGGTGGAGAATCTCTCGCCCAGTTCGATCCGGCAGATGATGGCGATCGCCAAACGGCTGATCAGCGAAGGAAAGACCGTCTACGAGCTGAATATCGGTCAGCCCGACATCAAGTGCATCTCCGTGTTCCCAGATGCGATCGCCGAGCGGGCCCGCGAAGGCCATTCGGGCTACTCGCCCTTCATCGGCGAGAAGTTCCTGCGCGAGACGTTCGCGCGGTATCTGAACGCCTATTTCGGCCGCACCCAGCGGCGCCATCTCGTCATCGACACCGAGAACGTGCTCGTCACGTGCGGGGCGTCCCAGGCGCTGACGAACACGTTTCTCGCGATCTGCGAGCCGGGCGAGGAGATCCTCTGCATCGAGCCGTTCTTCCCGCCGTATGCCGGCTTTCTCGCCGTCTCCGGCGGCGTCGTGAAAAGCGTGCCGACCTTCGCCGAACAGGGGTTCGTCCTTCCCCCCGACGAGGTCATCGAAAAGCAGATCACGCCGAAAACCCGCGCCATCCTGTTCAATAGTCCCTGCAATCCTTCCGGCAAGATCTTCACCCCCGAGGAAGTGACGCGGCTCGCGAAGCTCGCGATCAAGCACGACCTGTTCCTGATCTCGGACGAGGTCTATCGCGAGATGATCCTCGGCGACGAGGAGGCGTTCAGCATCCTCGAGGTCGACCTGCCGCCCGACCAGATGGAATCGTTGATGAACCGCATCATCGTGATCGACTCGGCGAGCAAGAGCTTCGCCTTGTGCGGCGCGCGCATCGGCTTCGTCGTGGCCCGCGCCCCGATCATCCAGAAAATCTCGATGGTCCAGGCCCACACCGTCGCGAGCGTCTCGGACATCCTGCAGTACGGCGTCGCCGCGGCCTACGACCATGCGCTGCGCCACCCCGCCTTCTTCGCCGATATGCGCAAGACCTACCGAGACCGCCTCGACGCCGCTATGGAGGCGATCAACGAATACATGCCCTGGGTCGTCGCGCCCCGCCCGGCGGGCGCGTTCTATCTCATGATTCAGTTCCCCGGCATCGAGGACATCAACGACTTCGCGCTGTTCCTGCTCGAGAAGTTCAACATCGGCACCGAGACCGTCTGCGTGACGCCTGCCATGAGCTTCTACCAGACGCCCGGCCGCGGAACGAACGAGGTCCGGCTCGCCCTCGTCGTCGATCCCGAAAAGATCCGGCGCAGCATCTTCATCATCGCCGAAGCCTGCAAGGTGTACAAGGCCCGCATCAGGAACCATCAGGGCCTCCACGCACTGGCCTGACGGGGAAGCGACCCCGTGTGCGGGCGGTTCAGCCTCATCGCGACCTGGCAGTCCCTGCTGGATGCGATGAAGGCCGAACCGCTCGTGCAATATACGGCAAGATATAATATTGCCCCATCTCAACCCGTTCTTCTGCTTCGACGGAATGCATCGACCGGTTCCCGCGAGTTCGCTCACGCCCTGTGGGGCTTCCTCCCTTCCTGGGCTGGGGAGAAACCCGTAAAACCGCTGATCAACGCCCGTTCGGAAACGGCTGCGACGAAGCCGGCGTTCCGCACGGCATTCCGGCGCCGGCGCTGTCTCGTTCCCGCCACCGGCTTTTACGAATGGAAAGCCGAGGCCGGAAAACGAAACCCCTGGTATTTTCGGATGCGCGATGGCGGACTGTTCGCTTTCGCAGGCCTGTGGGAAACGTCGGTTTCGCCCGACGGGGGAGAATTCGACACTTGCACGATCCTGACGACCTCCCCGAACGAGCTCGTCGCGGCCGTCCATGACCGCATGCCGTGCATTCTTCCGCCGGAATCCTGGCCCGCGTGGCTCGGAACCGGCGAAGAGCCGGTCGGAGCGGGGGAAATCGCTGCGATTCAGAGCCTGCTCGGCCCATTTCCAGCAGGACCGATGATCGGAACGAGAGTCTCCGCCGCCGTGAACTCGGCAACCGCGGAAGGCCCCGGCTGCATCGCCCCGCCCGGCCCGAAAACCCCGCCGTTGCCCCTCTGAGGGGACCGACCATCCGTGAACCCGTCGGCGTGGACTGGCACCGCTCGGTGCCGGAAGAACACGTTCCGATCTTGGCGTCCGGGCTTTTCTTTCTCGCATGTTGTGGTATCATGACACCCGGTCGAGAGGACCGAATCGACATTTCCGAAGCGGAGAATACCGATGAACGAACAGATCGCGCTGAACCCGAACAAGCTGGTGCGTTTCCTCGATAAGAGCTCGAATGATTTCACCAAGAAGGATCTCATTCATTTCATCGAGAAAAACGACATCCGGATGGTCAATTTCCGTTATGTGGGCGGCGACGGCAAGCTCAAGCTGCTGAACTTCATCATCAACGACAAGAAATACCTCGACAAGATCCTGTCGGTCGGCGAGCGGGTCGACGGGTCGAGCCTGTTCAGCTACGTCGAGGCCAGCGCCAGCGACCTGTATGTGGTTCCCCGATACCGGACGGCGTTCGTCAACCCCTTCGCCCAGATTCCCACCGTCGACATCCTGTGTTCCTATTTCGACAAGACTGGCCAACCCCTCAACATCGCCCCGGAGAACATTCTGAAGAAGGCGCATGCGTCGTTGAAGGAAAAGACCGGTATGCAGCTCCAGGCGCTCGGGGAACTCGAGTTTTACCTGTCTTCCGAACTCGACAAGATCTACACCATCACACCGCAGAAGGGATATCACGAATCCCACCCCTTTGCGAAGTGGGAAATGGTTCGCATCGAGGCCATGAACCTGATTTCGGAAATGGGCGGTCGCATCAAGTACGGTCATTCCGAGGTCGGCAATATCGTTTCGGGAGACTGGGAATACGTGCAGCACGAGATCGAGTTCCTACCGGTCGACGTGGAGGACGCCGCAGATCAGCTGGTGGTCGCGAAGTGGGCGATTCGAGAGGTGGCTTACAAGCACGGCCTGGAAGTGAGTTTCGCTCCCAAGATCATCGTCGGCCACGCGGGCAGCGGCTTGCACATCCATGCGCGCCTGGTCAAGGACGGGCGCAATCAGATGGTCGATGAGACCGGTTCTTTGAGCCTGACCGCTCGGAAGATGATCGGCGGCCTGCTCGAACTGGCGCCTTCGATCACCGCCTTCGGCAACGTGGTGCCGACCTCCTTCCTGCGGCTGGTGCCGCACCAGGAGGCTCCCACCAACATCTGCTGGGGCGACAGCAACCGCTCCGTGCTCGTGCGCGTGCCGCTGGGCTGGAAGGGCGTGGCGAACATGGCATACGAAGCCAACCCGCAGGAAAAGGAACCCTACAGCGATCCGATGTCCAACCAGACCGTCGAATTGCGCAGCGCCGACGGATCCGCTAACGTCTACCTGCTGCTGGCAGGCATCACCACCGCCGCCCGCCACGGGCTCGAGAACGCGGACGAGGCGCTGAAACTGGCCGAGAAGCTGTACGTGAGCTTCGACGTGGGCAAGAACCAGGCGGGGCTCCACCTGCCCCAGTTGCCCGCTTCCTGCTTCGAGGCCGGCGAACAACTGCTCAAGGATCGGGCATACTACGAGAAATACCAGGTCTTCCCGCCCCACATGATCGATGGGATCGCCGCCACGCTCAAAAAATTCAACGACAAAGACCTCAGCGAGCGGATGTTCGGCGACGGGGACGCGCTGATGAACCTGGTGCAGCAATATCTGCATTGCGGGTGACCGTAACGGAATATATTCTTCCTGTGCTCTTTTCCGCTCCGGGAGCGGAGACGTTTCGGAGCTCACGAAACGCGTGCCCGGCATGAACCTTCTTTCTCCACTTCATCCGGCTCGAGTGCAATGCGGCCCATACCGTTATCATGCTCTAGGAAATCTGCAGAAGAACAACGTTGTTCGATTCGCACGGAGATCTCGAAGACTGACCTGAGCCTGTCGAATGGGCAAGAGACATTTTGTGCTTTTGTGCTGCGATACCTCAGCGCAAACGGTATCAGGTTTTCGAGGGCATTATCGTGATATGCGTGAGACGAGATTGTAGATGAAAATTGTCCGCACCGGGGGTGCGGTGAACCGGAGATAATCGGTGATGGGATGTCTGATACATGGGCTTGTTGGGGCTGCCTGCTTCTTTTCGCTCGTTTTTTCGGCGATGGGGTATATCGGTATGCAGATCGTCAACACAGAGCGGGAAGAAGCTGGTAAACTTGCGGCGGCGGCGGTTCAAAAGCGACTCGATGAAGTGCTGCGGCAGGACGGGCCGGCCTGGGTGAAAGGGCGGCTCGAACTCGCGTCCGGAACGGCGCCGATTCTGTGCGGCGAGCAGCCCTGCCTGTGGAAGCGCACCGAACGGTACGAGTCGATGGTCGAGGATATCCGCAAAGCCGGCGAGTGGACGAAACGATTCGCGTTCCGGAAGGTACAGGACGACGTGACCGGCGCGCCGTTCGAGATGACGGACGGCCCGGCGAAGCTTCGGTTCGATGACTGGTTCGGGATCAAGCCCTGGGAAGATCTTCTTCAGATCCGCCACGACCAGGCCCCCATCGTGAGCTCGATGGCGGAGGCGATGCCCGCGTCCGCCACCGTCGCGTGGCGCGTGAAGGAGCGGTTTCTGCTGGCCGGGCAGGACGTCTGGCTGCTGGCTGAGTTCAAGGGCGGCAAGCCCCAGGGCTACGTGAACGGAGCGGTGTATCTCACCGGCCTCGGCCCGGAACGATTCGCCGCAGCCCTGGCATCCGGCGGCGACCTCTCCGACACCATGAAATGGGTGTTTTTGATCGGCATCGTCGTGCCGTTGCTGTATTTCGGGTCTCTCATCTTGAAACGGAGATCCTGACGGAGTACACTTCGTTTTCACCACCATTTCCAGCCATTCCAGGAGACGAGCATGCTAGACATCAAGTGGATCCGCACGAACCCCGACGGCCTCAAGGTCAACATGATCCGACGATGCGACGTCGATTTTTCCGACCCCGCCGTCGTCGACCTGCTGAAGAAGGCAGGCGTGGAGCCGAAACGGTCGAAGGCGGCGATCGACGCGCTCGTCCCGCACGCGGCGACGCTCTCGTTCCCGAAGCTGGCACCGCTCGAATCCCTCGATGCCGAGCGCCGGAACCTCGTGTTCGAGGTCGAACAGCTCAAGGCGAAGCGCAACCAGGCGTCGATGGAGATCGCCAAACGCAAGCAGGCGAAGCAGCCCGCCGATGATATACTGGCCGAAATGAAATCAGTCTCCGACCGGATCAAGAGCCTCGACGAGAAGGTCGCCGAGGTCGACGGCAAGCTCGACGAGATCCTGATGACCCTTCCGAACGTGCTGAACGCCGGGGTTCCCGCGGGCGGCGGCGACGAGGAGAACGTCGAGGCGCGCCGGATCGGCGAAGCCCCGAAATTCGGGTTCCAGCCGAAAGACCACGTCGACGTCGCGACGAAGCTCGGCGTCGTCGATTTCGACCGCGCCACGAAGATCGCCGGGGCCAGGTTCTCGGTCCTGAGCGGCGACGGCGCCCGCCTCGAGCGCGCGCTGACCACGTTCATGCTCGACCTGCACACCGGCGAGCACGGGTACCGCGAGGTCTGGACCCCCTACATGGTGAACTCGAACGCGATGCGGGGAACCGGCCAGCTGCCGAAGTTCGAGGCCGACCTGTTCAAACTGCAGAATACCGACTACTATCTTATTCCGACCGCCGAGGTGCCCGTCACGAACCTCTACGCCGGCGAGATCCTGCCCGAGTCGGCGCTGACGATGAAGATGACGGCCTACACCCCCTGCTTTCGCAGCGAGGCGGGCAGCTACGGAAAGGACACGCGCGGCCTGATCCGCCAGCACCAGTTCGACAAGGTCGAGTTGGTCAAATACGCGCATCCCGACAAGTCTTATGAGGAACTCGAGGCCCTGCTCGCCAACGCCGAGGAAGTGCTCAGGCGGCTTGGCCTGGCCTACCGCGTCGTCACGCTCTCGTCGGGCGACGTGGGCTTCTCAGCCGCGAAAACCTACGACATCGAGGTCTGGCTGCCATCGCAGAACTGTTACCGCGAGATCAGCTCGTGCAGCAACTTCGAGGACTTCCAGGCCCGCCGGGCGAACATCCGGTTCAAGGGCGAGGGGAAGGGCGCCAAAACGGGCTTCGTGCACACGCTGAACGGCTCCGGCCTCGCCGTCGGCCGCACCTGGGTCGCGATCATGGAAAACTTCCAGGACGAGGGTGGCAGGGTCTGCATTCCCGAGGTCCTGCGCCCCTACATGGGCGGCAAGACCCACCTGGAGCCGGCTGTCCGATGATGCAGACATCCGTGGCCGCCCAAATCGAAGCGATTCTCCGCGCGAACGACCATTTCCCGCTCGAAGCCGTTCGCGAGCTCGTCTCACGCCGGGAAGACGCCGTCGCTCCTCTGCTCGAACTCCTCGAGAACGCCGTCAGGAACCCCGATGCGGCCTCGAAACCCGAATACATGGGGCACATCTACGCCGCGATGCTGCTCGCTTCGTTCCGTGAACGCCGTGCGCATCCGCTGCTGATCGAGTCTCTCTCCGCGGCTGACGAACACGATCTCGACATGGTCTGGGGCGGGATGATGGTCGAATACATGCCCCGTCTGCTCGCCATGACCGCCGGCCCCGACGTGTCGGGTTTGATGGCGCTTGCGGATGACGAGAAGAGGCCGGAACTGGTGCGGGAACTCGCGATCGAAGCCCTGGGATGTCTCGTCGCGCGCGGGGAACAACCGCGCGAGCCCTTTATCATTCTGCTGAGACGCCTTCTCAGCAGACCACGCTCGAAACGGGATTCCGAGTTCGTCACGTTCATCGCGATGATCGCCGCCGACATCCATCCCGGCGAGCTGGTCGACGACCTCTCCATGCAGATCACCGCCGGCATCATCGATGAGGAGTATTTCACGACCGACGAGCTGAACCTCATGGCCGCCGAACCTGTCGAGAAGATCCTGCAGTTGACCAGCGAGAGTGTGTCGATGCGGTTCTTCGACGATGTCGTCGAGGAAATGTCCGGGTGGGACTGCTTCAATCCCGAACAGGCCGAAATAAACGCCGCGGAACAGAGGGACGCGCTTCGCAATTTCTTCCGTCCGCCGCCCGACCTGCCGGAATACGACGAAGAGCTTCGGGACATCGAGGAGATCGAGGACGCGGTCATCAGCAGGCCGGGCCCCGGCGCGAGACCTGCACGCGGTCCCGAGGCCGGCCGCAACGAACCCTGCCCGTGCGGCAGCGGGAAGAAATACAAGAAGTGCTGCGGCCAAGGATCGTAACGGGCCGCACCGGATCTCTCGCGCGCTTCGCCCTCGCGGCGGCGTTTGCGGTGGTCGTTACGCTGATGACCGGCTGCTCGGGCCAGTCGGGCGGACTGCCGCCGTTCTCGTATCCGATTCCGACGAACTTTTCCGTCGCCGGCTCGATCGATATCGGCGACGTCGCCCTTCACACCAGCCTCGGCGGCGTCCTTTCGATCGACGGCGGCTCGGTCCGCGGAACGGTCAGGAGCGCGATGCTCGATCTGAGCGTCTTCCGGATCACCGTCGAGGACGATCCGGCGAACGCGGCGACGGCGGGGAAGACCGGGACATTCTCGATCGCCTCGATGACGATCCGCGACCAGATCGTTCTGCGAGCGAAGCATAGCGGGCATTCCGGCTTCATCCTCGAGTGGATGGCGGCCGACGCGTCCGGGTTGTTCGGCACGAAGCAGGCAAGCATCACCGTCTACTCGACGGCCCGCTCGTTCATCGCGCGCACCCTTCGCGACCGGTACGGCAGGCGGATCGATCCGACCCAGATCACGGACGGGGAGATCCACGGCGTCGTTCTCGCCATCACCGATGTTCTCGAAAAGCATCCCGAAAAGATCACCGGCGGAACCCGGCTCGATGATGTCGCCGATGTGCGTTCCGCCGTCGATGCCGCGGCCGATGCCCTCGACGCGGCGCAGCGCGGCTTTTATCCCCGCGAATGGACGATCCTCGTCTACCAGGGCGGCGACAACAGCCTGTCGAACGTCCTCGAAGAGGACATCGAGGAAATGAAACGGGCCGGTCCGCCCGCGAACACGGCCGTGATCGTCCAGAACGAGGACACGGCGCTCGGAACCCGCAGAATGCTGCTCGGGAAGGGGAAAACGACGGAGCTGGGCAAGACCGCCGGCGTGAACGCGGCCGATCCCTCGGTTCTGGCCGATTTCATCTCCTGGGGCTACCGGGCGTTCCCGGCTCGGCGGATGGCCCTCGTCATCGCCTCCCACGGCACCGGCTGGCGCCCGGGATCAATACGATCAGCTATTATATCGGATGATTCGGCGTCAGCGATGATGGACATTCCCGCCCTGCAGACGGCGCTTGCCTACGGAACGAAGGTTCCCGGCGGCTTCCGCCCGCTCGACTTCCTGGGCCTCGATGCCTGCCTGATGGGCATGCTCGAGATCGCCGTCCAGCTCCAGGGCCACGCGTCGTATCTCGCGTTCTCCCAGGCGAACGAGCCGGCCCCGGGCTGGAATTACGAAACGCTGTTCAACAGCCTGTCCGCGGCCGTGCCCTCGGACGGCCTCTCCTTCGGCCGCACGGCCGCCTCCGCCTTCAAGAGCGCATACGAAGCCGCTCCGCTCGCCGGCCGGTATTCGGGAACGATGTCGGTGGTCGACATGGCCAGAATCCCGGGCCTCGTGACGCGCTTCGCCGCCTGGGCATCCGCGATCAGGGCCGACCTGCCGCTCAATCTCAACGCTCTCGTCGGGACCCGCGAGGCTCTCGTCGATGCGTCCTACGGCCTGACCGGCTCCGAACGATACCTGATCCAGGCGTTCGAGTTCCCTGACCACCGCGATCTGCTGGACCTCGTGTCGAACCTGCGGACGACGTTCCCGAACGCGAACATCGCCGCTGATAATATGACGCATTATATATCGACGTCGGTTCCCGTTCCCGTCACGGTGAGATTCGGCGACCGGTACCGGCGTGCGACAGGCCTCTCGATCGCGTTCCCCGGCCCCGGAGAATACGCAGGATATCTCGGCCCGAACGGGAAGATGCGGTACGCCGATCTCGCCCTCGCGAGCGCGACCGAGTGGGACGAGGTGCTTGCCGCCATGAACGAAGTCGGGCATATCTCGCCGGTCGACGGACGGAACCTGTTCGTGAAGCTCACCTGGCCGAGCGGCGCCGACCTCGATCTGTACATCGGCGAGCCCGATCCGGGCAACGCCGGCGACCCCGAACGGATGATCTGGTACACGGCCGCCGCCGGCGCCGAGTCGCCGAACGGCCGGTTCAGCCCCGATTCGAACCAGTCGGGCCTGCCGGAGGAAACGTGGTCGGCCGTCCGCGCTGTTCTGCCCGGCGTCTACCACGTCGCCGTCTCCTCGAGAAGCGGAACCGCCGTTCCCCTGCTGCGCCTTTCCACGATCGCGACGTCGACGGTCATCACCGGCGAACCGGTTTCACCCGGCGCCAGTTTCGCCGTTGCCAGGATCGTCGTCTCCTCCTCCTCGATCGTCTTCGAGCCGATCCTTCCCGAACCACCGCCGGAAGACGAATAGACAGGGCGCGGGAGCCGGCAAAGCCGCTTTCGACCAGCAGGAATCCAGAACGGGAACAATACACGTTCGACGTTCGGAAAAAATCCTGTAACGCAGATACGGACATTTTCGTTCTTGCCTCGATGGAAATTCTCAGGTACCGTTTCCGATAAGAGCGTGAAGCAGATTCAGACACAAGAATTTGTCATTGAAGAGGATATCTGGAGGGGGCTTTCCCTCAGGATCGCCCGTGGTCGGCTCCGACAACAGGCGATTGATGTTCGAGATGGCCGCGAGGTCGGAATCTCTCGCATCCGAGGAAGCCCTGGGACTCCGGCGCCTTTTCATGAGCCGGCCTTCGGATGCCCCGCCCGAGCTGATCGTTCCCGAGAGTCTTCACGAAACGGAAACGGGCCCCATCCTCGCATCGGATCATCCCCTGGGTGTTCTTCTCGCCACGATCTGCGGAAAGCCCTTGCCGGCGTTGCAGGTTCTCAATATTGCCGTCAGCGTCATTTCCGCTCTCGATGCCCTTCACTCATCCGGATTCGTCCATGGTCGGCTGAATCCCGCCAGGATCTGGTTTAACCATGCCGACGGAACGACGCGGTTTTCCGGGATCGCCTTCAGGGACGAAGATCGCAGGAGATTGTTCGAAACCCGGGAAATGCCGCTCGAACCCGAGTGCTGGCCCTACCTGTCACCCGAACAGGTCAGAACGGAATCACCGCACGTCGATCGCAGATCCGATCTGTATGCCGTCGGAGCGATCATCTACGAGCTCATCGCGGGAAAACCGCCGTTCCTTCCGCGGACGATGCTCGAATGTTCCCATGTTCACATCGCCCTGCCTGTTCCGGCTCTCGCCGGCACCTGTTGCGATCGCCAGCCGCAGATAGGCCGTCTCGTTCAAAAATTGCTGGCCAAGAATCCGGATGAGCGATATCAGAGTTCGCAGGGTCTTCTTGCAGATGTTCTCGCGATGCGTGACGAGTTCGTTCGTTCAGGAGTCATCCCGGAGTTTCCGCTGGGGCGCCTCGATCGTGCGGCGCCTCTTCCCGTGCCCGGTGAACTCCTCGGCCGTTCGGCGGAGTCGGAGAAAGGGCTCGGCTGGATTCATGCGATGAATGCCGGGCATCAGCGATCGCCTCTTCTCATCACCGGACTGCCCGGAAGCGGAAAGACCGTGTTTTTTCAGCAGTGCCTTCTTCCGAAGATTCTGGAGCGGGGATATCTTGCGCGATGCAAATTCGACCAGGCGCATCTCGAGCGGCCCGGCGCCGGATTCATCCAGATCGCGGAAGGCATCTGCCGCGATGTGCTCGGAGGTGCCGGCGGCGGGGTGGTAGCCTGGAAGGAGCGGCTTCTCCAGACGCTCGGGAAGAACGCGTGCTTTCTCACATCCCATGTCCCGTTACTCGAAAAACTCCTCGGGATTCATGAGAGTCCGGCGGGGTTCGATCCCACCGAGGTGAAAGGCCGAACCATCCGTGCCTGGAGCGTTTTCTTCAAGGTCTGTTCGAGCCGGGAACGGCCATTGTTTCTCTTTTTTGATGACGTCCAGTGGATCGATCGACTCAGCTCAGATATCCTTTCCGCTCTCCTGCATGACAAGGAAAACAGGGGCCAGGGCCCGTTCCTGGTTCTCGCCTACCGAACCGAGGACACCTCGCACACGGCGGCCTTTCCTGAGATTCTCACCGCATTGCCGACCGGGGAAGAGGCCCCGGTCGAGCTGAAGATGAACGATCTCGATATCGAAGATGTGCGGCAGTTGTTGCGAAGCTCATTCGGACAGGATGTTCGGGAGGTCCACCGGATCGCCGAACTCGCACACGCCCGTACCGGCGGAAATCCGTTTCATCTCAGGCAATTCTTCGAGAAGCTGAAAACCGACGGGAATCTGACGTTTTCAGACGGTTCGTGGCAGTGGAATCTCGCCGCGATCGAGTCGATGAACCAAGCCGGAAGTGTCGTCGATCTCCTCTGCCAACGACTTTCCGCTCTTCCCGACGCATCCCGTCGCGCCATCGAGATTGCCGGGTGTTTCGGGAACGAGTTCGACACGAACACCTTTCAGACCGCGATGAGAACGGCATCGGCCGAAACGAACGAGATTCTGCGCGGCCTCAGGCACGAGGGATTTCTCGTCTCGGCCGGCGGCAGCCGGTTCCGGTTCGCTCACGACCGCATTCAACAGGCGGCCGTTCTTCTTCTGGCGCCCGAGGTGACCGGCGACATGCACCTGGCTGTCGCGCGAGCCATGGTCAGCGAATACGACGGAACGGCCGGGGCCCTGTTCTCGGCGGCCGCGTATCTTCTCAGGCCCGGACTCCAACCGGCATCCGACCGGGAGCGGCACGCCTGGATCCATCTCCTCACGGAAGCCGCCGTATCGGCGCGAACGACGGCCGCCCCGCTCGCGACCATTTCATACTCGACCTGTGCTCTGAGCCTTCTCGAGCCGTTCGGCGAATCCGCCGAATTCGTCGATACGAGCCGCGAGCTGCATCTTCTCATGGGCGAAGCGCAGTATCTCGCCGGAAAACCCGACCAGGCCGTCAGGACCCTCGATCGCCTGGTGCGCACGGGCCGCTCGTTCCTCGAAAAGGCCGGAGCCTGGCGTCTGCTCTGCAATATTTCCGTGACCCAGGGCGACATGCTTGGGGCCCTGAACCTCGGGTTCGAGGCTCTCGGAGATACCGGATACAATATAACGACAAATACATTCGAAGCCGACATGACGCACTGGATCGAGGTCGTCGACGAAGCCCGGAAGGCGATGACGCATCCGGACCTGCTCGATCTGCCGGACATGAATGACGACGTGCTGGAGGCGGTTCTCGATATCCTCGCGACGATGATCCTCCCGGCGCAGTTTTACCAGCAGCATCTGATGCACGGGATCGTGGCCTGGATGGTCGAGCGGAGTCTCAAATGCGGGATTGCCCGCGAGTCCGCCTACGCATTCATCTGGTGGGGGATGATGCTGGTCGACCGCCGGTATGCGAGGTATCAGGAAGGTTTCGAATACGCGAAGGCCGGCTACGACCTGGTCGTCTCCCGGAATATCGGCGGCCTGTATGCCAAGGCATGCCTGTTTTTCGGCGATATCGTGAATTTCTACCGGCAACCCCTTCGTACCGATCGGGCCTATCTCGACCAGGCATTCAAAACGGGCATCGAAAACGGCGATCTGATCCATGCCTGCTACGCCTGCAACCATATCCTGACGAATATGATCATCGCGGGCGACCCGCTGGACGACGTCTGGAACGAGTCGGAACGCCTGCTCGCCTTCGTCCAAACCGCGGGCGACGAGAACATCGAGGCGATCCTCACCAGCCAGCGGAGGTTCGTGCTGGCCATGCAGGGAAAGACCGCTCCCGCGGGAACCCTCAACGGGGACGACTTCGACGAGGCTGCTTTCGAAAAGCGCATTTCCGGCAGCCAGATGATCCTGATGATCTTCTGGTACTACATCTGGAAAATGGCGTCGCGGTATCTCCTCGGCCGATACGACGAAGCCTTCGAGACATTAAAGATAGCTGACGAAATAGAATACTCCGACCGCTGGAACATGGAAGTGACGATCTACGTCTTCTTCCGCGGCCTGATCCTCGCCGCGAAAGCCGGCAGTCTCCCGGACGGCCCGGAACGACGGGAACTGCTCGCGGGGATGTCCGACTGCATCGGTCATCTCCGGCACTGGTCGGATTCCTGCCCCGAGAACTTCTCCGGCCGCCTGGCCCTCGTTTCGGCCGAACGGTCGAGGCTGACGGGGGAGATCGTCGAAGCCGGCCGGCTGTACGATCTTGCGATTCATGAAGCGCGAAAGCAGCAGTTCCCGCATATCGAGGCGCTGGCCTGCGAACGGATGGGCGGGATGCTGAGAGCCGAGCGCCTCGTGTTCGCGGCCGAAGCCTACGAAAGCCGGGCCGAACAGGCCTATCGCTCGTGGGGGGCGGAAGCGAAACTTCGCGGTTTCCACATTCCGGAAATCCATGCGATCTTCGGCTCGCCCCTCGCTCCGACGCCGGCGAAACCGGATCTTCCGCCGGGCAGCCATTCGGACCGGACGGCCCTGCTCCAGCTTGCCGCCATGTTCTCTGGCGCCGGACGAGTGATCGTTTTCCGCGTCTCCGGGAACACGCCGCTGCCGGCGGCCGCATGGCAGGGCGCGGAAACAGCCGGCAACCCCCTTCCGGAAGACGGCCGTTTCCCGGAGAGCGTCGTGAACTACGTTCTCAGAACCGGAGAACGGATCGTCGAGCGGGACTGCCCGCCCAAAACGTTTCCGAGCGATCCGTACTGGAACGTGTCGAATGCGAAATCCTTCGCCTGCATCCCGATCGGGTTCGGGGACACCCTGACGGGGGTCGCGTATTTCGAAAACGCCTTCGCGAAAGACGCCTTCTCGATCGACAGGCTCCTGTGGCCATCGATTCTGAGTTCACAGGCGCTCGCCTTCACCGAGAACGAGCGGCTTCTCGCCGAGTCGAACGAGGACAAGGAACGCCTCTCGCTGGCAATCCAGGCGGCGAATCTCGCGTTCTGGAACTGGGATATCCGGACGAACGCGCTCGACGTGAACGAGCGATGGTCGACGATGCTCGGATACGATCCGGATGAAATCGTTCCGACGTTCGACTGGTGGTCGGCCCAAATTCACGATGACGACCGGGCGAAGACGATCTCGAAGGTGCAGGAGCACCTCGATGGCAAAAGCGGCCAGTATGAAAACACGTATCGCATGCGATCGAAGGCGGGAGGCTGGACGACCGTTCTCGCGATCGGAAAGGTCATCGAGCGTGATGCCGAAAACAAGCCGGTTCGCATGTGCGGCTTCAATATCGACATGACGGAACAGCAGGTGTTGTCGGAGCGGGTGAAACAGTCGGAAAAACTCGAAGCCCTCGGTCGACTCGCTGGAGGCGTGGCCCATGATTTCAACAATCTTCTCCAGGTCGTGGCGGCCTGTGCCGAAATTCTTCTCTTCAGGAACCCCGATCCTGAAGAACTCAAGATTCTTCGGGATATGAAACAGGCCGTCGAACGGGGTTCGGACCTGACGAAGCGCCTTCTGCTCTTCAGCCGGAATCAGCCCCCGCAGAATGTGTCCATCGTCTTGAACGACCATCTCCGAAACTCGTTGGGGCTCCTCGGCCGGTTGGTGACGAAGCGGATCGCGATCGAAACCGATCTCTGCCCTGACCCGCTGATCATCGGCGGTGATCCGGGCCAGATCGATCTCGTGCTCGTCAATCTCATCGTGAATGCCCGGGACGCGATGCCGGACGGAGGGCGTCTCTCGATCGTGCTTTCGGCTTTTCGGGCGGACGCGGCATTCCGCGCGAAATACGATTGGGCCCGAGACGAGTGGTATGCCCGCGTGACCGTTCGCGATACCGGGATCGGCATGGATGACTCGACGCTGGCCAGGATCTACGAGCCGTTCTTCACGACGAAACCCGCCGGGCAGGGCACCGGTCTCGGACTGCCTTCCGTCTTCGGCATCGTGAAACAGCACGACGGCGGGATTGTGGTCGAAACCAGGCCCGGGCACGGAACGACGTTTCATGTGCATTTCCCTCTGGAAAACCAGTGTTGCATCCCGAAACGATGATGCGATCTGAGATGGTGTTCCTGTGAAAAAAAAACAAATGTATGTAACGTCTGCGAGGATTTTCCCGTTATCAGCTGGTTCGGTTGACCGACCACCCATTTTTGGAAGGACGAACTATGAAAACGGGCTCTCGGAATCTTCTCGTCTTCGCGGCCATCTGTGCCGTTGTCTCGGTTTCCGTTCCCGCCGCCGCCTTTCTGCAATCGCCCACGACGCCTGTCTCGGAGTCGCGAAGGGGCGAGGCCCTCGCAGGAGGATCGATGGCACCGCTTCTCGCCGAAGCGATCGTCGTATCGGACGACTTGTCCGCCGGCCTCGTCCGCGCGGTCGCGTCGGAGGACGGAAAGGCCGTGCGAAGCCTTTTCGGGCGCCTTTCAAAACCGGTTCGCGGCATGCCCGAGGCGATTGCCCGGCGGTTCGTCGAAGGGCATGCCCGGCTGTTCAACCTTCGGCTTGAACGTGGCGGGGCACGTCTCGATACCGTGAAGGTGGTCGAAGATGCGGCCTCCAGCCATGTGTTTTTCAAGGTGGCACTTCAGGAAGTGCCGGTCGAGGGTTCGGACATTTCCATTCACATGAACCGAGCCGGCGAAGTCGTTCTCGCCAACGGCTCCGTGCCCGATACGTCCGAACCCGCGAACCGTCTCGTTCTGGGCGAGCGGGAGGCGATAGCGGCTGCACGCCGGCATCTCGGCGTCCGCGACGTTCGGGGAAGGCCGACCGCCGCCCGACTGATATGCTGCCGGGGCGACGAAACCCTTCAGGCCTGGGAAGTCGGCATTCCGGCCGCGGAGCCGCTCGGAGACTGGGTGGTGCTGATCGACGCCGAAACCGGCCGCGAGCTCGACCGCCGGAACCAGATGTTCTTCTTTTCCGGCCAGGGCCTGGCCTACCCGCATCATCCGCTTGCGGGCGATCTCGAACGCGTCGAGCTTCCCTACCTGATGCGCAACGACCTTGCAGGCGACTACTGTTACGCAGTGAACGCGCAGGGACCCGAAGCCACCAGCAGCACGGCCGTGTATGAATTCGCCCCTGAAGACACGCATTTCGACGAGGTGAACGCCTACCATCACGTCACCCGCGCTCATGATTTCTTTTCGGGCATGGGATTCAACAAGCTCGATTTTTCTCTCTGGACGACGGTCCATTTCAGGACGAAGTTCGACAACGCCTTCTACAGCCCCAAGGAGCGGAAGATGTATTTCGGCGACGGCGACAGGTTCAACGATTTCGCCAAAGAGGAAGCGATCATCTACCACGAATATTCCCATGGCATGCTCAACGAGATCGTGGAATTGTATTACCGCAAGGAAGCCGGGGCGATGCACGAGGGCCAGGCCGATTATTTCGCCTGCAGCCTCTCCGGCGAACCCCGCATCGGCGAGTGGATCAGCTCGAAGACCGAACTGAAGGAGATCCGCGACCTGCGCGACACGCGTCATTACCCGGAAGACATCATCGGCGAGGTGCATCACGACGGGCGCATCTGGGGATGCGCGCTGTGGGATCTCCGGGCGGTCCTCGGGCCGGAGATCACGAACCGGCTCGTGTACGCGAGCTTCTCGTATCTGAATCCCGGTGAGCCGACGTTCGCTGAAGGCGTCAACGCGATTCTCGCCGCCGATACGGCTCAGTTCGCCGGTGAGCATCGTGCCGTCATCACCGATGTGTTTGCGAAACGCGGCATCATGAGCGGTTCCGCCGCGGCGGTCATCCTCGACGGCCGCGATCTCGAGCGGCTTCGCCGCTTCCGTGCAATACACGAAAAGCCCTGAATCTCGCGAAACGGTTCAGGAAGCAGACAATATTTCCGGGAGGGAAACGTGAAAAAGGTGTTTCTTCTGATGGCGATGCTACTGGCGTGCGTTCCGGGTTTTGCGGAGCCGGACGACCTGATACGGAGTTTCGACGAGTTGATGCGGACCCTCAACGAAGGCGGGGAGGTGCGCCTGGTCATCGAATACGGCGACCAACTACGCGAAAATCAAAATTTTGGTGACAATTCCGTCGAAATAAACGTTCAGTATCTGAAGCCCGTCACCTACAAGGTGATCATGGATGAACTCTTCCGGACGACCATCTTCTACGGAACCAACAAAGGCGCCATTCGGCTGTACAAAGACTGATCGAGAGAAAGTATAATATCTAATATATAATAAAGAGCTGGAGATATGACCATGAAGGGTTTCACAAAAATTCTGGGAATTGCCGCGATGGTCCTGTCTGCGCTCGGATGCTGGGCGCTCGATCCCGCCTGGGATTGACGTTCATCGACGAGAATCCGATACAGCGCCCCCTCGCGGGAGAACAATGATTGGCGAATTTCTGATCGGTATGACATACTTGCGGGTAAAGAGCACTTGTACGGGAGGTCCTTCATGAAACAAAACCAAGGGCGTCATTGCGTTCTCGTCCTCTTCCTGCTTTTCGGAATACTCGCCGCGGCGATCCCGGCGCAGGCTTCCCCGCTTGACAAGGTCATCGAGTTCTATATTTCCTCGGTGCCGAATCCTCCGAACATCGGGCTCGACGCGAAGGCCGTCTGGGACATGGCGGAAACCGGCGACATCATCATCGAGAACAACCGCGCGTTTCCGCAATGGTATGCGATGATCGGCTCGCTCATTCCCGACTGCAGGTTCGTTCACGCGGGGATGATCATCAAGGGCCATATGCTCAAGAGCCTTGCCGAGGAAATCAGTCCGCAATCCGCCGTTACGCTGCATGCGTATTACAGGGGAGCTCCGCCCCGCATCGTCGATGGCAAGGTGAAGAAGGTATACGACTGGTTTCCCTATCCGATCGATCCGAAGGGCATCTACGTCGTCACGCCCGAAGTGACCGTCAACACCTCGATCAGCAGGATCGTCGCCCTGAATTTGAAGGATTATCTCGTCGACCCGGCCATCGGGTATCCGACGAAGCACATCCGGCTCATCAGGCCCCGGCTCGCGACGCAGGGCCTTGTGCGCATCCTGGCGAAATATCTGACCTATCACGCGATCAAGAAGACGACCTACGACATGGGCTTCGTTTCCACCGAAACCGAAACGGCCATTTCCCGCCTCCAGAATGGGGAACTGATGTTCGACATGACCGCGGCTCCCGTCCCGCTCTACTGCACCGAATTGGTATACAGAGCTCTCAGGGAGGCGGGAATCGAGATTCCCACCACAAAAATGAAAAAGGCCATTTCCGGAGCGCTCTCGAAAATTCCTCGAATGCCCCGGAGCGTGCTTCAGAAAATCGATTCTCCCTTCATCACCGCCGACGTCCTGATGTGCGGGGGAGCCGTGGTGTATCAGAACGATCCGCCGCCTACCGTGAGGGAGGCGATCGCGGGAATGGTCGATCTCAATTTCAAGGCTGTATCTCAGGGACTTCTGGAACGATTTCAAAGTATAGCTGCAAGTATAAGCATGAGATGAAGGGAGAAACGAATCGATGAACAAGCGACTGTGCGTTATCGCCCTGCTTCTGGCCTGTCTCGTCTACGCCCTGCCCGTTTCGGCGCAGGTCAATTACCGGGTCACGGGCATCCCGTCGATCGTGAATCACACCCAGGGGGTCTTCGTCATCCTGCGGACTGGTGACGGTCGCATTTTCAACCTGACCGGCATCGACGTCACGAGGGTCAGACCGTACGACGGCAAGAACGTCGTCGTCGAAGGCTCGGCCAGGCAGGCCGACCAGATCACGGACTTGAAGGTAACCTCGATCGGCCTTGCGCCGCTCGCGCAAGACGCCGTCGTATTGCCCCCGTTCAAGGCCCACCAGCGGCCGGCGAAGCTTCTCTCTCACAGCACCCCGATATACAAGGTGCAGGACGTTCGTTGGGGCTACCTGCCGGGCCAGGAGAGGAATAACGAGAACTTCAGATTCGTGAAGGCGACGATCGATACCTCGAAGGTCGATCGAGCGTATTTCGTTCTCAAGCCCTTCCCACCGGAGTGGATTGCCGCGCATGCGCTGATGCTCTTCACGTTCAAAAAGGGCGGGATGATCAATGAGACGGGGGAAGAGTCCGATGGCATGTTCCTGAGCATCGAAGCCTATCAGCGGACCAACCAGAGTTATTCGCTCAAGGATGGTCTCAAGAACACGTTTGGCTCTTCCTGGATTCTCGGAACTTGGGAAGACTACACAACCCAGTCGTGCGACGTGCAGAAAGAACGGCTGTTTTTGTATCCCCTGAAGCTCACCCAGAGCCAGGTATGCTCCCTTGCCGCCGAGGCCATTCTCCAGGCGACCGTGAACCGGCAGGGCGAGTATTACAATACCGTCACGAATAATTGTACAAACAATCTTATTGTGCTGCTCAACCGCGTTCTCCCCGAATCTCAAAGAATCAATCTCTGGTGGATTCCCTCGATGGTCTATAACTTGAAGGCCACGATGCCCATCTCGGTTCCGAAGATGCTGATGAAACGAGGTCTGCTTGGCGAGCCTCTGCCAGAGGTGAATGCCTCGAACTTCAAGAACGTGTTCCCGAGAAGCGCCTCGAACGTCCTCTGCCCGCCCGTAAGGCCGGTGTTCAGATGATGAGGCGTGCGATGACGATCATGCGTCCGTTTCTTGCGGCTCTTTGTCTGCTCGCCGCATTCCTGCCTTCCGCGCAGGCGGAGAAAATCGGCGTTTTTCTCGGCACCTTCGATCCGCCCCACCAAGGCATGGTGACTATGATCGAAGAGGCGAGGAGGCGGCTCGACCTCGGGAAGGTCTACATGCTTCCCGTGCCCGAGCCCGTCGACCGGTCCGAGGTCTCGCCGCTCGGGAACAGGATAGCCATGATCCGGCTGCTGGCAGGCGACATCGCCGGCCTCGAAGCCTTCAGCGAAGTCGACCTGAAAGCCGTCGCCTCGCGCAAACCGAACAACCTCTTCGAGGCGATGCGCGAGGCGATCAGGGAACGCGGCTCGGAAAACGACGAGCTGTTCCAGATCGTCGGGGAAGACGCCCTGAAAAAGCTCGTCGCGCGCCGCCAGCTCCCCGGAAAGAACGAACGCCGGACGCTGGTCGTCTTCCCGCGGGAAGACGTTCCGCAATATCGCGATCCCTCAATCAAAGCCTTGGAAAGAGAAGGGAAGCTGGTTCGGCTTGGGGTGAAGGTGCCCAACCTGTCGGGAAGCGATCTCCGGGCCCTCCTCAGGCGGGGCATCGAACCCGGTTCCGACGAGATCCCCGCATCCGTTCTCACCTACATCCGTCGCGAAGGGTTGTACGGCCTTCCGGCCGCTCCTCTGACACGGGAGCTTCTCGCCGGCTTCGAACCCGAGGGGTATCTTGCCAAGCCGGTTCTGCTTCATGGGCCGACCACCGACACCGTCTTCGCGCCGGCGCATCTCGAAAGCATGCTGCCCCCTTCCGCGGCCGAGGGCTGGATCCGGGAAGGATGCAGCGACTTCCCCGCCGCGCTCGCGCCGTTGCTCGAAAAGCGGGCGATGCAGGTCGTCCTCTTCCAGTCGCCCACGACGGACGCGCTCGACTGGCTCGAGACGCAAGGGTGGCGCACGCTGTACGGCTACGTGCCGCCCGAAGGAGATGATCGTCCGATGCTGTTCTTCGGTCGTCAGGGGAGCGACTGGCACCTCTTCATCACGGGGTTATACGCTCAGGAGCGCTTTGCCGGCCTCGTGGAAGAGGTGCGGTACCAGTTCGCCCGTTTCCAGATCCCGTTCGAGAGGCTGACGGTCCTGGTTCCCGTCCAGCCGGCCTCGAACTGACGCTTCATGCCGAGATCGAGGGGAAACCCATGAGCCCAAGAATCCTTCTGGCCCTGGTTCTCATCCTGGCGACCGCTGCCGGCGTCCCCGCGCAGGAGGGGGCTGCCGCCCAGGACCGCTGGGACCAGGTGTTCATCTCCGGGCCCATCCAGCGGATCGGTGACTCGATCGTCAATCCGCATCTCGAGCAGGAGCCGGTTCCGACCGATATCGACCGGATTCTCTCGTCGGTCCGGACGGGCGATATCATCATCGAGAACAACCTGGCGTTTCCCCAGATCTATGCCGTGTTCGGAACGCTGATGCCGAACACCCGCTTCGTTCACGCCGGCGTGGTGGTCTCCGGAAGGGAACTCGACGCCGAGTTGCGGAAGCTGACCGGCAGGGTGGGGGACAGGCGCATGCCGCGTCCCCTCGGTCTCAAGACGGTGGTCCTGTCTGCCGCGGCCGGCGGCCGCCGCGTGAAATCCTGGGAAGCCATGCCGGCGATCGACCCCGCCGGGTGGTATGTCGTCTCCTCGGAGTTCAGCCGGATCCGCGGCGACTCCTACGTCTTCGCCATGCAGCTCGGCGATTACCTGCGGTTCCCTTCGGGGGCATACTGCACGAAGGTGATGAAGGTGCTTCGGCCCCGCGGCCTCGATGAGGCGAAGCGGCGGCTGGTCGCGGCGTATCTGGCGTATCACGTGTACCGCCTTTCCCCCTACGACAAGCGGTTCTCGCTCGCGGAAGCCGAAACGGGCATCCGGCGCAACGAACAGGGGCAGATCTTCTACCGGCTTTCGACTCTCCAGGTGCCGTTGTACTGCACCGAGATCGTCCATCGGGCGCTGCGGTTCGCCGGGCTTCCGGGCGCCGATCTCGCATCGCCCCTCGGGAACGTCGAGACGAGGCCGGTCGATCCGCCTCAGAAAGACTGGTGGCGACTTCCGGTCACCACCGGCGTCTCGTTCGCCGTCGCCGACGGATTCATGCGGTATGCCGACGTGATCTACGAGAACGGCGAACCGTTCTCGGTCGACGAGGCCCGGCGCCGGGCCAGCCTGCTCAAGCCCATCCACCACGAATGGCAGCGGACATGTGCGACCCTTCGCACCCTGCTGAAGCTCCCCTGACTGCCGGTGTCTTGACAAGCCTCGATCCTTCGACGCGAGTCGGCGTAGCCGCAAAGATAGTGATATATATAGTGGTAAATAAGGAGACGTTCATGAAGAGGCTGCCATTGCTTGTGTGCGCGATTCTGTCGTGCCTCCTTCTGCCGGTTCCATCCTTTGCCGGTGCAGAAGAAATGAGCCGGAATGGCTCTGAGAACTCATACAAGCCGATCGGCGAATGGACGGGCCGGCTCTTGCTCCCGAAGCATGACCAGAGAGATCCCGCGGGAGGGGTTCCGTTCAAGGTGGAAAACAGCCCTCTTCCGGAGCTTGTCGGCAGGATTCTCTGGGTCCGATGGGATACGACCAAACCCTGGGATCAATGGTTCCAGAAGCTGCGCTTCGATCTTTCGATCGATCCCAGGCGTCTTGCGAAGGCGATGGAGGACGGCATCTATCTTCCCGTAGCGCTCAACGGGTGGAAACAGGTCAGTCCCCTCGAATCGCTTGCAGGCTCGAGACCGGGTGAGATGACGGTCCTGCTTGAACGCCCCGTTCTCGACGGGGATGTCCTGCGGATAACCGAAGAACCCGTGCAGATTTGCGGATCAAAGATGGCCCTCGTGAGATTCGACGAGCCCGTCGGCGAAGATGGATATCGCGTCACGCATTTCAATCCGGATTCCGGAGACTTTTCCGGGCCGGCCGAAACCGTCTCGATTCCACGAACGTTCTTCAGCCGATCGAACACCCCCGTCGCCAGGTCCTCGACGGCCGGAATTGAAGCGTCACATCTCAACAAGAACGGCTGGTATATTTACGGACGTCACGTGAACGGCGCGTTCAGCGTCGAAGCCCTCGAGCCGCGCGCGCTCATGCAGATTCAGGCCGACCGCACCGTCTGCGGGGCGAAAGCTGTGAAGGAATACGTGTCGCACGAACATCTGGCCGACCTCGCGCCCGGTCTGGCACGGGTAACGGAGCTGCTGCCCGGAAGAGATCACGCCTGGCGAGCAGGCGAGCGGGGCCTCCTGATTCATCTGTTCGGCTGGCGTGAACATCCGAAGGAAAAAGGGGGCAAAGTCCTTGGTCTCGTGACGGGCCACTTCGCATTCGGGCAGGCCGTCGTTGTCCCGTGCCCCTTCACGGGTGAACCGCGGTTCGATATCGAGTATTGGCAGTGTTACGCCCATAACCGGGAAAATATCGTTTCGGGACGGGTCAAGTGGCATGATTACACCGGAAGCCTGCGTCGTGGCTGGATGTACACGATTCCCATTTCCGACACGATCGTTCGCATTCCCGAACTCGAACCCTACGATTTCGGAGGATGGGTCGTGCAGCCATGGAACGGGCTCCGCCGGCAGTTCGAAAAAATGCACGCCGTGTACCGCACGGGAGCCGGCAGCGGGATTTCGAGCGTTCGGCCCGATATATCCTGTGTTCAGGATTCCCATTGCGCCCTTTTCAGCGCCTTGCGAACCTTCGAGGAGACGATCGCCAAAACGGGAAAGGTGAAGGAGTGGCTGAAGGCAGCCGATACGAACGCTGACGAGGTGAAGAGATATCTGCGTCTTCTCCTGCTCGTTCGCCACGTGAAAACCTGCATCACGGCGTTCGGCCTCGCGCAGGGCAACTGGCGTGAATTTTTCAATAATCCGCTGGCGACGCGGAACCCGAACGCCGTCGCGGAGATCATCAATGCCCTGCTCTCGCGCAATTCCGTTTTTCCGAGAAAAGGGAATGACAATCTGCTGCATATATCTGCAGATATGAAATATCCGATGTGGAGCATTCTCGCCTGTCAGATCGGGGGATTGATTCCTGATATCACCCCGATGGCCCCGACATCCCCGACAGCTCGCTGAACGCTTGGAGGTCTTTGCGCGTCATGGCTTCGTTTTGCATCAGACAGGTGATTCCTGTCGTTCTTTCCCTCTTCCTGTGCGTTTGTCCGTCCAGCGCGGCGGATTACTATACCGAGCATCCCGCTCCCCCCTTCCATTCTACGACGCTCCAGGAAACGTCTCCTGTCCAGACCGCAGCCGCTGCGTTTCCCAACCAGCTGTCGTGGCGCATGAACGAACTGCCGAGCATTTCGACTTATCGTGTCGCCTTCTCGGGAAAGCCAGAGAACCCGGCCAGTCACGAGGGAATCGATTTCGTCCATGACGACCCCGCCGTGAAGCACGTTCCCGTGGTGGCCGCGGATAAGGGGACGATCGCCTACGTGAGGACAGGCGCCCCACAGAGTTCCATGTTCCAGCACAACACGTCGCTTCGCGAAGCCGGCGCCGGCTGGGGGAATCACGTCGTGGTCTATCACGGCAACGGGATTTACACACGGTATGCGCATCTCGCGCCGGGCACGGTCACATGCAAGGTCGGCGATACCGTCATCCCGGGCGACGTTCTGGGCGAGATGGGCAATTCGGGCCGAAGCGAGACGCGGCACCTCCATTTCGAGGTCGGATACAAAACGTCCTTCTTCGTGCCTTCGAAACCGGCCCAGAGTTTCGAACTCGTGCTCGATCCCACGAAGTGTTTTCCGCCGAAATCCGAACGAACGCCGAACCCGAGCGAAGACTGAGGCTTCGATACATCGGTGGATCTGCGAACCTTCCGAAGAATGTCTGCACCACGCAGGGGAGACGATGATAATGACGAATGATATATATCGGAAAGTAGTTATGACGGCGTTCGCCGTTTTCCTGGTCTTGTGTCCATGGCTTCCATGCCGGGCTGATTTCGAGGCGGTCGGGGAGTTCCGGTTCGTGCCATGCACGCGTGCGTCCATCCGCGAATTTCGAGAACTGCTTTCTCGCGACCGCAGCGAGGCTGATGCGCAGCTTTCGAAAAAATACGATGGCAACCGTGAAAAGATCGAAAAGCATCCGATCATGGTGGCCATCGCCCTGATGGAGACGACCGCTGCCGACCTCGTCCGGCGGGTGGATGCGGGAGAGGCTCCTGAACGACTGGAACCGTCGTTCGGCCGGCTTCAGCGCCTTCGATACTCTACCCGGGCACAGATGGATCCGTATGCCGATCCTCCCATGCTCGTCCTGGGATGGAAATGCGGCGGCAACCTCCTGTTCGGCCCACTCAAGCTTACGACCCGCACCCCTGATCCGAATCGGCCGCTGGGAAGATCGCGCGCGATGCTCGAAGCCGCGAGGCTCACCCGCCCCGGAACGGGGAAGCCGGTTTCGATCGAAGAAATGGCTTCCATGAACGCCGTCGAGGTGTCACGTCTCGAACCGGTGGCGGATCACCCGGCGCTCAGACCCGTGACCCCCGGAGATCATTACTCGGCCTTTCTCGCTGATCTCACGCGGTTGATCCGGAAGACCGGGAAGAAAGCCGAGCGGTTCGACTTTGCCTACGCACGCCGCATCCTGTTTTTCGACGAATTGAAAACCGACGCGAGTTCGCCCAAGATCAAGGTCAAGGACCGGTATGGGATCTCCTGGAAAATGAAATGGGGAGACGAGGTCCACTCGGATGTCGTCGCCACGCGGCTTGCGATGGAACTCGGCGCGACGTACGTCGATCCGAAATTCTGGTCAGGCCCCGGAGAATCGCTGCTGATCCTTCCGAAATCCGCCGATCGGTCCGCTCCGTCGACCCGTGAGGAACTCGAGTCGCTTCTGCTGAAATCGAGTTACAAGTTCCATCTCGAGAGATATATTGCCGATGCACCCATCCTCACGAGTGAAAACGGGGCGCGTCTCGGAACCGGTCGCGTCGACGAGGCGATGATCGAACGGGAATCCCTGGACGCGAAGTATCTCGGCTGCATCTATCTCGCGTTCAAGGAGTGCCAGCTCACCATAGACAATCCGGCCCTCAAACGCCTCGGAGGGGTGGACCTGAACCGGGGAGCGTCCCTCGACGACCGGGTCGCCCGAAGCTCCGTCGTTTTCAACACCTGGATCAACAATCCCGACGTGAAGGAGGACAACACCAGGGGTGGTCTTCTGCTCGACCCAAACACCGGGGCGTTTTCGCGGTACGTCGAGTTCCTTTCCGACATGGGAGCGTCGTTTGCCGGACCGTATTCCTCCGGTTGCCTTTCCACGCTCTCGCCAAACTGCGTTGGAGAAGTCTTCAAAACGCAGTTCATGAAGACGCATCCGATCTTTCTTCCCGACTGCTGGCGCAACTGCACCTGGGCCGATGCGCGATGGATGGCCCGGAGGATCGCCGCCCTGCGCCGTCAGGATCTCGAGCGCGTGTTCGCCGACAGCGGATGGCCGGCCTATGCCCAGCAGCTCGGCGTTGAGAAGCTCCTTGCCCGGCGTAACGATCTTGTGCGGGCGTTCGACCTGACGGAAGAAGGGGATACGCTCGAGTCCTGCAATCCCAGCCTGACGATCAGGATCCAGACGCCCGACGGCGTCGAGATGCCGGTCGTGCGCGGGATGATCAATCCTCTTTCCCGGCTTGTCCGGAAGGATGAAACCACGGCGCATCCGGAAGGCCTGCTGTTGTCCCGGCCCAGACAAATCGATTGATATATAACATAATATAATATGATATATTGTTGCCGCGAAAAAGGAGTGTCGTCCATGAAACGATGCGCATCGATCTCCCTGATCCTGATGATGACGCTGTGCTTCCTCGCGTGCCAGCCCGGCGCCGTCCTCGCGGGCGTCTCGCCGGAGCAGATCCACGAGCGGGCGGGGAAGGGGATTCTCTTCGGCTTGCAGCGAATCTTCCTGGTGATCAACCAGGCCGGCCAGGGCGAGTTCCAGATCAAACTTTCCTCGTCCGCCTTTTCGGAAGGGAACACCCGGCTGAAGCTCGTGATCGACGGCAACCTCAACGTCATCGGCTGGACCCTCAAATACTGGATCGCGAAACACTTTCCGAGCGAGATGCCGTTGCCGCAACGGCCCGAATGCAGAGGCTTCCTCAAGTTTCAGCTTCCTGCCGGGTTTTCGGAAATCGCCGACGGCAAGGTCGTGAATGTCGGGTTCACGACGACGCTCGAGGTCAAGGTCGACGAATGCATCCGCATGATCGGCATGGCCGTCGTCGGTGCGGGATTGAGCCACGTCGGCCTGTTCGAATCCGACGCGTTTCTGCAGATCCTGAACCAGATCCCACAGGCGCAGGTTCAGTATGTGACGAAGAAATTCTTCCCGAAACTGTTCAACTTCCTGACACGCCGGTCGGCGAAAAAGTTCTTCGACGAACTGCTTCTCGACGGCCAGGTGACCGGCAGTCGCATCATGGCACACATCGGCCTGGGCGAGATCACCGGGTTCGCCGTGAACTTCGGCCTCGGCCTCGCCCGCAACGCCGCCGTCGCCGCGGCCCAGGGGGCGGTCGGAGCGGGCGTCGGCGCCGCCGTCTGTTCGCTGCCCATGTTCGGAAACATCGCTCTCGGAGCGGTCCTGGTGGCGATCACCGGGAAGGCGGTCGGCAGCCTGCTCGATTTCGGCCTGAACGCCTTCGAGGCCGGCATGTACCGCGACCGTTTCGCGAAGATCGAAGGCTGGCTGCTGGGAACCTATTCCCCCGGCGAGCACCAGGCGGAGTGGCTCGAACAGCAGGTGGCCGCAGAAGCCCAAAAAGACGACTACTCCTCGATCCAGCGGCTCGTCATCTACATCCAGCGCGTTCCCCCGCTCAAACGCGGCTTCTGGGAACCCTACGTCGCGAAACTCCGCGCCCCGCTCGAGTTCAAGGCGCGCCAGGAAGGCTCCTGGATCGCGCAGAAATACCTGGGAATCCTCGACGTCCTGTTCGTCCAGTGACGCGACGGAAGAGGTGAGGAGGCGTCAGCTCAGCGCTTGAAGCCGGCGAGAATCTGTTCCTTCGTTGCCGAGTAGACGGTGTCGATGGCGCTGCCGGTGCCGCTCGTGATGGCTGATTTGGCGAAGGTGCCCATGAAATTCTCGATCACGTTGTCGGAGGTGTTCTTGGGCAGAACGGTGTTGGTGATCGCCGAATTCACGTCTTTCTTGTAATCGTTGATGATGCCGGACTCGACCATGCCGGGGATTTTCGCGAGGAGTTTCTTCATTTCGGCGGCGAAGTTTACCCGTCCTTCGGGGTCGTATTTGTAGCGGGCCAGCCCGTTCGCATACATCTCGGAGATGAGGACGCCGTTCCAGCCGCCGTAGGTGTTGAGGGTTTCACGCTCGGCCTCGGCGAGAAGTTCGGGCATACGCATTTTGACGACGTCCCAACGGACGTTTTGCGACTTCATTTCATACACCTTCTGTTCGACGAGCGCGGCCTTGTATTGCGAGGGGCTGATCAGGGCGCGCCGCCCGTCGAGAACCCGCGCTTCGTCTTCCGTGAGCTGGATCTTGCCGGCTTTGTAATCTTTGTATTTCTGAAGCGTATCGTTCAGGGATGTCACTTTCTGGGTGCATTGGGCATACTTGTCGTCGTATGACTTCGCGATCGCCGTGATCGCCTTGTAGCGAAGCTGATCGGCGGGAAGGGCGGCATACTCGGGGTTGTTCGCCTTCAGGATTTCCATCATGGCTTCGACGTGCTTTTCGCCGCCCGAGAGCTTGCCGAGTTCGAGCATCTGGTTGAGCTTGAGATCGCGGTCGAACTTCTGGGAGATCTCCTGTTTCGCGGTCACGTTCGCGGGGAGCTGCTCGTTGTTCTGGGCGATGACGCACTGTTCCATCCATTCCTGGCGTGCCGCGGAGACTTTCGAATTGTAGGCCTGAAGCGCTTTTGCATAGTTGATGGGGTTTCGATAGGAGGTGATATTCGGCTTCTTCTCGACGATGGCCTGGTATTTTTCATACAGCGTGTTCGCTTTTTTCCAGTCTTCGTTCTGGAGGCGGTAGAGATCTTCGATGGCCGCCTTGCGGGCCTTGGGGGCGTCATAGAGGTTGTATTTGAGGGCTTGCACCGACAACTGGCCTGCCCGAACGGCCAGGCTGTTGGCGACAGTGTTCAAACCGGCTTCCATAGGCTTGATCGCGTCTTTCTTGTTTTCGAGGCCCGCGATGACGGTGTTGTAATACTCGTATGCCGCGGTTCCCGGCGGATACGCATTCCGTTCGGCGCGCACCTCGTCGATGTCGGTGTTGATGAACTGCTTTTCGAGCTCCGCCCCGGCCATGCCGCTGACGAAGTTCGTGGGAATCGTCGAGACGAGGCTCGACAAGGCTTTTCCCTGGGCGGTCGAGCCGAACACCTTCACCGAAAGCCGGTCGGCCCAGCGCCCCTTGTCGTAGGTGTACATCTTGTCTGAGATGACGGATCCCGCGAACCCCGTGATGACGGAACTGAGGGCGGCGCGCTTGAGATCCTTGGTGAAGTCTTCGGCCGAGTAGCTTTCGCCCTTCATCGTGTCGATGTCGGCGCGGAGTTTGTTGAGTTCGAGGGTTTCGCTGGCCGTCAGGGGCAGGCCCGATCTTACGTGCGACTCGAGAATCGCGTCGATCCGGGCCTCGGCGGATGCAATTTTTTCGGGGTAGTGGAACACGTTTTTCGCCCAGAGGTTCTTCACGACGCCGCCGACGCCGGACGACACAGCGCTGCCCGTGAAACCGATGGCCGCCTGGGTGAGGGCGACGCGGGTGATCGCAGACCCGACGGTGGGGCCGACGGTGCCGAACAGGCCGCCCGTCATCAGGTTGAACGGGGCCATCACGGCTTCGACGGCAGCGCTGACCGTGACGTCGCGCCAGATCTTCAGGTCTTCCTTGGGGACGTCGCGGTATTTCGCGTTCATGCGCTTTTCGTAGGCATACGTCATGACGCCGCCCATCGCAGCACCGACGACGATGCCGCCGATGATCATCGCAACGGGTGAAAGGGGGGCGAGCAGGGCCGTCGCCAGCATGACCGCGAACGAGGGAACGATCGCTTTGCCGATGTTCCAGGCGATCTTCTCGAGCAGAGGCATCTCTTTCGAGCCCTCTTTCCCGAGGAACTTTTCCTTGAGGGCGCTGAACATCTTCCCGAACCAGCCCTTGGCCGTCTGCGGCACCGTCGTGGTGATGAGCGTGCTCGCGGAAGACGCGATCTGGCCTAGGGACGATTGATCGGAAGAGGGTTGCCCCGAACCGGTCGTCTGCGGGGTCGGTTCGACCTGGGTTTCAGGGGCATCGGTCACCTGGGCCCCGCCGCGCGACTGCGCGACGAGACGCTGATACTGGGAATACGCCTCCATGTAGGCGTTGAACTTCGACTGGATTTCTTCGATCGGGGCTCCCGAGGAGACGGCCGTCGAATAACTTCTGTACGTCGACTGATACCGCTCGTTCGCGGCCTGGAGCGCGTCCGGAGTCTGCGCCAGCAGCGGCGCATACCCTTGCGCGACGAGCGAAAAGATCAGCAGCCAGACGAGAAAGATGTGTGATTTCAGCTTCATCATGTACGCAATTCTACGAACCGTCGGAAGGGCCGTCAAGACCTCTGTGGTATACTCTTCGTATGATCGGTCATCTCAGAGATGCCGAGCTGCGCCAAGAATTTGAATTCCCGGAGCCGTCTGACGTATGAAACAGTCCCTTCGCTCACTCTTTGGAAGCGTTCTTCTCGCCGCCTCTCTCCTTACCTTCGGCTGCGGAGGCGGCGGTGGCGGCGGTGGCGGATTACTGAGTCCCGACTCCGGCTGGGAGGGAATCAATGGACCTCTCGATTTTTCACAACTGACGCCACCCACGGGCTTTACCACATCAGGATGGCCCGTTGCTCCTGACGCCACGTCTATTTCGATTAATAGTTTTTCAAGCAATAGTACCGCGGCGATTTTACTTGCGAACTTTACATCTTCCTCACAAACTATCATTCTCTCAGCCAATCAACCTTTTACCGCATCTTTTGTCTCAACGCCTAGGCGAAATGTTAGAAACGGGAATTACGATCGTGCTTCACAATTTCATGCTGGATTGCGTTCTCTTGAAAGAAAGAATTCCGAAATACCACATGATACGTGGAGTTCATCTTTTCGTGGATCAAAACGTCTTTCTACCGATGAAACGACATTAGTTTTTAAGGTATACAATGGGGTTGATTCGAATAATGTAACTGGCAAACTTTACCGTTCAGAATCTTTGCCAGGCTCGACGGGGGGATATTTGCGGTTTTATGTTGATCAAACAATAGCAAGCAATTCAACCGTGACGAGATATTACGATGATATCATCAGCGGTTGGAATAATATATATGAAATAATGCATAATTCGTTTGGAGAGGAACTTCAAGCTGGCGATAATACGACGGGTATAGACCTTGGTAAAGATATTTACGTTTTGATTACACCTATTATGAATCAATTTGATGATAGGCTTGCTGGTTTTTTTTATTCAGGTGATTTATATCCGCCTGAACGCATCACGCCATCCATTACCAACCAAAAGAAAATATTTTATTTGAATTTTCGTATGGATGGCCCAATGAGACTGACGCCTGAAATAATGCAAAGTACGATGGCGCATGAATTTCAGCACATGATCTTCTATTCGAAGAGAATAAAGAAAGGCCTTCCTTCGAATGACGACTGGCTAAACGAAACACTTTCGGCGTATGCAGAGAGTGCCTGCGGTTTCAAAGTGACAAATGAGATGAATCAATCAAAAGCGACTCTCATTCAGCAATACTTTGAAAGTATGAACCAGGTTCCGCTTGTTCAGAATGACGGATGGGGGAGCGAAGCCCAATACGGCCAGGTTGCCCTCTTCGGTGAGTGGCTTGCCGAAGCATACCCAAGTGCGATCAAAGCATTATATGCTAGTTCGAAAACAGGCATGGAAGCGGTCGAGGGCGTAACAGTAAAATCTTTTGAAACGATTTATGTCGAATGGATGCTCGCGATGTATTTGAACACGCCAAATGATACAAACGATTATGAGTTCAATGATATTGAATGGAATATCCCATATCGGTTTGGGCCGGGGTTGGATTCTGTTACTCTGACGGGACCCATTAATAATATACTGAACAACCAGATTTTGAATGCGAATCTATCCCCTAGATCAATTACCCTTATGCCGCTTGCATGTTGCATGTTGGAATTCAAGGGTGGGGGAGATGGGAACGCTCTCCAAATTGGATTTCAAATGAATAACGGCATAACAATATTTGCTCTTAAAAAATAGCGAATAAAACAATTGGCGGTGTGGGACTCAAAAGAGGCCACGTCGTCAATTGCTTTTACTTCACTCCTTGATCGCGATGCTGGCCGGGCCGTTGCGGCGGGCTTCGTAGAGGGCGTAGGTGACGCGCTCGATCATCGTGGCCGTGGTGTCGTCGTTCTTCACCGAGGTGAGGCCGAAACACATCGACGTTTTCAGGCCGTGCTTGGTGAACGTGCGCGAGGCGAGTTCGTCGCGGTACCGTTTGATGACGGCTTCGGCGCGTTCGATCTCGGTGTTCGGGAAGTACATCCGACATTTCCGGTGTACGCCCACCTGACGTCTGAATTTTAGGAACCGCTTATGATCGCAACGGGCTTGTACTCGAACTTTGAACGAGTTAGACTTCCGAGAGTACCTTTCGGAGGTGA
>Ga0116186_1000881_pt1 | contig 33125 bp, 40 predicted proteins | sample AD_JPNNA4_MetaG_FD_89806 | JGI IMG/M metagenome (GOLD analysis project Ga0116186, IMG submission 89806) | Active sludge microbial communities of municipal wastewater-treating anaerobic digesters from Japan - AD_JPNNA4_MetaG | ecosystem: Engineered > Bioreactor > Anaerobic > Digestate | place...
GCAGGGTGGTGATGAAACCAGCCTACGGCAGATTCTCGGCTCGTACAAGTCCCCCTGAAAACCTGTTCAGAAGCCATCAAGAAAATTATCTCTCCTCAAAATTGGTACGTCGGGAAAATGCGTTTCACGGGTGGGAAATATAACGCGTCGCCCATTTTGACAGAATTTTTCGAGCATTTTGACAGAAATGATACCAGTTCGACAGAAAAAAAGCCCCGCGTGAGCGGGGCGAAAGAGAGGAACATTAACCCAGGTTCTTCGGAACCAAGAAATTGCAGATCAGAAGCTCGCTTGCTTCTTTCCCTTTATCCTTTGCAGCGCTGTAATTGAGCTTTGTTGTGACCATCTCGAAACCGGCAAACATCTCACGGACTTCGGGGCGATCATTCAGGCTCAGAATGCATTGCCCCTTGAGCTTTTGAAGGATGTTTCTGATTTTTTCAAAGTCTTCACGAGCGAACAGCCCTTTGCCATAATCACCCTCGCATCCCCAATACGGCGGATCGATATAGAAAAGTGCTTCCTTGCGATCGAATTTTTCGATGCACTTTTCATAAGGGAGATTTTCGAATATCACGTTCTCCAAACGTTGATGAGTCTCAATCAGACTCTCCTCTACTCTGGAGAGCGGAAAAGATTTCGCTCCAAAGCTGGGCGAACCCAGTTTCCCCGCATATCCTCCCCTGAGAAGATAGTAGAGACGAACAGCACGCTGAATGTCGGTTAGCGACTCAGTATGAAGGGCCTTTTGTCGCTCAAATTCGTCCCTGCTGATGATTGTCCATCTGACTTGTCGGATGAACTCTTCAATATGGTTTTGAACGACTCTGAAAAGGTTGATAACTTCCCCGTTAAGGTCGTTTAAAATCTCGATCTTGCTCACTGACTTTTCGAGCAAGATTGTTGCTGACCCTCCAAATACCTCGCAATAGAGCTCGTGCGGCGGCAGTAGTTTGACGATTGTCTTGGCAAGAAGCCTTTTCCCGCCAAGATAGGGAACGAGTTTGGACATTTGAGCTCCCGATATAATATTTATGAAAAATATAATGCGGGCTTACCCTTAATGAGCCGCTTTCTCTCCTCCCCTCAACACCAACTCTTCATAGAATCAGAACACATCCTGCTTGATCCATAGGCACGACATCGACACGGAGTCGCCCCTGGATCCGCTTTCATTCAGAAAACCGACTGCGTAGCAGTTATCAGGCAGCGGCTTATCGGAAAATCCCGTCTGCTTGTATGCAGCAAGATTTGCTATTTCGTTGTTTTTATATGTGTAGACATATATGTTATTGCCTGGATGGCTCGCTCTTAAAACTGCGATTTTACCGCCGTTATCCGAGACTGTAATGCGCCGCACTGGATAACCGGGGGAGATGTCTGGATATCTCGTAGCCTCGTAAAGTCCGTTTGTTCCGTTAAATTTGTAGACCATGAAAAAAGGCTCGCGTGGCCCGACGCTAATAGCGATTGTGGAACCATCGCTGGATATATCCCCATGAGCGCCATAATTTTGAGAACCTGTGGATGGAACGCAATATAGTTGCGCCGGAGGTCTTAGACAAGATTCGTAAGCCGATGCCACTTCAAAACGGTTATTTGTAGCGCTCCATGTCAATACGCCAAATCCCTCATACAAACAACACAGTAATACTTTATTGCCGTCTCCGGACATAGCTGCGAAGTTACCTTGGCCGCTTTCAGAGCCGCCGGACCAATACGATGACGCATTTCCTCTTTCGTATCTATTGTTCGTTTCGTTCCATAGATAAGCGTATCTATAAGGTTGAGAATATCCTATTAAAAGGCGAGATAGGTCTGACGAACCTGAAAATACTATCGTATTATATGCTGGAGCCGCTGGAGCTTTGTCTGGATCTGCCGTTTTCTCATATCTCTGATTTGATTCATTCCACTTGTAAGACCACAGATACGGAGAAGTATTTGAATATACAATCAACTTGCTTCCGTCAGAAGTTAGCTTGCACATGCTGCAATAATCCGATGGTATCGAATCTGGATCGGTTGTTTTTTCATACCTATTATTTGATGAACTCCACTTATATGTTCTCAAATACGGAGACTGCATGAGCGATACGACTAGATACATACCATCATAAGAAAGAGCAAAATCAGAAATGTTATAGCCGACAGCCGTATCAATAGCGTTTGTTTGTTCGTATCTATCATTTGTTTCGTTCCATTTGAACGCATATATATATGGCGAAAAATAAGGATTTACGCCTACTAAATAATTGCCATCGCCGGAAAGACGTAACCCGTATGTATAATTTATTGCGTATGAACCATCATACGGGGCTGGAGATGTTCCGCTTATATCGTTCGTCTTGATCGGAAAATTTATTGCGCTTGGGTCTAAAATGCTTTTTCGAACGACAAATACGATATCCCCTGCCTCGCATGCTTCCGCAAGAGTCACAGTCTTTGGTGTTGTTCCCGTTATCTCTCCACCGCTCCCGCCGGTCGATATTGCTGCAATTTTTTCCGCGTAAGAGCGGAATGTGTCGCTCTCCGCCACGGATATCCCCTTCGCGATGATTGCTTGCCGAATAAGATCCTTTGTGTCACTCAGATAAGTCAGTTTGTCAATAATGCTCATATCGTCTCTCCTAGTATGCTATTCGCAAGCGCATCGGCAGATGCTAAAGCAGATACAACCATGTCTTCTTCCGCTATTTCATCAACGCCAGACGTATCAAGCGTGGCCGGTTCGGCCACATTAAGTATGATCTCCCCGTTGACTTCGTTGGCTTTCGCAGATATAGCGGTAACTTTTGTTTTCACGACTTCAGCGGCTTCAAGTTCAGTCATAAAGTCAGCCTCCCCGAATGGAACAAACAGATTTCCGGACGAATCGACGGCTACTTCAACGGATTCCGTCGTGCGGGCCTTTGCCTTGACACCGCCAAGGATCGACGCCGTGGCGATCGGCAGGGTGTATGTTCCTCCGCTGCTCCCGCCTCCGCCGCCCTCGAACGGGTTTACCCCGACGTATTGCAGAGCAGATGCTGGGTCTGTTGGCGTTGTTGGTGCTGGTAGACTCATTTTTCACCTCACGATGCCAAGGTCTGCTGGATCGTTCCGGACACGCTTCCGGTGCTGATAGAGGCTTGAGCAAATGCGGCTTCGATAATGGCTGCATAGCCCCAGCCCCAGTTCGTCGTGGTTTCTCCGATCACGATGTAGTATTTATTGGGTGTTTCGTCAGACCTGTAAAATCGCAGTTTCAGACGTTCATTTGCAGTATCCCCAACCAATACATTCTTCCAGCAGTCTGTGCCCCAGCCGTTTTTCACATTGAGGCTGCACCCGAACTCGATTACAGTGCCCGGCAGGGTCATCTTGACGAAGACCATATTTGATGGTGCATCGGATATACAAAAATAGTTTGATATATATATTTTGATCTGCCCTGTGAATCCGCCCAACACCGATCCTAGCCCGCACCAGCCGCCTGACGGAGACACCACGATTGCTCCAGTCCGTATTTCACCAGAAAATGATCCAGATGCCGCACTGATATCGCCCGCAAACCGTGCATTCCCGCTCGAATCTATAGCGAACTTTTTTGATTGAATTACGCCAGTATTAAGGTCGATCATGGTCCCACCTGTCGAAAAATCGCCTGACGTGTATGCGTAGTTCAGACTGCGAAGCAACCCGGTGAAAATGCGGTCAGCCGTGATCGTCCCCTGCTCCCGACCTACCCAGAACGTCGCTTCGGAAGCCAGCTCGAACTGGACTGCGGAAACGACCATATTTGCACCGTATCCCGATACGGGGGTGTGAGCTGGAAGCATGACGTAGAGAATGGCGTAGGTGGCAGTCTCCGGGGCTGTCCCTGAGACGTAAAATCGACCCGGTGCATCGTTTGTGGCGGCTTCCTGTGAGATGTATCCGGCTGATGATCGCCATTCGATGATGAGATCGTATGGCGGCACAACATCGGTGGGAACCGCATCATCTCGCGTGACATGGACGGAGAAACAATACGGTTCGTTCGGCTTGACGGTGACGTTCTGCGCCAGCCAGAGCCGGTTTCCGGTGGACGCAGCAAACGGGCGCATTTTGATCCCTTTGCCGGTCATGACAAGCGTCGGCTTGTTCGTAGCAGTCAAGACGCTGACACCGTTCACCGGAATAGCCGCGTCCCCGGCGATAGTCCATCGACCGACGACGGCTTCCGTTGCCGTGCCGTCCATCGCGAACGCGTTTTGAAAATCAAGAAAGGACGGATCTTCGATCAAATTTTTTCCCAACGCAGCGAGCTGAGAAACAGCAGCAACAGCCGCCGAAAGGCGAGCCGTGTCCAGTATCCCGGTGGTGATCTTTTCGGCGGCGAGGTTCGCGACGTGCGCGTTCCCGATGATCCCTTCCGCGATCTGGATGGCGGAAGTGATTATGGCTTCGTTCGCGATCAGGATGTCCGCCGTGAGGACTTCCCGGAGGCGGGCCTTCTGGATCTCGACGACGACCCCTGCGGTCGCGTCGTCGTTGCATGTAAACGCGGGGCCGATATACCGCGTGCCGGGCGGGACAGTCGCAAATGTCTTGCTGAACTCGGTCCACGTCGACGTCGCCGCGATGGCGCTGTCCTGTGCGGAAGTCGTCCCGAGAAGCGTCTTTGCACCGTCATAGAAGGCGAAGCCCAGACCGTGTGAGCCGCCGCCGGTTGCCCGGAAGAACGCGGTCAGGACATATTTTCGCGTCGAATCGTAGGGAGCAAGCCCATCGAGCGCAACACCGAACACGACCCGCTCGCCGGAGGTCGTTTTGAACTCGGTGCCGCCAGCGATACCGTCCGTCACCGGCGCGAAATGCGCTGGATCGGCAACAGCCCCGGCAAGGTCGTTACTCCATGCCGTCGTGTCCTCGAAATACGGGTCGGTATTCAGGGCGTCAGCCGGGGTCAGCTTTCGCAGGATGTCAGCCGCGAGAATCCTCGCTCCGCGCACCGGAGCGGACGCTTCGGACGCATCGCCGATGTTCTTCCAGCAGTCATACGAGCGCGCGAAGTATCTATAATCCTGCGAATAATTCGGGAGATGGTCAGAGTATTCCGCGACACCATCGCGGCTCGAAACGGACGCTAGGTATTCCGCGTCCGCGATGTTCACGGTTGTCCCTCGGTAGACTCGGAACCCGGCGAGGTCGGCAGGCGGATTCTGAAGGCTGATCTTGAGACTTGCGAATGTAAATTTCGAAGTCGCAACGACTGTCGGAATGCCCGGGGCAACCCTATCGCCGGCCGTCGTAATGCTCGCCGTTGCCGACTCTGAGTTTCCCCCCGTGTTTATCGCCGTCAGGCGATACGTATAAAGATGTCCTGGTTTGCAGGGCTCGTGTCGGAATGACCCGGCATTGCTCACTGCGCCGATATCGACCCACGATTGCGGCGACGCACCATCCCCAACTTCGACTCTGACGATAATCGCGTTGGCAACCGGCGTATATGTACCGATTACGTATACTATGCATGTCCCATCCTCTTGGCTTGTGAGACCGGACTGCAGTTCAATCCCGACCGGCTTCAACGGTGAGATGGGAAGAGGCGCGGCGCGGACGATCGGATCGAGGCTCGGGTCGGTCGTCGATTCGGGGGTAGTGGTATTGAAGATCGCGTCGTCATACGAGCGCAGTTCGACTCTTGATTCGTCGGTCCCCTGGGAAAGCGACGTGACACGGAAAAGACGGCCATTCGGGAATTCCGGCACCCTGATCGTGACGACCTCGTCCTCTTCGAGGGTGCGAGTGCCGACGGCCACATCCGGCGTCTGGATCTGCATGCGCAGCTCGCCGTATTTCTCGATGTTCGCGACGTAATCGGCGATCGCGTTGCCGGTCGTGTGGTCTCTGACGAGATGCTGCTCGAGAAGGTTTTCCTCCTCGCCGATCGTGCCGATCGTCCGCGTCGCCGAGCCCAGGAACTGCTTCGTGATGAAATCCGCTCGGTAGTCCACCCGCGCCCGCTTGTGACGCAGGGTTGAATCACCCGGCCAGAAGGAATACAACAGGATGTTGTTCTCGTCATACTCCTTCACGCTGTCGGTGGCCACATCGACGCGCAGCCGCCATTTCCCGGCCGGCTTGTCCAGGCGCAGTCTGCCGCCCAGGCACATCTGCGACAACCAGTAACTCGACAGCGCCGCCTGCGACATCATGCCGTCAAGATGCAGACCGAGCGTGTCGCAATCGAGAATCGCCTGGTCGAAGCTCGCGGTGTCGATCGAATCAGCCGGCTCGCCCAGGCCCCAGCCGCACGCCCCCGTATCGGCCGTCGTCAGATACGCCCGGATCACCCGGGCCGCGTTCCGGCCCTCGGCCTCGGTCGAGCCGATTTCGAGCCCGACCAGCTCGGCGCTGATCTCGGGCCATGCTCCGTTCGAGTCGCGCGGATCGGCGTCGAACTTCACACAGACCAGTCCCGGCCAGATTGCCTGATCAGCCGTCCCCAAATACGTCGTAAAACCGGTTGTAATGGCCTTTCGATCGCTCTTTACGCGCACGAATGACCGGCATTTGCCCACGCAAAACGCCCAGGTGAACCCCGCTCGATCGATCAGAATGCCCGAGACGGGTATCGGGTCGCTCGTCGTTCCGCCGATGACCGTCGGAATCGTGGTGTTGACCGCGTCGCGAGAGGCACCGGTGAACGTGACCAGGCGCACGGTTTCATCAGGCACCTGGCGTTTGAACACGGCAAGCGTGTCCTGACCGGCCCTGATGCTCAGCAACCCGTTACTGCCCTGTTCCCAGGCCTTGATGATGCCGTTCCAGCTGCCATCGATCCCGGTCACTTCGATCTCGACGGCACTGTCGGTCAGGGCATCGTTCAGCGACTCATCAACGACGCCGATGTATCGCTCGGCATTCCAGACGTTCAGCGTTTGCGTCGTCGTGGGAATCCCGTTCTCCGTTGCTCGCGCCGCCCGCTCGATCGGTACGGTGTTCGTGAGAATCGGTCGCCACGCGAAGCCGGAATGCTCGGTCGGCCCGTCTGAAACCCGGTATACCGCCCCGCCTGGTGCCGTGATCTTGACGAATACGCTCATCAGACCACCTCATCCAACGTCATGGAATCGTCGGCATCCTCTGCCCATCGAATCGTACCGTCCGACTCATCTGGGCCGTAGACCAGCCAGACATCGGCAGGGCTGCCCAGATCGGCCGAGATCGCAGCGATGTCCCAGGTAAGCCGAAAACCCCGGATCGAGGCCCAGTCGTCGTTGATCGTCACGCCGAGCACCTGGCGTTTGATGGCGAGAGCCTTTTTCCGGACGCGGCCGCTGATGAACTGCTGCACAAGCTTTGGGGCAAGCACCCGACAACGGATCTCGCCGACCGTCGGAACCACCTCGGCAGACCCGAGAAGAAGATTTCCGAGCGCCGGCACGATCGGCTCCCCCGCGTCGAGCGTCTGACCGGCCGGAATCAACAGCCGGAACCACCGCTGCGTGAATGTGCCCAGATCGAACCAGCCCTTGCGGTTCGCGATCCGGTCGAGGCCGAGGTTCGCCAGGATATTCACCGCCGGAGACGACCACTCGTTCGTCGCATTGCCCTGCAGCCGGCACACTGGAAAGTTCGCGTTGTTGAGGAACACCGTATCGATTGCCGGCGCGCCCGCGCCGCGATCGACGGTGACCCAGACGTCGCCTGCGTAGTCATTCACCCACCAGCGGAGGTTCGGTTCGATCGACTGAAGATTCGTGACCGGAAACTCGGCATTGGAGCCTGATGCGGCGATGACGTTGAGGGAATCGAATTCTTTCAGCAGCTTCATGCGTTCCTCACTTCAGCCGAGGCAACTGGGCCGCCTCGAAGCCTTTCCGGATGACTGCGGCCGTATCTGGATCGCGGCCTTCGATGATCGAAAGCCACTCATCGAGCCGCGTCCGGCCGTCGGGGGTATCGGTGAAGGCGATCAACACTTCCTTGCCGCCCTGGTCGCGAATCTCGCCGACCGTCGTGAAAATCGAGGAGAGCAGGTCATCGGCCCGCTTCTCTTTCTTCTCTTTTTCGAGCTGTTCGATTTGCTGATCGAGCTGGAGCGACTGGAGCTTGGCATTCAAAAGGGTCGTCTGAATCTCCTGGAACCGCTCGAATGCCGCCGCCTGCTCCTCGATCGCGAGCGTCTGGTCATTCGCCTCTGCCTCGGCGTCTTTCCACATCTTCTCGTAGGCTTCGATCGCCTTCGACATGCCGGACTGTCGGCTCTTGAGCACCTCGGCGAGCTTCGCCGGATCGTCACCGGCCTCAAGCTGCCGCTTCTGGAGTTCGAACTCTGCCAAGCCGGCCTGCTTGATGCCGGGAAGCATCAGGCTGATCATGTCGCGGTTGGTGCCGAGCGCCTGGTCGCCGTTCGCCATGCGCAGAAGCGCCTGCGCCCCGATCGTGTCTGCCGCGAGGGGGTTGCTCATGATGAAGCTCGCCGCGTTGTTTCGGGCGGTGCCGATCGCCGTGCTCAACGATGACTTCGCCTGCATCTGCTGCGTCAGGATGTCGGCTCGTTCAGCCTCGGTCATCTTGTATGCGCTTCCGGTTTTGATCTGGCTTTCCAGCGAGGAAATCTGGTTTTGAAGATTCTGGATCCGAGAGCCGTACAGGAAGCCCCACCTATTTTGGGAAGCATTGGCCTGCGCGGCCTGCAGTTGGTGCGTCAGATCCGTCTTTTGCGACTGCAGTCTGGAGAGCTCGTCCGAACTCATGACCCTGTCGTTGGCCCGGGTCGCTACTCTGTCGATGTCGGTCAGGGCCATCTTCAGCGGCTCGATGTCACTGAACTGACCGGCCTGGGCGATCTCATACTGCCGCCAGGCCTGCTCGCCTTCGACTTTCTTCTGCAACTCCTTGATCGCGTCGATGCTCGCCTGGGCGGCGGCGCTGCCTTCGAGGAGGTAGGTCGTGGTTTTTTTGCTCGTGATGCCGTTGCCGGACTTCGTCTTACGGACCCAGGTGTAGTTGAACGAGGCTTCATCGAGAAGGCGGCGGGTTTCCTCCGTGATGCCGGTGTTCTTCAACAGCTCGTCGCGGAGGGTTTTCGCCTGGCCCACCTGAGTATTCAGGTCGGCGCTGGAGTCGAAGCTCTCCTGGCCATGCACGACGCTGCCGCCGAACAGGCCACCGGAGCCGAAAAGACGGTTCACGGCGAAGCCGGCGACTGCGCCGGTGAGGAGGTTCGAGCCGATATTGCCCCACAGGAGCTTGCCGTTCTTCGCCATCGGCTTGAGCAGCGTGCCGAGGAGGCCGTTGCCCGCAGAACTCGTGGAAGACGAGGAGTTGCCGCTCAGGTATTTCTGGACCGCGTTGACAGGGTTGAGGATGTCGGTGATTCCGAAACCTTTGTTGGTGCTGACGAGATTGTTTTGCCCGCTCAGATACCCGATGATGTTGCCGCCGCCGCCGCTGAAAAGGGCCTGTGTGAGGCCGTAGGAAAGGGCCGAAGAGATCTGCCGCAGCATGTTATCGCCGAAGCCCTTGGCGAACTTCTCCGCGATGTTCCCGCCACGCGTGAAGCCATCGGCCAGGCCGGCCTCCGTCGCATCGGCAAGGCTGAGCGTCATGCGGCGGTCGAACTCTTCGGCCTGCTGCTTCGCCTTCTCGAACGCCTCGTCGAAGGCCTTGTTCTCGTCGTCCTTCTGCCACTGCCGCATCTGCGGCTTCACCTTGTTCGCAGCGCCCTTCATGGCTTCGTAGCCGACCGTGATCGCGCCGAGGCCGCTTGCATACGCGTTCACCGACTCGATGGCCTTCTCGGAGATCGACGGCACCGACCAGTCGCTCATGCGCTGCATGTAGTCGGTTGCCGTTGCAAGCGTCGGAAGCAGCTTCGCAGATGCCGTGTCGGCGAGGTCGCGGACCCACTTGAGCGGATCGGCCGCCGCTGAAGACGCCATCTTCGCAAGTGCGGCATCGGATGCGGAAAGGGTGTTGACAAAAAGACCTGCTGCCCGGGTGGCCTCGTTCAGGACGGGTATGACGGCCTCTAGGGCTTTCGGCTTGCCGACATTCGTCAGGACCGCCGAGCCATTTCGGATGAAGTCCTGGTTGCCTTCCAGATCCGTCATGAATGACTTGGTGGTCGCCTTGGAATAGGCGTCAAAACGCTCTTTGCGCTTCTGCTCGACTTCTTTTGCCGCGCGGGTCGCTTCATCCGCAGCTTTCTTGGCTTTCTTTCGCGCCTCTTCTTCGGCCTCTTTTCTTTGTTTCTCTTCCTGTTCCTGCCGGGCTTTCTGATCGATCTTGATTTGCTTGAGACGTCGGTCCTGGAAGATCGCCATTTCCCGATCAGCCTTGGTGATCAGGCCTTGAAGGATCCTGTTTTGATTCTGCAGGGTTTCAGCGGTTGCCTGGGGATACTTTCCGGAACCAATCGCCGAATTGTTGAATTCCAGGACTTTCTGATAGTAGCCCTTTTCATATTTTGCTCTATCATACGGATCTTTATACTTATCCGCATCGGGGGCTATGGCCCATTCTTTACCATTCGTTCCTTCATAAGCCCGGCCGGCGGCCTGCCAGACGGAGTTGTACATGTGGACAAGAGCTTCCGCCGTGGGAATGAGATCCGTCCTCATGAAGTCCACGACGTTCGTGATCGTTGGAAGGAGCTCTTCCCCGAAGGCATCCTTGAGGTTCTGAACCGAAGCGGCGGCGCGACGGTAGCTGTCCGCTGCGGTATCCGCCACACCACCCATATCCTGGATCTGCTTCATCCCATCAGCGAGAGTGGCATTGAGGATGGCCTGCACACCTTCTGCCGACTTAATACCGCCTTCCATCTCTCTCAGAGCCTGCGGAATCTGGATTCCCAGATTATCCAGAATCATGGGAGACCCGCGACCGATGCCGGTTACGATATCTTCGAATGCCTGTGAGGTGTCCATCCCGAACAGGCGGGCTTTGTTGCGAGCAACGAGAAGAAGGTTCGCCATCTCGTCGACGTCTTTCGTGACGCCGAGCGACATGGCTTTCGATGCGGTCTTGACGAGTTCGACATCCGAGATGGTCCCATTCGATGCCACCCGGAGCTTGTTCAGCATCGTCTCGGCCGATACGCCGACCGTCCGGGTATACGACTCGAACGACTGCTTCGCTTCGGCCGCCATTGCCGCCTGGCGCGTGAAATCCAGGGCAGTCCCCATCGCGCCGCCGATCTTGTTGACGACTTCGAGGCCCTGATTCAATTCGGTCGAGAACTGGCCGAACGTCTTGATGAACCCCTGCACATCGACGCGGCGGTCCAGGAATGCCTCTTTCATCTTGGCAGAAAGAGGCATCATGGCCGCAGCCATTTGCTGGGCATGCGCCTTGTAAGCAGCGCTGAACGCGTCTATTTTGACTTTCGCGTTGTGGGTTTCCTGGGCGACGTTCCGGATGTTGACCGTGACGTTGTTGATCGTATTCGAGGCTTGGGCCGCACCCGTGGTGAGACCATTGATGACGGCCGTCGTGCCAGCGACGCTGCTCTTCGCGCCGTCGGCAGTCACTTTCATTTTGTCGATAGCGGCATTGACAGGGTTCAGCCCCTGCACGGCGGCCGAGCCGTCGGCCCGGATCACGATGGTGATTTCGTTGTTGTTGCCGCTACCGCTGCTCATCTACGTTTCTTCCCGAAGCCGCCGGCGAAGCCGTGAAATCGCTCATCAACCGGCGGTGTTTCGATGGTGTCTTCCCAGGCCGGCCAGAAATCGGCCAGATCCATGTTCCAGACGGCCCGGGCTTCCAGATGGAAGGCCCGGGCCACTCTCAGGACACAGCGTCTCAGGAACGCCCCCGGCTTTTCCCGGGGGCCGGCGCTCAGACGACGCCCGGCGCCCGGGCGGGATCGTTTGGGGCGAGGCCCGGATTCAGCATCTCCTGCGACCACATCTCCGCGATGTGACCCTGGTGGTTCATGTCGAGGGTCGCGAGCTCTTCGCGGGTGACATCGATCTGGTCGCACTTCGGGTTGCAGGCGATCTCGAGGATGTCGAGCCGATCCAGCGGCACCTGCCGGAGAACGCCGACCGCGCTGTCGGGCAGTTTCCGGTCCTTCTGAGCCGCGATGAGATCGAGATACCGGCGATACTGATCCGCCGTCCATTTCAGCAGAATCGCCTTTTCGCCGATGGTGACGATGATGCGGTTCCCGGGGTAGACCCGGTACGGCAGTTTGTTCTGGTTCAGCAGATCCTGGTCCCTGTTCATTGTTCCTCGCTCCTTATCGCACGATGATTTCGATGTTGTCGGACTTGCCGGGAACGGCATGCGCCTGGCCCGACAGCCCGTAGTGCAGAATGTTTTCCTTGTCCTGCAGGGCGTTTCCGGCCGTGGAGGCCCGGCGCACCCACACCTGGACGATGTTTCCGGCAATGCTGCCGACCTTGGCGTTGAGCGGCCATTCCGTCCGGTTCCGCAGATCGGCCCAGAACGGATGCGTCGCTTCCAGCTCGGCCTCGACCGTCGCCGTCCAGCGCGGGTCGCGCTTCCCGTAACGGAAGCCCTTGATCCCGTTGGCGCTGTTCACGTCAGGCCGCTCGGTGAGCTGGTTTCCGCTCGTGAAGCCGAGTTCGGGCACCACGGCCCCGGAATACGTGCCGAACAGGACTCCCGACGACTCGACCGTCACGGGCATCGTCTGGTTGAAGAAGTCGCCGGCCGGGGTCGCCTCATCCGAGATGCCCCCGAACAGACCGCGCAGCGAGAATCGGCCCGTCGCCACGGCACCGGCCGGGAAGTTCAGGTTGAAGTCGCCGCGCACGGCGAAGGCCTTGAACAGATGCTGCCCGAGGTAGTGGTAGATGGTGGCCGTCTTGGGAGTATCGGTCGAAGCGCGCGAGGCGTAGGCCACGCAGGGCGTGTAGCAGTGGACATACCAGGCGTCGTCCAGGGCGAGCTCGCCCGAGGCGAACGTGAAGGTGATGGTCGCGCCCTCGTCGCCCAGGTTGATCGGCGTCGCCGTCGTGATCACGTTGTCGGTCGAGTTCTGCGTCGCGTCGTCCAGGCAGGTGATCGAGCACTTCGCCACGCCCGACGCGCCGGCCGTCGTGACCTTCACGAGATACCGCACCGGCCGGGTGCCGGTGAACGAACCTCCGGAAGCCACCGCGAGCCCGCTCGGCCCACCGCTGTTTCCGAACGCCTTCTCCGGCGATCCGACCTGGGCGGCGGCGATCACCCGCTTGGTGTAGCCGCAGATCTCGGCCAGCACGCCCCAGTCGGGAGCCACGCCCACCTGGCCGCTGCCGCGCAGTTCCAGGTTCACGTCGAATGCCAGGAACTCCTGGCCGATCAGGACTTTCGCCGCCGAGAGTCCGTTTTCGGCCGCGATGCGCTGGATCTCCTTGTAGGAGTAATCCGGCAGGACGTTGCCGCACAGGATCGCGTTCGCGGCCGGAGTCGGAACGGCATCCGCCCCCTCGGGGTCTTCCAGCTTCCCCAGCAGCAGTTGGTTCAGTTCGATGTCACTCATGACGCCTCCTCAGGCTGTGCCGGGAACCGGCAGATATGCTTTGGCCGTCAGGCCGAGCGTGTAGGCGATGACGCCGCCTTCGTAATCGACGATCTGGATGCCCGTGCATTCGAACCGGCTCATCCCGATCAGGCCGAAATCCTTGCCGATGACCGCGTCCCGGGACGCTTCGATCAGGCCGTAGGTGTCCTGGGCCGCCTGGCGTTCACCGCGCAGGTTCTTGTTCAGAATCAGAATCTCGAAATTCCGGTCGAAAACCGGCCTGGGTGCCCCCTGGGCGCGCCGGTCGAACAGGAAGTAGATGTAGGCCGCCGGAAAGGCGAGCGGGGCAGGCGCATCGCGACGGCCGATCGACTCGACGATCGCGAACAGCTTCTTGTCATCGACCGTCTTCAGGGCTTCGAGAGCGCCTATCAGGGCGTCTTCGCCGTCGGTGATCGTCGCGATTGCCATGCCGTTCGTGTTCTCCTCAGAGTTTCAGGGGGATCTCGATCTGCAAGCCGGGCTTGCCGTTCGAGACCGTGCCGGTGATTACCGCTCCGGATCGGGGGTCTTTGTAGGCCACCCCGACGGAGCCCTTCGCGCCCCGCGCGGCCCGGTATCGCAGAAGAGCGTTTCCCATAGCCACGCCGATGGTGCTTTCATTCGCCCCGACCGCGACCTCTACGCGGCCGGGGCGCTTGTCGGGGGGAGCGGGCGGCCCCTTTCGGCCTGGCTGACGGCTGAATGCAACACCTGACTGCCGGCCGGGAAATCACTCTGGTGCTCGGCCGCCGCCATGTCGGCCGCGATGAGCTTCGCGGTCGCCTCATGCGCCGGTTCGAGCATGACGCCCTGCTTTTTCGCTTCTTCGCGCAGGAGGTCGAGGAACTCTTTCGGCTTCCGGTCTTTGCCGAACAGGCCTTTCTTCTGGCCGACTTCGACGATCCGGTAGATCGCGGGAGCGAACTCGTAGACGAAGCCGTAAGCGGCATCGACCGTGCCGACGATCTGCGCGCCGGTTTCCGTCTTCAGGAGCGCGGGCCGGAGCAGCTTGTAGAGCTGGATGAGGAGAATGACGACGACCATCACGTTGGTGGCCGAGAAAAGGTCGGAATTCATAACGCCTCCATGAGGTTTTTCCAGGTCAGCGGGAGATACACACCCCCGCACGTTCTGAGCCAGCGGGCATCCGGGGAGAGCCGATCCTTCATGGGCCGGATGTCCAGGTGAAGGCCGGGATTGTTCCAGGCCGGGTAGACGCCGATGCCGTTGAACTCGTCGAAGCGGCTCGCGACGATGAACTGATCCACCACGTGCAGGCCGGCGATGTGAATATCCGCCGCCATGCCCCGGTAGTGATAGGACTCGTCGGTGTGGCCGTCCTCGTCATGCGCGTTATGCAGGATGACGGGCCGATCGGCGAACTCTGCCAGGGCATCGAGAGCGAACACGAGCCGCCGATGAACCTTGCGCCAGTCGCCCCATCGCTCGGTGGGCTTGAAATGACGAACCAGCTTCCAGTCTGCTTCGGTCATATACGGCGTGGGTGCTTTCAGGTCGATCATGGCAGCCTCCTAGAACTTGTCGAGCACGGTTTTGGGGAAGATCCGGTCGGTGCGCCTGGCGTCGGTCCGGTATTCGGCCGGGAGCGCAGGCTGGGCCTCCGCGCTTCCCCAACTGAGCTTTCCGCTCTGGATCTGCTGCAAGAGCTTGAGCGCGTTCTCATACCGCTCGGTCACGTTCTCTGGCAGCTTCTGCGAGAAGCGGCGGTTATACAGCGCCCAGATGGCCAGGTCGATCGAGATCGCGTTGATCAGCTTCGGCACCGGATTCAGCGGAAGCGTCACCGCCCTGGTCGAGAGGTAGCCGTTGATGATCGCATCGCCGGTTTCGACGGCCTCGGTCACCAGCGCCGCATCGATCGCACCCGTGCCCGCATCGTCGGTCAGCTGGATCAGCTCGACCTCGGGCAGATGCTTTTCGATGTCCTCGCTCGTGCAGTAGGCCATCGCTTACAGCTCCAGCCTGTGCAGCGTCGTGGTCGCGATCTGGCCCCGGAAGTAGAGTTTCGGGGTAGAGCTTCCGATGATGAATCGGTGGTAGGAACCGCTCGCGATGGTGAACGGCCAGGCGGTCCCGTCCGGAACGGTGGCGTCGCCCCAGTTCACGACGCCGCCGATCGCGCCGACATCGACGGCCCTGGTGTCCGTAGAGGTCACGGCCAGGAGGACAGCTGCGGACGTGCCCACCGTCTGCGATCCCGTCGCCAGGAATTCGTTGAAGGGCAGCTCCTGGATCGGCAAAGGGTAGCGGTGACCGATCCGGTGTTCGGCACCGGCGTTGTCGATGCCGTCACGCCATTTCACGATCGAGGCCTGGGCCGACGCCGGCACCGCCGGCATGAGGATCATCGCCACCAGGGCGAGAATGAGCAGTTTGCGAATCATCGGGTTTTCTCCTTATTTCACCGTCGCGATCACGATCGCTTCGGGCTTGTAGAGCACGGGGAGCGGGCGGGATTCGACCTTGACCCAACGGCCGGAGGGATCCTGCTCGACCCACGATTTCGAGAAGAACATCGAGGCGGGATTTCCCGAGCCGACGCCGTTCGGATCATCCAGATCGACCACAGGTACATAGATCTCGCCGGCGACCTGCTGCGAAATACCGACGAGGACGAACTGGTTCGCGGCGATCATGTCCTGTCTGGCGTTGTTCTGGTCGATGTAAGAGCCCAGGTATTCCTCGATGTCGGTTTCGGCGAGGAACGCGATGCGGCCCTTGTCGGCAAGCTGGTTTCCGGACTGATACTTGAGCAGTTCCAGAACCGCCGGATTTTCGAGAAGAGCATCCATGGCCTCGGAACCGCAGAACGCGAGGAAGCCGTCGACCGCGCCGACCGCCTGGATGATCTGCTTCTTCCAGGCCCGCAGGTTCGCGATGGGTTTCGACTCGGAATCGGTCCACTTCGCCTTGCCGGTCAGCACCGGCTTCTGGGCTGCGGTGAAGTTGTAATCGACGAGGACGGTGCCGGATTCGTCGACGACCTGGCCGGTCAACGCCTTCGCCGCCATGAATTCGCGGGTGCGGTCGATCTTGCCGCGCATGTCGAGCAGCTCTTCGTTGATCTTGTTCGCCAGCAGTTCGGGCAGATACCGATCGCCGAACTTGCGCATGTCGGCCAACTGGGCCGCCGTGATCTGGCGCTTGTCCGCGAACCGGGTGCCGCTGCACGTCACGGTGCTGCGACCGACGCCGCCCGATATCTGAGCCGACTCGTGCAGACGAAGATTCTTGAGGATGCGCTCGCTGCCCGAGATGATGTCCCACTGGAACATGCCTGCCGGCAGGAACTTCTTCGCGGCGAAAACCTTGTCGAGAATCGTGGTCTTGACGGGCTTGATCTTGTTGACCGCCTCGGTCAGGACCGAGGATTTGAAAAGTGTGTCCATGGTGTCCTCCTTACTTCACGAAGATGCCGACGGCGAACAGGTCGGCGGAACCGTTGTCATCGAGACCGACGAGGGCTTCCTCGTTCACGTCGCCGTGAACGAGCAGCGTCGCTTCGACGGTGCCGGTGCCGTGGGCGTCGACGTCTTCCGCCAGGATCGCCCGGGCCGTCTGGGTGCCGTCGTTGGCCGTGTCGCTATACGGCGCGTAGTGGCCGGTTTCGGTGACTTTGCCCATGACGGTTCCGGCGGCGCGGGCGGTCGCATCGGCCGCAAGCGTGCGCGTAACCGTGATGGGCGGGTGGCCGCACGTCAGGGTCTTGAGATCGAGAGAGACTTCGTTGGTGCCGAGTAGTCCGGACATGGCTTACTTGCCCTCCTTCTTGCCGGCGGAACCGGCGCTCACGATCATGTCCACGGCTTTGGCTTCCTCGGAAAAGTCCTGGGACTTCGCCGCTTCGGGCTTCGCCATCGTCTTGAACAGCGGGTGGGAAGCGAATCCCGCGAGGAAGTTGCGGAACCACTGGGACGCGGTCTGCGACTTGCCCTCGGAGAATTCGTAGGTCTGATCCTGGCCGTCGAGCTCCGCCATGAACTCGACGATGCCCTCTTTTTCCCAGGCGGGAAGCATCGTCCCGGCGGCGATCCCGGCCTTGACGAACGTCTCGATCTCCTGGCGCTTCTGCCTGCGCTTGCCCTCGGAGAATTCGGCGCTCACGCGCTTGTTCTCCTCGGCGAGCCGCTTGTTTTCGGCCTCAAGCGTCTCGTTCTTCTTCTGCAGCTCCTTGATTTCCACCTGGTCTGCCTCCTGAAATTTGAAATCATCGATTGCCTGCGAAAACTCGAAGCAATCGTCTTCACGAGATGAAAAGTCCGTGCGAAGCTCCGCCTGCGTGAACGTATGGTCCGGCATGCCCTTGATCGCCGGGGGCAGAGCGCCCAGAAACGCGACGTGGCCCAGCGTGCCGTCGGAGTAGATGCGGACCGAGCGCTTCTTGAACCAGCCGTCGTTCACGGCCTTGGCGAACTCGGGAACGACCGACTTGAACGAGGCAAACAGCTTCGTGCCGACGCGCTTGAGCCCGTCGATCCAGCCGTATGCGGGGCCGCCGGGGACATGGTTCCCCTTGCCCTCTTCGTCGTGATCGATGACGATCGGCGCTTCATGGCGATTCGCGGGATCGTAGGTCGCGACCATGTGGTCGAGATCACCCTCGGTCCAGTCGCGCTCGCGGCCTTTCTTGTCGACGTGCTTGCCGGTTCGGAATATTTCGCACCAATTTTTGTTTTCCATGCCGCAATCATAAAGGCTTTACGAAATATCTTCTCCCGAACAGTGCATGTATTAGTTCGGGTATTTCATCGGTGAATACATCCATGAACGGTTCGATGGAAGCAGATCATAAGAGTCTCTATGATCATTATGAGATTCATAACCGGAGCAAAAGCGATGATACCAGAAATTCCAGATACACAGGCGGCATTGGTGCTCGTGAAGGAAATAGGATTTCCATCACTTCTGTTTTTCGTCTGGTACATCTACCACAAGGCCGAGTCCGCAAAATGGACGACATATCTGCATCAGGTAAGGGAAGAGAATGGAAAACAGTTCGAGCTTTTCCAGAACATCATCGACCAGGGCGAACGTGCCCGTGAACAACAGTTCGTTCTACTGAAGGAAACGATCGAAACCGTCAATTTCCATTCGAACATGCTCGGGCGCATCGAGCAGAAAATCGACACGAGCCAATACTGCCCGCTCGTGCGAAAGGAGCAGAACAAGTCATGAATCCCGAGCGATTACAGATGAAAGGGCTCCTTGCCGACCAAAAGAAGCGCGAACGACGGCTCGATTCCGAGATTTCCGGCCGGATCACGCTGATCCGCTCGATCCTGAACCCGTATGCCGAGGACGTCACGACGCTCGACACCGAGAGCGGCCTGAACGAGATGACGGCCCTCCACAAGGCCGTGACCGAGCTGCGCGAGCTCCGAGCCAAGATCGCCAGGCTGGAAGGCGACCTCGAATAATGGCCAAGAAACAAGCCTACTTCGCCGAAGCCGAGCGGCTCTACGTCGTCGAACAGATGACGCTGGCCGAGATCGCATCGCGCCTGAAGGTCTGCGAGCGCACCCTGATCACCTGGAAAGCCGAAGGCGACTGGGAGAACCGCAGAAAGCAGCTTCTCGCGCAGAAACAGTCGTTCCACGAGGAGCTGTATGCCTTCGCGCGGAAGCTGATGAAATCCATCAGCGAAGACATGGACAAGGGCGAGAAGCCCGACGCCGGGCGCATGTACACGCTTTCCCGGCTGCTGCCCGGCCTCACGAAGGTGAAGGAATACGAGGACAAGGTGAGCGACGGCAAGCCCCAGGAAAAGACAATCGATCCGGACGAGGCCGTCAGGATCGTGCAGAAGGCGCTGCTCGGCGAATGAACGCTCGTCACTTTCTCCCGTATCAGATCGACTGGCTGAAAGACCGGTCGAGAATCAAGCTGTGGGAGAAATCGCGCCGCATCGGAGCCACCTACACGCAGGCCTACGAGGATGTCGAGGATTGCGCCAAGAAGGCCGTTCCCGCCGTCTGGTTCTCCAGCGCCGACGAGAGCGCGGCCCGCGAATACATCGAATACTGCAAGCACTGGGGCAAGCTGTTCAACCTGGCCTCGGTGCAGCTCGGCGAAGAGCTGTTCGACGAGGACAAGGACGTCAAGACGTTCGGCATCGAGTTCCCCCGCCTCGGCCGGCGCATCAATGCCCTCAGCTCGAATCCGAAAGCGTTCCGCAGCAAGGGCGGCAAGATCGTCCTGGACGAGTTCGCCCACCACGCCGATCAGAAGACCCTTTGGGCCGCCGCCCGGCCCTGTATCACCTGGGGCTTCCCGCTGCGCATCATCTCGACCCATAACGGGAACGCCAAATTCAACCAGTTCATCAAAGATATCCGCGACGGCAAGCTGAACTGGGGCCACCACCGCGTTCCGATCCACGATGCCGTCGCTCAGGGCCTCGCCGATCGCATCACGGGCCGGAAGCTCACCGACGAGGAGCGGGCGGCCTGGATCGAGGAAGAGCGCAGAAACTGCGGCGATCCGTTCACCTGGCAGCAGGAGTATCTCTGCGTGCCGGTCGACGAAGCGACCGCCTTCCTGACGTATGAGATGATCGCCGCGTGCGAGCGGGATGAGCTGCTCCTGACCCTCGACGGCCTGCTCGGCGATCTGTATCTGGGCATGGACATCGCCCGCAAGAAGGATCTGAGCGTCATCTGGGTGCTGGAAAAGATCGGCCCGGTGTCCTTCACGCGGCGGGTGCTGGTCATGGAACGAACGCCCTTCCATATCCAGAAGGACGCGCTCTTCGAGCTGCTGAAGCATCCACGCATGCGACGCGCCTGTATCGACTCGACCGGCATCGGTATGATGCTGGCCGAAGAGGCCCAGCGGCATTTCGGGCAATACCGGGTCGAATCCGTGAACTTTTCCAACGCCGTCAAAGAAGACCTGGCATTCGGCCTTCGAAGCCGGTTCGAGGACAAGACGCTCGTCATTCCCGGGGCGCAGGATATCCGCGAGGATCTGCATTCCGTCCGGAGGCTCGTCACGAAGGCCGGCAACATCCGGTTCGATGTCGCATCCGAAGAGACCGACGGCCACGCGGATCGCTTCTGGGCTCTCGCGCTTGCCGTTCATGCCGGCGGAACCGAGTCGGGGCCGATCACGATCGTCACGAGAAGGCCACACCACAGCAAAACCATGTTCGCGGGCTATTAGATGCCCGTGGTTGAGTTTGGGCGGCTCTGGTATCCCGAATTGCCTTTGGAATTTCTTAAACGAATTTAAACGGGCCTCTAACGAATTTAAACGGACATTTTTAACAGATCGGGGGAAACTATGGGGAACGCCACACCGGGCATCTGGATCAACGATCGGGAATTCCGCCGAATTTCCGACAAACCCGCCGAGCTGACGAGCGAGTTCGCGACGCGCCGGAGGGCCGGAGATCTGTTCGGCTACGGCCTGAACCTGCCGAATCCCGACGAGGTGCTGCGCAACCTCGGCCTCGACATCTCCGTATACAAGCGGCTCCTGGTCGATTCCCAGGTCGGTGCGTGCATCACGAGCAGAAAGAGCGGCACCAAGGCCCTCGATTGGGGGATCGATCGCAAGAAGGCGAAGAGCCGGGTGTTCCAGGTCATCGAGGACGCATTCGCGAATCTCGACATCGATCGCATCATCGGCGAGATCCTCGATGCGCCGATGTATGGGTATCAGGCGCTCGAAGTGCTCTGGAAGGCCCGGGACGGCCTCGTATTACCCGTCGACGTGATCGGCAAGCCTCAGAGCTGGTTCACCTTCGATCCGGAGAACGAGCTGCGGTTCAAGTCGGTCACCGACCCGATCGGCGAGCCGCTTCCCCCGATGAAGTTCCTTCTGGCGACCCATGAGGCGACGTATGAAAATCCGTATGGATTCCCGGTTCTGAGCCGGTGCTTCTGGCCGGTCGCCTTCAAGAAGGGCGGTCTGAAGTTCTGGGTCACGTTCGTCGAGAAATACGGCGGGGCCTTCGCGATCGGGAAGCATCCGCGCAGTCTCGGCCAGGGCGAAGTGGATGCGCTGGCCTCGATGCTCGAAGCGATGATTCAAAGCGCGATCGCCGTGATTCCCGACGATTCGTCGGTCGAGATCAAGGAGGCCGGTGGCAAGGCTGCCTCGGCCGACATCTACGAGCGGCTTCTCGTTTACTGCGACCACCAGATTTCGAAAGGCATCGTCGGCCAGACCCTGACGACGGAGGTCAACGGCACCGGCTCCTACGCCGCGTCGCAGACCCACAAGGAAGTGCTCAGCGAGATCGTCACGGCCGATACGAAAATGGTCGTGAAGACGTTCAACCTGCTCGTGCGCTGGATCTGCGACATGAATTTCGGCACCGGCGTCGACCGGCCGGCATTCAGGATGTGGCACGAGGAGGACGTCGACAAGGCTCAGGCCGAGCGCGACAAGACCCTTGCCGACACCGGTCAGATCCGGTTCAAGAAGAAATACTGGATGCGCGAATACGGGTTCGCGGAAGACGACATCGAGGAAGTCATTCCGGCCTCCGGTGGCTCGGCCCTTCCGCCGGCGGAGTTTTCCGAGGGCGAACCGAAGAAAGACGAGTTCCCCGACCAGGCGGCGATCGACGAGGCCGGCGCGAAGGTCGCCGCTCCGACGGTCCTGCAAGCCGCGATGGAAGCGATGCTTCGACCGTATATCGAGCTGATCGGGAACGGCGCGAGCTACGAGGTCGTGATGGAAAAGCTCGCCGCGACCTACCCGGCGATGAAGCCCGACCAGCTCGCGACGCTGCTCGAACGTGCGATCTTCGCCGCCGAGACGTGGGGGCGCATCCATGCCCAAAGCTGATCCCGAGATTCTGCTCCGGGCGATGCAGCTTCCTCCCGAGGAGGCGATCGCGTTCTTCAAGTCGAAGGGCTATGAGATCACCTGGAACTGGGACGACATGGCGCAGGAGGCGCATACCCGGGCGTTCACCGTCGCCAAGGCGACCAGCCTGGACATCCTGAGGGATATCCGGGGCGAGCTTCAGAAGGCGCTCGACGAAGGGACGACGTTCAGCCAGTTTCAGAAGGATCTCGAGCCGCGTCTGCGCGCCAGGGGCTGGTGGGGCGTTCAAGAAGGCGTCGATGCGGATGGGAACCCGACGACCGTGCAGCTCGGCTCGCCCTGGCGGCTGAAGACCATTTTCCAGACGAACATGCAGACGGCCTACATGGCGGGCCGGGAACGCCAGATGCGGGCGGTCTCTCAGGACCGGCCCTACTGGCGATACATCGCCATCATGGACAGGAAGACGCGCCAGGCGCACCGGGAGCTTCACGGGAAGATCTTCCGATATGACGATCCGTTCTGGGATCATTTTTACCCGCCGAACGGCTTCAACTGCCGCTGCCGCGTCGCCACCCTGTCGCCACGCGAGATCGAGCGGGACGGTCTGAAGGTGCTCAGTTCGAAAGGCCAGATCGTCTCCCAGGAGGTCGCCGACCCGAACACCGGCCGGGTATTCAAGACGACCTCGTATCGGAGCCCGGACACCCTGCGGCTGCTGCATCCCGACGAGGGTTTCGACCTCAACCCTTCCCGCGTGCAGGAGCGGCTCGATGCCCTCGAACGGGAGAAGCTGAAAGAGACCGAAAAGGCGGTCGGCGCGAAGCTGCCAGAGATTCGCGCGGAAACGGTCGTAAAACCGATGGTAAACGGATCTTCAACGGTCGATAAAACACGCGGCCTGGTCGACGACGAAGAGGCGAAGGCCGAGATCCGCGATCTGACCGGGCAGGCGAAAGAGCTCGGCGTCAAAGCCGATTTCGACGAGCAGCCTGAGAACGTGAAGCCCGCAAGACTTGTGATGAAGGCCCTGGCCGAAGAGGCCAACGCCGGCCGAGAGCCCCCGCCGAAAGTCGCCGTAGGTGACAATCCGCGGCATCCGTGGGGTGATGACACCGATGCTGTCGCACATTTTGACGATGAGAAACAGACTGTCTTCATCAACCCGAACTGGCCATGGAGGACTCACGAATCTGAAACAGCCGCTCAATTCAGAAGCAAGGATTGGTCGAGTGATGCTCCGGAGCACTTCATCAGGCACGAGATCGGGCATTGGCACCAATGGCAGGCGAATCCGAAAATGTTCAAGGTTCTCAAAACCGGTTTGCTTCCCGCCGAAGATATCTCTATGATTGGAGGAGAAGTCAGTAAGCGTGCGACGGAAAACCCGGTGGAGTTCGTCGCCGAGGTATATGCCGGTCTTCGTGCCGGGCAGAAATATTCGAATCGAATCATGGATCTCTACATGTTCTTCGGAGGGAAAAAAGTCTGATGCTTCGCGCAACACCTTGCGTGCGATGTCGGCACGTCGATTGGGAAGCCCGCAACAAGACTGGGCACCTTTTCCGTTGCGCGGCGTTTTCGCAAATCCCTGAAGAAATTCTTCGAGGCGAGAACAGCCATCGAACGCCATATCCGGGCGATAACGGCATCGTCTTCGAGCGCGTAGACGATGACGAACTCAACAGACGCGCCGGCATCAGGAAATGAACTCGATCATCGATCTCAAGCTCGAAGACGAGGGCGTCAAAGACCTTTTGAAGCGTCTTCAAAAGCGCCTGAGCAACCTTCGCGCCCCGATGGACTCGATCGGCCAGCTCATCCTCAACTCGGTCGAGAGGAATTTCGAGGTCGGCGGCCGGTATTCCGGGACGTCGGGCGACGTGATGGGCGGCATGATCAAATGGGACCGCCTCGCCCCATCGACCGTGAAGCGCCGCTATCGTGAGGGTTCATGGCCGGGAAAGATTCTCCAGATCAGTGGCCGCCTTGCCGCGTCGATCCATGCGAAGGCATCGAGGGATTCGGTGATCGTCGGAACGAACGCGGAATACGCAGCGATTCACCAGTTCGGCGGTGTGATCCAGATGAAGGGGAAGAGCGGCAAGCTCCGGCTTCGCACGACCGCGAAGGGCGAGCTGCTTCGCCAGGGAAAGGAAGGCATCCTCCGCCACCTGGCCGTCTTCGCCAAGGCAAGCCACAAGCGCGCCGTCGAGCGTGAGTACACGACCAAGGATTACAAAATCACCATCCCCGCCCGCCCCTACCTGGTCGTCCAGCCCGAAGACCTCACCGAGATCCGCGCCACCATCCTCGACCACATCATGCGCGCGGACTGAACCCCCCAGAAACACGACCGCCCCGGGCAGATGCTCGGGGCGGTGTGGTCGAGGGCGGTTACAGTTCGGCGTTGATGGCGTTCAGGGCGCTGTGCATGCGGCGGTTCAGGATGTCGATCAGGGTGCAGAGGTTGCCGCGCGAGACGCAGGACATGTCGCCGTCGGGTATCAGAAGGTCACGCACGGCGTCGAATGCGGACATGACCTGATCGGCCTCGTCGAGGGCGGCGCGGATTCCGTTTTTCACAGGGCACCTCCCGCATCGACTGCCCGGCTCACCTTTCCGAGTTGGCCGGTGACGACGTAATGGACGGTGGCCTTGCTCCGGCGGACCCGGCGGGAGATCTCCCCTTGCGAAAGGCCCTGGGCAAAGAGTTCCCGGATCTGCCGGATATCCTCCGCCGTGATGTGTTTTGGCCTGGACCTGGCCTCCTTTTCCTCGATGAGTCGTTGCAGAGCAGCGATGTGGGCGGACTGCGAAGTGGTCTGGGCTTCAAGCATGGAGATATAGCGGTCCTTCTTCAGAACCATTTCGTCCGGCCCGATCGTCGGCGCAGCCGGAACGGCGTTTGCGCGGGGGTTCGTCGCCTGGCCTTTCGTCCAGTAGGCCCACAAGGCATCGTCGCATTCGGCCTGGTAGAGCTCGATCTTCGCCCGGATCTCGGGGCGCACCTTGCGCGGCTCGATCGTCGCGAGGAACCCGGCCAGCTTGCGAAGAGGCATGCACAGAGTTTCTTGAGGGCCGGTTTTGGTAGGTGTAGCCAAAATGGCTACACCCCAGCGCTTGCTTGATCGGTGAAGTTTCTTCTGTTGGGCACCCCAGGTGAGTCCCATGTTTTCGACGATCGGCCGAACTGGCGTGAAGGGTTCGCCCTGGTGGGACACGATGAAAAGCGTGTCGCCGTGAAAAGCAACGGGCACGAGCTGAGATTGGATGGTCATACTGACCTCCTGTGGTTTTTTGATGACTCTCAGAAATAAAAAGAGAGCCGGGTGTTCAAAACCGCCACAGACGGCCCAGGCTATTCCCCCGAAGGGTATTGTATTCGCCTGGACACCCGGACAAAATTGTCCGTAAAACAAAAAACACTTCTGACGGGAGTGATGACCGCTGTGGAGGTGTTTTGAGCACCTGCCGTGATTCTACGGCCTCACCCGCGTCTTGTCAAATCACGCGCCGCTTTCGCTCTTCTCGACCAGCTTTTGCTCGATTCGGCGACCGCAGAATGAGCAGTAGGTCTTGCCTAAAATGCATTCCAGGGTCGTGTGACCGCAATCGCTGTGATAGTAATGGGGGCCGAGCTTCTCCCACGCGCATGTATCCTGACCGTTACGAATGGCCTTTGCTCTTTCGATGAGCAGCGCGGGGCCTTGCCGCAGTACGGATCGTGCATACTCCATCGGCTTTTCTCTGCCTTCGGCGATTTCGGCAAGCGCTGTCACGTAGGCATCCATGAGACGACCGCGATTTTCGTATTTCCTTTTCATCTCCTCGATGTGGCGACACGGGCGCTGGGGAGAATCTTGCTTCGCTGACTCAGATCCTTCAAGGGGTTGATGAGTAGACCCGCATCGGCATTCCCAGCCCACAGGTGGCATTACATTCTTCCAGAATTTCATTTCAACGTTCCTTTCGTAAGCGAAGTTCATTCGATCGTGAGCGTCGCCAGAATCTTCAGGCAGAAGGGGCAGCGCGGCATGCTGTTCACGTTGCGGTCGAGCTCCTTGATGAGGATATCGATCTCCCGAGCGGGGCAATCGTCGGTTTGGCAAAAGAAGCTGGCGGTGCCGGTGAAACCGCTCGGGCTCGCGCCGTCGGCGCAATGGCTCTTGAGCCGCGCGGCCTTGAGTTTGTCCTTGAAGTTGATGACCTTGTCCATCGGCGTGTTCTTCACCATGTTCATGTTCCCTTTCTCTGTTTCATCGTATGTTTAGATTTCTTGTGACCGTGCCGCTCATCCCGATCAATCCGCCGTTTACGAATGCCTTACTGCTCATACTGCCGGTCGATCCGCGCCGCCAGCCGATCGAGGTATTCCCACTGAGCGGCCAAGACCCTGGCTCGAAACTCATCTCTCGGCAGCGGCATGAAGTAACCCTCACTCCTTGTCTGCAATCGCTTCCCAGCGGCGGGAGGCTTCGTCCATGGCTTTCTGGTCGTTCGAGAGGATGGCGGCGAGGTAGGCGTTCACGGCGTCGGTGACTTCGACGACGCGCCTGTTCAGCGGGTCTTCGGAATCACCGTGAGGGTTGCCCGGCGCTGGTTGCATATCCGCTTGATCACCTCTTCGGGGCAGACGTCCTGGAGAAATCGCACGGCCATCGCGGCCACCTGGATGGCTTCCATCGCCAGAGCCTCGTCGCTCGGGCATTTCTTCCGAACCTCGTCCCACAGCTCGTCACACTCCTCATGAAGAATCGCCCATGCCTCGTGCGCCGAGTGGTGCGGCCCGTGCGTCATCCGCCCGCGTGCCGCTTCGTCGCGGATCGCGAAGAGAAGCTCGGTCGTGATGTCAGCAGCCCGGTTCATGCTCGGCACCTCACCTTGAACATCTCGATCACCAGAAGCTGCCGGGCGGCACGTTCGATGATCATCCGATCCGACCAGGTGCGTTGCTGAGTCACCAGCGCTTCGAGCGCCGCACACGCGGAGGCCGGCGACTCCTCGCGTTTCACCAGGCTGGCGACGTGGTCCACGACCACTTCGAACGGATACTCGGCAGGGTTGGTCATGGCTTTTGCCTTTCCGGAAGCTTTTTCCGATCGGCCAGGTCAGAGACCAGGCGGTCAAAGCCAAGGCCTTCGCGCATTTCGCGGATTTTTCGCAGGCCGAGCTGCCGCTGCTCTTCCGTGTATTGCGGCCGGGGTTCGGCGCTTGCCGGTGCGGGCACAGGGACCGACTGAGCCAGATTCGACACCGGCGGCGTCGGCCGCCGCTGCCTTGCAATCTCTTCATGCCGTCTCTCCGCCTCCCTGGCGTGCTTTTCGGCCATCGACCAGGCGGTGTGCCGAAGGTAGTTGTGGTTCTTCAGGGCCTCCGGCCGGCGGGAAATCACCGCCTCGATCGCGGCGGCCCAGATGCCCACCGGGGCCGGGCGCTGCTCCCCGCCATCCCACTGGACGACACCGGTGTTGATGATCTCGTTCAGCTCGTTCAGGATCTTGAGCGCCTTCTTCCAGCACAGGCCCGCGCCGCTCGCCGGCCGAAACAGCCCCACGTATTCCACCGCGCGCGCCTGCACCGGCCCGGGCAGCCCGACGAGCACCTGGCAAAACGAGCGGCAGGCCGCATCGTTCTGCCAGGCCTCGAACGAGGCCGAAGCGCCGCAGGTGGGGCATGTCAGGCGCATCAGGCGATGCTCCGACCGATCAGGGGCCGGCCGCAGATCGGCGCGGCCGAGTTCGCTTTCGCGATGGATTCCTTCAGATGCCCGCAGGATCGCTCGACCACCAGCAGGAGCGCCAGCGCCCGCTCGGTATTGAACCTGTCGATGCAGCGTTTCGACTGCTCGACCAGATCCCTGAGCCCGTCCAGCGCGGTCGCCATGCCGGTTGCATGAGCTTCCGCCATTTCCCGATAATGGGTGTATCTCCCAAGTGCCTCGAATTCAGTCATTGTCCCGCTCTCCCTTCTGTCCGTTCGCCACGATCTGCACGAAGCGTTCCGTGACCCCGTATTGCACCGCGAGCCGCTTTGCATTGCTGCCGTCGTATTCCGCGCGAATCAGTCGCTCAGCGAGTTTTCCCAGGCCGCGTTTCGGGATGCTGAGGGTGATGCCGCCCAGATGTCTGAGGAGGTCGACGGCGACCTGCACCCCGAGCGTCTCGGCCACCAGCCGCATGTCGTCGTTGGGCATATCGTCGATCGTGATCTGGCCCTTGCGCTCGACGGCGCTCGGACCAGACTTCTTCTTGTCCTCCGGGAACAGCACACCCTGCATCACGACCTCCTCACGCCGCTTGCGGCTCATCCTCCAGCAGCTTCGCCACCAGTTTGTCCACGTCGGTGTCGGTCGGCTTGATGACCGCTTCGTCCGCGCCATCGGAAACCGAGACGCCGAGCTTCTTCAGGTCAGCGACGGTGAGCTGGTTCAGCGCTGACTTCACGGGCTTCTCCGTGGTCTTCACGAGCACATCCACCTGGTCGGGGAAGTGCTTGCGGATCAGCTTCACGACGGCCTCATCATCGTTCCAGTCGATGCCGGCGCGCTGTTTCTGAAAACCGACCTTGATTCCGTGCAGGGTCAGCGTGCGCGGCTTCTCGAACAGCTCGGGGTGATTCTCGATCTCGGCTTGCAGCTTCGACTTGCGGTCCAGCGCCGAGTTGACCGCATGCTTGATCAGCGGAAGATACCGCCGCTTGATCAGATCGATGGCTTCGTTCATCTCGGTGACGCGGCCCGACAGCGTGCCGCGAGCGTCGGCGTAGTCCTTGGTCATCTTCTCGATCGTTCCGATATCCATGAGTTCCTCCTTATGGCCGTTTCACACGGCGTTCAAATGCCTTTTCAGGCCGCTTTACCGCCCGATCGGCTCTTCCGTTCGAGGTCGGCTTTCATCGCCTCCAGGGTCTGGACGATCCGGCGGACGCCCTTCGCCGGAATGAACTCGAGGGCCGAGAAGCCGAACCGCTTCTCGATGAACCTTCTCAGGGCCTTCCGTCGCTCTTCCGCCGGCACATAGGAAACGTCGTTCCAGAGACCCTCTATCAGGCGAAGCTGCGCGGGGCTGGCCCACTCCTCGGAGCGAATGTCCAGGTGCTCATACCGCTTGGGGGCCTGCCGAGGCGTCCAGACGCCCGCCGATTTGGCGTTTGCCGCGAGACGCCCGATCAGCGCCGCCGCCTGGGAGAAGGAAAGATCCTTCGAGCTCGCGACGCCAAGCTCTTCGAGCATGGCGCGATAGACGTCTTCCTCGATCTGAAGCGCCTTGACCAGAACATGGATCGTCTTGACCTGCTCTTTGCTCGCCATGCTCGCCTCACCCGATCAGGGTCTGCTTCGCGGCCTTGATGACGTCGGCCGTGATCTCGGTGCCGTTGATCTCCGCGATGTGCGCCGAGCGCTTGATGAGCTTGTTCAGCACGCGGGCGTTTCCCTCGGTGGCCTCGTGGAACTGCTTCCAGATGCCGTTGCTGCCGGGGAGAGACGCATGCACGATCTCTTCGACGTCGCTCGGGCGGAGGCTCACGAGGACGGCCTTTACGCCGACGCGGCTGTAGAGCTGGGCGAAATCGCCCTTCAGGCCGCGAAGGTTGCCGAGCAGGCGCTGCATGCCGACCAGCACGACGCCGACACCGGCCCGGTCATACAGGCGGCGCAGCATTTCGAGGGCGCGGTAGGGCAGATGCTCCGCCTCGTCCACGATGATCAGGCGGCCGGACCCGCGCAGCTTGCTCACCGCCTCGTCGAACAGGGTGTGCAGGGAGCCGACGCCGTCGAGGCCGAGCACCTTGTGCAATTCGAGGAAAAGAACGCGGGCGGTATACCCGAGATCGGCTTCGAGCAGGATCACGCCGGCATGTTCCGTCGCGAACCGTTTCACCGCCGTGGTCTTCCCCAGCCCGGAGTCGCCGCAGATCACGCCGATGTCGTTGTCGACGTGGCAGATGCTCGCCACTTCGAACACCTTGCTCGCGACGGAGGTCTTGATGAATCCGGGCTCGCACAAGGCCGTTTCCTGGCGGGCTTGACGCTCTTTCTGGAGGGTGAGAAACTTTCTCACCGCGTCCTCGACCTTCTTCACGTCACCCCGGTATTTGTGGTTCAGCCACTGGCTGATCGTGGCGGTCGAAAGGCCGATGCCGCGCGCCACGGCCGTGATGCTGACCGCGTTCCGGTCCATCAGATCGCGTAGGTTCCTGTGAAGTTCCGTGCCATTGCTTTCCGTCATGATCGATGTTCCTCCTGGTTCTTTTTTTTGTTATCGAGCTCGTCTTGATGCATGTCTGAGACGAACCCGTAAATCTTCTTCTTTGGCGCAGGGAGCCGGACGAGGTTCCCCAGGTCGGCCTTGCCTTCCTGATCGCGCTTCTGCCGCTCGATGACGACCTGGTCCATGCTCGTATTCACGATCACGCTCACGGGGGCGGGAGCGGGCATCGAGGGCGGTGCCGCTACGCAACCGCAGGCGGTGGATCGCTGCATGGCCGATGCGGCCAGGGCGGCCGTTGCCGTTTCGAGGTAGAACTGCTGCTCGGCGGCCGGCGAGGCCGTGAGTTGCTGGACCTTCTGCTTCGCGATTTTGCGATCGCGGTTCTTGCGGTTCGATTCCTTCTGCAGCGTCTGGCGCTCGACATCGGTCTGCGCCAGCACCGGCACGACCGGAACGAGGGCGCCCTGGCCGATATAGGCGTTGGTCGCGGCATCGAAGACCCAGGCATCCTGGAAGGCTTTCGGGTCGCGACGCATGTAGACGAGATCGCCCTTCCGGCCCGACATCCATTCGCCCCAGTAGCTGATGCCGAGCTTGCTGTCGCGGATTCCGTTCCGGCCGATCGTATAGTTCTCGGAGGTGCGCATGCAGAACAGCATGAGTGCGTCGCGCCGCACTTCCCGGCGGGTCTTGAACTCTTCGGCCCACGCCTGGTCGGGGAACCGCCCGCGCAGAGCCTTTCCCTCGGAGACGGTCTTGTTCAGGATCTCGATGATGAACCGGCCGAGGCCGGCTTCGAGCTGTTCGAAGTCGATGAGGCTGCCGGCTTTCACTTCTGCCGCCAGGCGTTCGGGCCGCTCGATCACGTCGCCGCCGCGATATCCGACATGGGCCTTGCTGAACCACTCCTTGATCTTCAGGAAGTCGCGCTCGATCGGCTTCGTCTGGGCGTTATACGGCAGGGCGAAGTGCGGTTCGATGCCGAGCAGAAGGAGCATCGGCCGGGCCTTCTCGGGATCGATGTTCACCTTGTGCTGCCGCGTGATCGACCGGCCGCCGGCGAAGTCTTTGCACCGGTAGTCCTTGCCGTTATCGATCAGAACGTGCTTCGGCAGGCCGTATTGCATGGCGGCGACGTAGAACGCCTGGAAAATGTGGTCTGAATTCGGGGCCTCGGCATGGATATACCAGCCCAGGAACTTACCGGTCTTCAGATCGCGCCACGCGGTGATCCAGGGTGCAACGATCTTGTCGCCGGCATTTACGAGCACGTCGATCTGCGCATGATCGCTGACCCAGCATTCCCCGGCAGGCAGCGTGGAATAATCGCGCTCGATATAGGCCGCATACCTGCGGTTCCAGGCTTGCTGGCCGTATCGGGCCATGTAGATGACGCTCTTGTCATACTGATTCTGAATCGCGCGATAGAACGCGGAAACAGACGGGAACGTCTCGGCCGTGGTGCCGGGCTTTTCGCGAAGAGCCAGACCGAGGGTGCGCTTCCAGGTGACTTCGAGGGAGGGACGGCTTTCCTGGAGGTAGTGCTTCGCAAAATACTCCAACAGATCCGGTGATACCTTCGTCACTCCCTGGCTCTTTCCCCAACGGCCGAGGAGACCGCCAACGCCTGCGGCTTCGCGGGTCTTTCTCGCCCGGAGGATGCTCGGATAACTGGTCAGCATCCTCGGGTGTTCGCGGTTCCAGGCCTCGACGAAGGTGATCAGATCGCGACCGAAAAGCCCCTCGCAGGCGGTCAGGATCGTCAGGTATTTGTCAGCCTTGCGGCGTGAATGGTCGGGCGCGTGATCATACGCGGCGGCATCTGTTTCAATAGTATTCGGGATACAGTCGGCAAAGTCCTGAGCGGTCGGCTCATCAGCGGCGGGGGTGATGTTGATGATCGGCTCGGGTTGCTGTGCCTGGACGGTATGCTTCTTGATGAGCGCAGCCTGGGTTTCCGGGGGAAGGGATGAAATGTGGTATTCGAAGCCGCCGCCTTGGGCTTGACGAGGTCGTTTTTCCCAGGCTGCATTTTTCGCACACCTGTTGATACTTTGGACTGTTTGCAGCATGCCAGGCAGTCCAAGTAGTTCACTCGCCGAGAACCACGCTTTCATCCCTGTTTCCTCATCAACCGTTCTTCAACAACCCAGTTTCAACCGTTCTTCAATTCCTTCTCAGACCGTTCCACCATCGCATCAGCCTGCATGAAAGCTGCATCTGCGAATTTTCGCGCCATATCCCAATCGAATGGTCGCGCAGTCGGTTTCAGAGCTGAATGGAGGATCCCGACAAGAGCCAGCGCCGCGTAGTATTCCCGCATGGTCATGCCGGTGAAGCTTGTATAGGGCGAAAAGGGGAAGGCAGAGTATTCAAGATCGCGGAAACAAGCTTTTTTTGGTGCCGGCTTACGAAATAAATCCGGATTCGTCTCCATCAATTCTGATTCGATGCCGATAAAAGCACCTGTCTCATCAAACACGTAGCCGGTTCCGATAAAGTCCCAGGAAGTGGTGTAAAAACGGCCCCGGGAAAATGACCGGGGCCGGGGGGGTTGCAAGAAGGTCATCGGTCCTCCAAAATCGGTTTTGCGACAAACTAAACAAGGAGGAAAA
>Ga0116186_1000892_pt1 | contig 32955 bp, 21 predicted proteins | sample AD_JPNNA4_MetaG_FD_89806 | JGI IMG/M metagenome (GOLD analysis project Ga0116186, IMG submission 89806) | Active sludge microbial communities of municipal wastewater-treating anaerobic digesters from Japan - AD_JPNNA4_MetaG | ecosystem: Engineered > Bioreactor > Anaerobic > Digestate | place...
AAGAGAATTCTATAATAGAATCGCTTCAAAAGGTAGTAAGAAAAGAGCGATGGTCGCTACCGGTAGAAAATTATTGACTATTATATACCATATTCTAACTACCAAAGAACCGTTTAGAGAGATGAAAGAGTCGTTGTATAATATGAAAATATTTAAATGGAAGAAAGCGCTAATGACTAATTCATCAAATATGAATAAACTTATAAAAAAATTTATTGACAAGGAAATTTATGAGGCTGTATTTATAGACGATAGATTAAAATGTTAAAAAAAACAAAGATTATCGTTGACTTTTACCATAGATGTGTCAAATTTATTTTGACACATATGCGTTTTTTTATTTCCTCGTCTAAAAAAAAACTGCCAAGTCGCGTAAATAGTCAAAATAAATATTTACATTTTAAATAAATTTTATTATCATTAGCGAATCAGGAAGTTATATGAAAGAAGAAAATAAGATTAGATCTACGACGGTAATTGTCGTTAAAAAAGACAATCAGGTCGCTATGGCGGCGGACGGTCAGGTTACTTTTGGTTCCACGGTTTTAAAGAGCAACGCAAAGAAGATACGTAAAATTTACGATAACAAGATAATAATAGGATTTGCGGGCAGTACGGCGGACGCTTTTAATCTGTTTGATAAGTTTGAAGTAAAGGTAAACGAGTATCGGGGAAATATCGTGCGCGCTTCCGTCGAGCTTGCCAAAGAGTGGAGAACGGATAAGTATTTACGAAGGCTTGAAGCTATGCTTGTCGTAGCCGATATAAATAATATTTTTATTATTTCCGGAAGCGGCGACGTCGTGGAGCCCGATATAGGTATCGCGGCGATTGGCAGCGGAGGCAATTACGCTCTGTCCGCGGCAAGAGCTTATATGGAAAATCCCGGTTTAAGCGCCGGCGAGATCGCAAAGAAGTCTCTTGAAATTGCCGCGGATATTTGCATATACACTAACCATTCTGTTATATTGGAGGAGTTGAAATGACGTTATTAAAAGATATTGACGATTTGACTCCTCGTAAGATAGTTGAAGAGCTTGATAAATATATTATTGGACAGAAGGATGCAAAAAAGGCGGTCGCGATAGCTCTTAGAAATAGAACCAGAAGGAAACAGTTGTCCGAGGCGATGAGGGACGAGATAGCCCCAAAAAATATTATTATGATCGGACCGACGGGCGTCGGAAAAACTGAAATTGCCAGAAGGCTTGCAAAACTTTGTAAAGCTCCGTTCGTTAAGGTGGAGGCGACAAAATATACCGAAGTCGGATACGTCGGGCGGGACGTCGAGAGCATGGTAAGAGATCTGTTAAACGTCGCGGTTAACATGGTTAAGGGCGAATTGAGAGAGTCCGTTATATCGGAAGGCGAAAGAAGAACCAGAGAAATTATATTAAAAAGTCTTCTTCCGGAAACGAAAACCGCTTTAAAAAAAGAGGCGATGAATATGCCGGATTATAGCGATACGAAAGATAAAATGGCTTATTTGCTTGACGAAGGCAAACTTGACGATAGGTTTATTGAAATTATTACGACGACAAACGCCAGCCCGATGGTAGAAATATTTTCCGGAACGGGTCTCGAGGGTATGGGGATAAATATGAGCGATTTGGGCGGAATATTTGGCGGAGGAAGACAGAAAAAGAAAAGAGTAACCGTAGCTCAAGCAAAAAAGATCATTCTCGATCAGGAGATAGAGAAGCTGTTGGATATGGACAAAGTAATCGAAACCGCTCTTTTTAGAGTTGAGAACGAGGGAATTATATTTATAGACGAGATAGACAAGGTCGCCGTTAAATCGAGAAATTCCAGCGGAGCGGAAGTATCGAGAGAAGGAGTGCAAAGAGATCTGCTTCCTATAGTGGAAGGTTCTCAGGTAAATACAAAATACGGACCGGTCAAAACCGATCATATACTTTTTATAGCGGCGGGCGCTTTTAATATGAGTAAACCGTCCGATTTGATACCGGAACTTCAAGGAAGATTCCCTATTAGAGTCGAATTGCAGAGTTTATCGAAAGACGACTTTGTGGCAATATTGACTACTCCAAAGAACGCTTTGATTTTGCAGTACAAAGAACTTCTGAGAACGGAAGGGGTTGAGTTGACGTTTACCGAAGATGCGATCGATTTGCTGGCGGAATATGCGAATACCGTCAATGGAGAAATGGAAAATATCGGCGCTAGAAGACTTCATACTATAATGGAAAAGTTGTTAGAAGACGTAAGTTTTAACGCCCCGGAAATGGAAGAGAAATCTGTAGAGGTAAACAAAGAATTTGTCAATAACGCTTTAAAAAATATTATTGAAAATCGAGATTTATCAAAATATATTTTATAGTCGTAATCGGAAGTTAGACATATCTGTAAAAGATCATATTTAAAATTATTTCTACGATTTGTAAAATATTTCAGAAAAAAGAGATTAAGCGCCTTAATAAAGAAGGGAATATATGAATGTTGAAAAAATTAGAAACGTCGCTATTATCGCTCACGTAGATCACGGTAAGACCACTTTAGTCGATAAAATGTTTAAACAAAGCGGAATGTTTAGAGATAACCGGCAAGTAGAAGAGAGAGTTATGGATTCGGGCGAGTTGGAGAGAGAGAGAGGCATCACAATAACGTCCAAAAACGGCTCTTTTAAATATAAGGATTATTTTATAAATATTATCGATACCCCCGGACACGCGGATTTTAGCGGTCAGGTCGAGAGAATATTGAATATGGTCGACGGCGCTTTGTTGTTAGTCGACGCCGCCGAAGGTCCGATGCCTCAAACTTTTTACGTTCTAAAAAAAGCGCTAGCTCTGAATTTGAGAACTATCGTCGTCGTCAACAAAATTGATAAACCAAACGCCAGATGCGAATGGGTTCGCGAACAGATAATAGAGCTCTTTTTCAAACTTAACGCTCCATACGACTTGTTGGACTTTCCGATAATTTACGCCTCCGGTAAAGACGGCTACGCAAAAAAGAATTTAGCCGACGACCCGGTTAATATGAATCCGCTATACGACGAGATCGTAAATTATATACCTTCGCCGAAAGGGGAGGTAAAAGCGCCTCTTCAGCTTTTAGTCAGTTCGATTAGCTATTCCCCGTATCTCGGAAGACTCGCTATCGGGAAGATTACGTCGGGAAAACTTTCGGTAAATCAGGAGGCGGCGGTATCAAATTACGATAAAAATTTAACCGACGTCAGAATCTCCAAGATTTATAAATTTAACGCAAATTCTATGATCGAGGCTGATACGGCTTCGGTTGGAGAGATAATAGCCGTCGCGGGAGTTGAAGATATAATGATCGGAGAGACCGTTACCGATAGAGATAATCCTATTCCCCTGCCGACAATTAAGGTCGATCCGCCGACTATATCTATGAATTTTATACCGAACGACTCCCCTTTTGCAGGCCGCGACGGAAAATTTGTTACGTCTCGACACTTGAGAGAAAGACTCTTCAGGGAAACGTTATCCGACGTCGCGCTGGTTGTCGAAGAACTTAAAGACGCGGTGGGCTATAAAGTATCCGGCAGAGGCGAACTTCATTTATCAATACTGATCGAAAAGATGAGGAGAGAGGGGTATGAATTTCAGGTAACAAGACCGGAAGTAATACTAAAGAACGAATCCGGTAAAATTTTGGAGCCTTACGAAGAGTTGGTTGTGGATATAGAAGAAGAATCTATGGGAGCCGTAATCGAAGCGCTAGGCAAAAGAAAAGGGCAATATATCGACATGGAGAAGGACGTCGGTTTTATCAGGTTGAGACACAAAATACCGACCAGAGGACTTTTGGGATTTAAGTCAGAATTTTTAACAATAACCAAAGGTATGGGGTTGATGAATTACGTATTTCTCGAATTTGACGAATACGCCGGAGATATTAAATCGAGAAATAACGGGGTATTAATAGCTATGGAGGAGTGTACTACGGTAGCGTACGCTCTTTTCAATTTACAAGAGAGAGGCAAGTTGTTCTATCCGCCGCAAATAAGGGTCTACGAAGGGCAGATAATCGGCGAACACAACAGGAGTAACGATCTTGTCGTGAATCCGGGAAAAACAAAAAAATTGACGAATTTAAGAGCTTCGGGATCTGACGAGAATATTATTTTGACCGCTCCGACTTTGATGCCGTTGGAAAAATGTATTACCTATATTAACGACGACGAATTGGTTGAAATTACTCCAAAAGAGATAAGATTGAGAAAAGTTAGATTAAAAGAGGTTGAAAGGAGAAGAAATTTATAATTTCTCCTATGTAAAATCTTTTTAATATTGTTGACGAAAAGGAATATTTGAATTAGATTACGGATATAACAGTTAAAATATTTTACGATAATGTACGTAATCTTAGAAAATGGGATATAATAAAGGTTATGGTTATACCGAAAAGACTTATAAAAATATTTTTAATTTCGCCCGTATTTATATTTATAACGATTATTTTCTCTTCATGTTTGACGATCAAAACGCGGTATGTGGTAGAGAGGTTTTTAGAATTTGACGACGTTGATTTTAATCATGTTAAAAATATTAATATAATTACCGAGAATAAAACGTTCGGTAAGGAATTTGAAAAATATATCGTCAAGTTTTATAGAAACAGAGCGTTAGAGATCCCTAAAATTACTATTTCCAATGTCAAGAACGACGAACTCAGTCATGAGTTGACCTTTAATATCAAGAAGTTTGATTATCAAATATTTGAGGGTTGGATAGAAAATTCCAAGCCGCCCGTTCAAAAAGATAACGGTAAGTATTTGGTTTTCCACAACAATATTAACTATTGGAAGTCTATCGACGCCTCCATATACGTAAAAATTTCTCGAAATAGTCTGACTTATAAAAACCTCGATTTATCCGACGACGCCGTTTTCTCGATAGAAGGGGAGAGTTGCATACAAAGAGAGTATTCCAATCTTGAGGATTCGATAAGTAAGAGCTCCCGTATTCCGAGTTTGGAAGATTTTGCTAAAAAAAATATAAAAGATATAAAAAACGAAGTCTTGTTCAGCGGAATTATCGAGAGATTTTTTAGAGAATTTTTTTCTAAGCGTCTGCAACCTATCAGTAAGGAGCTTGTATATTTTAAGTTTGGATTTAACGAGAAATTTTACAAAGCTCAAAAATACATTAATAACAATAGATTCGACGAAGCTCTAATTATTTGGGAAGATATTTACTCAGATTTGGAGAATCCGTCGTTTTCGCGAGGCATAGCCGCCTACAACATAGGGATGGTAAAAACGTTGATCAGAGACTACGAGTCGGCTTCCATCTATTTTAATAGATCGGAAGAGCTCGAAAAAATAGGATTGCAGGAATTGGAGAAATTTTAGAAGTCTTATAACTATATTTTTTAGGGGGGAATAGCGGAATATGTTTGCGAATTTATTTAAACTTTTTATCGACGGAGGACCGGTCATAATGAGCTGTATATTAATATGCAGTATCGTAGCGGTCGTTATAATAATCGAAAAATTTATGTATATCAATAAAATTACCAAGAAGGAAGAAAAGGTCATAGAACGTCTCTCTTCCGCCATTAACGCCGCTCGTTACGACGAAGCTCTGGCGATATGCGATAATTCGCCGTCGCCCGTTACTAATATGATGAAAGCGGGAATAAAACGCAAGGATTATCCCGAAATATATATCAAAGAGGCTATCAGAGACGCCGGAAGCCTTGAAATCCCTAAACTCGAGCGTTTTCTAACTACTTTAGGAACTATAGCTAATATCTCTACTTTATTGGGATTGCTGGGGACCGTTCAGGGAAATATGGAAGCGTTTGGTTTAATCGGCTCAAAGAGCGCTCTAGGCAGTATGGAGATGTTAGCGGGAGGCATATCCAAGGCGCTGTTGACGACCGCTTTTGGGCTTATCGTATCGATTCCTACTACGATTTTTTATAATTATTTAACTAATAAAGTGAATAATATGATATTGAAAATGGAGACTCAAGCAAACGAGTTGGTTTTAGTGCTTTTGAGAAAAAAATCGCTAAAGGGGTAAAATATGTCGATTAAATTTGCGCGAAGAAATAAACCTAAAGCTCTTGTCGATATGGTGCCTATGATAGACATCGTATTTCAATTGATAATATTTTTTATGGTGGCGACGACGGTAAAAACGATAACGGGAATGGAGCTTGATATGCCGAAAGCCGAAAATCTTACAAATATATCTTCAGTTCCTTTGAAAATTGTCGTTTTGAGTAGAAATAATATTACAATTGGCGATAAAAAAACAGATATTGCCGGTTTTCGAAATATATTGCAGACGGAACTAAAAACAAATTATTCGTTAAAGAAATCGGTAATAATTTACGGGGATAAAAGTATAGAGTATCAACTTCTTATCGACGTCATGGACGTATTAAGAGTAGAAGGGTATGAAAGTATAGATCTTGCTATCAATAAAAAATTTTAACAATTTTTACGAGGCGGGACTATACCAAAAGGAAGCGATTTTATGAACGACGAAGTTAATCCTATTGAAAAAAGAGAGGAGAGAAAAAGACTTCAATACGCTGTTTTATTCTCGGTAAGCTTTCACATTTTACTGTTGTTAATAATTTTTTTCTCTAATATTTTCGACTATACTAAAAAAAAGGACGAGGTTGTCGTAGTAACGGTAAAACTTCACGATAAGGTAATGGAGGAGTTTAACAAACTCGACGACTCAAAAAAACGGAAGATTCTTGACAAAAGTAGAGAAGAATCAAAAAAAATGCTGAAAAGAATTGAAAAAGAAAAGAAAGAGGCGATTAAAACCGAGAATAAAAACGAAATAACCTCTTCAAACGTCGTCGAAACCGATAATATTACGGAAAAAGCGGCGACCGACGAAAACGCCAAAACCGATGAGGTTGTAACCGAAAATATAACTAAAAATAAAGAGACGGTTCCTATAAAAGATGAAAATTTGTTTGATAAATATTTTGAAAACGAAAATTTGAAGAGAGAGCAAATTAAGAGCGAATTTGCCGCTAACGATACGAGTACTAAAAAATCTAATAGTTTTAGCGACGGCGCGGCTGAAAAAGGCGACCTTGAAAATTTATTGGATAACATAAATATAAGCGGAGAAGGCGACAAAGCCGGCGACAATAGCGCCGCCGAAGTCTACGGAGATAATAACATCAAGTGGAAAGGAAATATGGTTAGAGCGGTTACAAAATCGGATAGTATAAACCCGCCGGAGGAGATCGCCCTTTTAGGTTTGAAAACGGAGATAACGATAGAGTTTGAAGTTTTTGAAAACGGCTTGATCGGCGGCGTAAAAGTATTGGAATCTACCGGCAACGCCTATTGGGACATTGATATTATTGAACAATTCAAAAGAAATTACAAATTTATACAATCCAACGTAAAATCTATCGGGATAATTCAAATTTCCATTGGTTATTAAGTAAATATATGAATAATAAAAGAATTGCTTCGAAAATATTTTTATACTCTATACTGTTTTTTTATATTCCGACTTTAATTATAGGCGTTGCGCTAACGATATTATTCAAATATGAAGAGAATTTAAATAATAAGAAAATTATTAATAATAGTTTGACCTATTTTGAGAAGGCGATAAATCAAAAAAAATATGAAGGTTTTGACAAGATAAATTCTATGTTGTATCATTCGGGATTTTTAAAAAAATTACAGAATAAAGATTGGGGCGGAATTAAAAAATATTTTGAAGAGTCTTCAAAAAAACTCGAAATTAACGGTTTCGTTTTGTATACGATAATAAATGGGAAAACGGAGATTCTTTGTAAAACTATCGACGACGATAACAATAGATTTGTAGGCGTTCAAAAAGCTCTCGATGAAATATATTTTTTTGACAGTCTCATATATTTTAATTACGTGTTTCCGGTAAGCTCCGCGGGAAATAGTATTTATTATATTTACGCAAAGATCGTTATTAATAAAAACTGTCTTGAAAGTCCCAGTTTAATGGGGATAAATTTTAAAGTAATAGATACGGAAAGCGGCAAAACGGTATTTAATACAAAAAAAATATTTAATCCTAAAGACAAAGAGAATTCTTTCTATTTCATAAGCAAATTTAGGATACTGCAAGGCGCGGATAAATATAAAATTGAGGTTGAAGCGCCGAAGAAAATGTATAGCGTTAGGTTTGATAGGATAAAATTTATAGCGGCGGTTGTAGTTTTGCTTTGGATAATATCGACCGGCGCGTTTTTCATTTTAATGAATAATAAGTTAGTCGTTCCGCTCGGTTTGATAATTGATAGCGTCGGGAAGATTTCTAAAGGCAATTACGACGATAAGTTGGAAATACTAAACGATAATGAAATCGGCGATCTTGCAAACAAAATAAACGAAGTTTCGTCCTTCTTGAAAATAAACGAAGAGCAAATTAATTCGATTAATCAAAATTTAGAGATTAAAATTTTCGAAAGAACAAAAAGTTTAAAAGAAGCCCTTGAAAAGTTAAGAGAATATAACAACCAAAAAACCGATCTTTTTTATACGATAGTTCACGATATAAAAAATCCTTTGACCGTTATAAACGGATATGCGACGATGATTTTACAATATCCCAATTTTTCGGAAGATAAGAAGAAAGATTTTGTAAAAAAAATTGTCAGAGAAACTGAAAGACTGACAAAAATGTTAAACGATTTTTTGGTTTCTATAAGGGAAGAAGAAAATTTGTACAAAACTCAATACTCTCCAATTGACATTTTACCGATTTTGGAATATTTTTATACTATATATGAAGTTCAGGCGAAAGAATCGACGATTGACTTCGTTTGGGACGTTCAGACGCCTTTACCGCTTGTTAACGGCAATAAAGAGAAAATAGAACACGTTTTATCAAATTTACTCTCGAACGCTTTTAAATTTACCGAAGATAAGGGAATGATCAAAATTAGCGCTCGAGTGGAGGAGAATGTGATAAAAGTAGGAGTAGCCGACACGGGAAGCGGAATTGAAGAGGGTAAAGAAAAAGCGATATTTGATAAGTTTAAAAAACTAGAAGACAATAAATCCGGTACGGGACTCGGACTTTATATAGCCTCTCAAATAATAGCGAATCACAACGGTTCGATTTGGGCAAAAAATAACGTAGGGGGAAAGGGGTGTACTTTTTATTTTACGCTGCCTTATATAAAAGATGAAAATTGAAGAAAAAATTGACGTTTTGAAAAATAATATTATTTTTAGCAACTTATCCGAGAAAGATTTGAGGCAAATTGCCGAGCTCTCCCGCGAACTTTCTTTTAAAAAGGGAGAGACGATAATCAAGGAGAATGAGATTGCCGACGCTTTTTATATTATCGTCAAGGGAAAAGTTGAGATAGTAAAAGAAGGAGAAGAATCTCAGGAGGAAGTTCTTGCAACCAAATCGGAAGGAGAGGTATTTGGAGAAATGGCTGTAATTGACGAATTGCCGCGAAGCGCGACGATTAGAGCTACGACGAATATAGAGTTGTTAAGACTCGATAAAGACTCCTTTAAAAAATTGTTAAGATCATTTTCAGATATGTCGTTAGAAATAGCCAGAAGTATATGTTCGACGGTAAGAACGACCAACAGCGCCTATATTAAAGACCTTGAAAAAAGAAACAAACAACTCGAAGCCGCGTATGCCAAACTAAAAAAGACTCAAAACGAATTAATTCAGGTAGAGAAACTCTCCGTAATAGGCAAATTTGCTTCATTAATAATTCACGATATAAAAAACCCAATGGGAAATATCAGAGCTTACGCCGAATTAATTAGAATGTATTCGGGCAATAATGAAAAGATACAAAAATCGTCCGACGTTATTATGAGCGAAGTCGATAGATTAATTAAAATGACCTCCGAATTGTTGGAGTTTTCCAGAGGAGAGATTGTCCTTAACAAAATGCCGATAAATATCTCTTCGTTGTTATCAACGCTTGTAGATACCGTTAAAGAAGAGTTATTAAGAAAGAACGTAAAAATTATTTTTAACGAGAAGTGCGATTCGCTAGTGATGATTGATTCTGAAAAAATAAGCAGAGTTTTTCATAATCTTGTTTCAAACTCGGCGGACTCTATCTTAAAAGAGGGATTAATTATCATAAAAACCGTCGCGGAAAACAACTGGGTAAAATGGACGATTCAGGACAACGGCGTCGGCATGAATATAGTAGAATTATCAAAGATTTTTGAAGCGTTTTATACTAATAAAAAGAAAGGCACGGGATTGGGTATGCCTATCGTTAAAGGGATTATTGAGAGTCACAACGGGTTGATAAAAGTGTTCAGTAGAAAAGACGCCGGCACGAGATTTGAGATATTGCTTCCTAAGGCGTAAAATATGCTCCCCGATAAATAAAAATTTGACACATATGTGTCAAAAAAATATATTGACACATATGGCGCTTTTTTTATTTGGCGCGCATACAGCTCCATATGCGTCAAATTTTGTCAGGGAGCGTCGCATCGAGTCGCATATGCGTCGAATTTTCCCTCCCCAAAAAACCGACGGGGCGCGTAATTCTTTAATTTTTTAATTGAAATTTTCTTTTATATAAGTTAATATACGGGCGAAAAATAAATGGTTCAAATCGATATAACGGACAGATTGCGGAGGACGTATTGTTTAACAGAGTAGAAATTTGCGGCAAGTCGGCGGGCGAGGATGGCAAAGCCCGGGGAATAGAGTTGATAATTGAGGAGGATTTGGGGCTTAAAGTAGACGATATTAGGATTGTAGAAGCGTATAATTTTCAGGGAGATTTTAGTAACGACGAGATTTTAACTTTACGAAACTCTCTTTTTTGCGATAAAGTCTATCAAAATAGTTTTGTCGGATTTCATCATTTAACCGAAGAAGAATATGATTTCGCTATCGAGGTCGCTTACAAAACCGGCGTTACGGACAACGTTGGGAAAACGGCGAGCAAGGGGATGGAATATATTCTCAAAAGAGACGTAAAAGAGAACGACGTGAAATCTTCAACTCTTTACCTTTTCAGGGGGAATATCAAAAAAAATGATATAGAGTTGATTGCTTCCAAAGTTTTATGCAATACTTTGATCGAAGATTACTACATATTTTATAGGACCAACGCAAAAAAGAGTATAGATTATAAATTTAATTTTGAGATAGCCGAAAAAATTAAACCCTACGAGGTCGTAAATCTTGAGGTTTCGGACGAAGAGCTTATGAAGATATCGAGGGAGGGGATTTTGTCGTTGTCGCTCGAGGAGATGACGACGATTAGGGATTATTATAGAGATGAAAAAGTAAAATCTGAAAGAAAGGCAAAAGACCTTCCGGATAATCCGACCGATATAGAGTTGGAACTTTTTGCTCAAACTTGGTCGGAACATTGCAAACATAAGATATTCGCCGCCGAGATTACCTATGAGAACTGCGGCGAGGTTAAAGTAATAGACTCGCTTTTTAAGACCTATATAAAAAGATCGGCCGAAATTATAAAAGAAAAAAGAGACGATTTGTTATCCCTTTTTAAGGATAATTCGGGCGTGGTCAAATTTAACGACGAGTGGGCTTATTGCGTCAAGGTTGAGACGCATAACTCCCCGTCGGCTCTCGATCCATACGGCGGCGCGATGACGGGTATAGTAGGAGTAAACAGAGATATTCTTGGCACCGGAATAGGGGCGTATCCGATATTTAATACGGACGTTTTTTGTTTCGGCGATCCTTTTATAGATAATAAGGAGGTCCCCGACGGACTTCTTCATCCGAGGAGGATATTTAGAGGAGTGCATCGCGGAATCAAGGACGGCGGGAACGAGTCGGGAATTCCGACGGTCAACGGCTCTATATCGTTTGATAATTCATTTTTGGGCAAACCTTTGGTTTTTTGCGGAACGGGCGGATTGCTTCCTTTAAAGGTGAACGGAAAAGATTCTTACGAGAAATATACAAAAAGCGGCGATTTGATCGTTATGGTGGGCGGAAAGATAGGCAAAGACGGCATACACGGCGCGACTTTTTCGTCCGATCATTTATCTGAAAAAAGTCCGACGAGCGCCGTACAGATCGGAGACCCGATAACTCAAAAGAAGATGGTAGATTTTATCATAGAAGCCCGCGATAAAGATTTGTATTCAGGATTGACTGATAACGGAGCGGGGGGACTTGCCAGTTCTGTCGGCGAAATGGCGACTTTTACTAACGGCGCCGTTCTATATTTAGAAAAGTGTCCTTTAAAATATTCGGGATTGAAACCATGGGAGATACTTCTATCCGAGGCTCAGGAGAGGATGACCGTTTCGGTTCCAAAGGATAAAATCGACGACTTTTTGGAATTGTCAAAATTAAGAGACGTAGAGTCTACCGCGATCGGAGAATTTACCGAAAACGGACTGTTCGAATGTTTCTATAACGGAGAGAGAATATCTTCGGTTAGTATGAATTTTTTACACAACGGCGTTCCGAAATACAAATTGAAAGCAAAATGGAAAAATAACGAAGAAAAAAAAGTTGAATTTATAGACGAAGATATTGCTCAATCGATAAAAAATCTTCTTAAAAGACCGAATATAGCTTCAAAAGAGTATTGGGTAAGAATGTACGACCACGAAGTAGGCGCCAGGACGGTCGTTAAACCGTTTATGGGTAAAAATAACGACGGACCTTCGGACGGAGCTGTTTTAAAAATATTCCCGAATTCAAACGAGGGGTTGGTAGTAACTCACGGCATCGTTCCGAGATATTCCGAATACGATACGTATTGCATGGCGGCTAACGCCGTGGACGAGGCGGTTAGACAGGCGGCGTGTTTGGGAGCAAACCCCGATAAATTAGTCGGATTGGATAATTTTTGCTGGGCGGATCCGGTCGAGAGCGCCTCTACCCCCGACGGAAAGTATAAATTAGCGCAGTTAGTAAGAGCGTGCGAAGCGCTATACGACTTAACGATTAAGTATAATTGCCCTTGTATTTCCGGAAAAGATAGTATGAAAAACGACTATTTAAGAGACGGTAAGAAAATATCGATATTGCAGACTCTGCTTTTCACCGTAGTCGGTAAGGTTGAAGATATTAGAAAGTCGGTAACTTTTTATTTTAAAAAACCGGATTCTAAAATTTATCTTATCGGAGATACTAAGAGCGAGTTGGCCGCTAGCGAATATTATTTGATGAAAAATATAAAGGGCGGTTTTGTCCCCAAAGTCGATCCCGATGCGGCGCTTGCAAACTATAAAAAATTATACGGAGCGATAACCGACGGGCTTATTTTATCCGCTCACGATCTTTCCGACGGAGGGCTATCGGTCGCCCTTATCGAGGCGGCTTTCTCGGGAAAAGTCGGTTGCGATGTTGATTTATCCGTATTTGGCGGAAATCTTAGTTTAACGGATATTTTATTTTCAGAATCCCCTTCGCGAATATTGGTTTCGGTAAACCCCGAAAATGAAAAAAAGTTATTAGAGATATTTGGTAAAAACGGCGTATTATACCTCGGGGAAACTACGAGCGGAGATAATATCTCTGTCAGATATAAAGATAAAATTGTATTGAATGAAAATTTAACGGCGTTAAAAAATATCTGGAAAAACGCTTTGATATTTTAGGAGCATAGGAGTATAATTGAAAGTAAAAATACTTATTTTAACCGGATACGGTATAAACGCCGAGAAGGAGCTTGCCTGGGCGTTTGAGCTTGCCGGCGGAGAAACAAATATCGTCCACCTCGAGGATTTGATCTCAAACGCGGCGATGTTAAAAGATTATCAGATACTCGCATTTCCGGGCGGATTTTCGTTTGGAGATCATATCGCAAGCGGAAAAATTTTTGGCAATAAAATTAAATATACGATTTTCTCGGAACTTGTCAGATTTATCGAGAGCGATAATCTTATAATTGGAATATGCAACGGATTTCAGATTATTACAAAATTGGGTTTAGTTCCAAACGCCGCCGATAAATTTGAACAGACGGCGAGTTTGATAGGCAACGATTCGGGGCATTTTGAGAACAGATGGGTATGGGTAAAGAATTTGAATAAAAATTCTATTTGGTTAAAAGATATTGATAAACTTTATCTTCCCGTCAGGCACGGCGAAGGGAAATTTATAGTTAAAAACGACAATATTTTGAAAGATATACAAAATAACGGACAGATTGCGCTGCAATATTTCAATCCCGATTCGGATAAAGCGGAATATCCTTTCAATCCCAACGGCTCGGTTTTGGATATTGCCGGGATAACTAATAAAAAAGGGAACGTTTTTGGTCTAATGCCGCACCCCGAGGCGTATATATTTCCGCAAAATAATCCTAATTGGAGCGAAAATATAGACAATTCAGGTTTTACCGGGTTGAAAATATTCCAAAACGGCGTGGACTATTTTAAGAAGTAAATTTTTAAAATAAATCCGTTGGATCTACGTCTATTTCAAGATAATTTTTTGACGTAATCTTAAAACGCGGGAGAATTTCTTTTATAAGATTTTGCGATATTGTAATGTCTTTACTTTTTAATATTATATGGTATCTGTAGTTGTTATTAATTTTAGTTATTTGACATGGAGACGGTCCCGCGACTGTAACTTTTTTATTCGATAGGACTTCCTTTAACAAATCGGATAAAGCATTAATATCTCTGTTTACGTTGACTTCGTCGGCTCCCCGAACGACTAATCTTATAATTCTACAAAAAGGAGGAGTATCAAGTATTTTCCGGTATTTGATCTCTTCGTTATAAAATTTTTCATAATCGTTCTCTTTAGCCGCTATAACCGAGTAATGTTCGGGATTCATCGTTTGGATCATAACGACCCCTTTGTCCCCTTCGCGTCCCGCCCTTCCCGCCACTTGAGTTATCAACGCAAAGGTCCTTTCGGACGATTTGTAATCGGGAATATTCAGCATAACGTCGGCGTCGATAATGCCTACAAATTTAATATTCGGAAAGTGCAGTCCTTTTGCGATAATTTGAGTTCCTACTAAAATATTAATATCGCCGTTTTCTATTCGTTCAAATACCTCTTTAAGGTCTTTTTCGCTTTTTAGAGAATCGTAATCCATTCTATATACTTTCGCATGCTTGAAAACGGAGGAGATCTCTTCTTCTATTCTTTGCGTTCCCGCTCCGATTTTGATAAGTTTTGTTCCGGAACAACTTGGGCAGACGTTTGCTAATTTAATCGAATAATCACAGCGGCGGCAAACGAGCTTATCCGTATTTTTATAGTAAGTAAGATATAAATCGCATCGCGGACAAGTAATTATCTTGTTACAATCGGCGCATTTTACTATATTAGAAAAGCCTCGCCTGTTTTGGAGCAGTACTACCTGCTCTTTATTTTGCAATCTTTTGTTTATTTCATCTACCAAAGGGAATGTTAAATTTTTACGCGCTTCAAACGAACTTGTATCGATAACCGATATTTCCGGCAAAAGCGCGCCGCCGTATCTTTCCGTTAATTTATATAATTTAAAAAAATTATTTTTAGAATAAAAATATGATTCAATCGACGGAGTCGCCGAGCCGAGCAATAACGTCGCGCCTTTTTGATTAGCTATATATTGGGCGACGGTGCGCGCATGAAATCTTGGGGACTCTTCAGATTTATACGACGACTCGTTCTCTTCGTCAATTATAATAATCCCCAAATCTTTTATAGGCGCGAACAGAGCGCTTCGCGGACCTATAGCTATCCGCGCTTCGCCGTCTAATAATCTGAGATATTCGCTAAATCTTTGCGAATCCGATAAGCCGGAATGAAGTAAAGCGCAAAGAGAGCCGAATTTTTCTTGTAATCTCTGCAAAGTTTGATAAGAGAGAGCAATTTCCGGGACCAAAAAAATAGCGTTTTTCCCTGAATTTAAGACGTCTTCAATCAGCTTGATATAAATCATCGTTTTTCCGGAACCGGTTACGCCGTAGAGATAAAATTTTTTTTTATCGTTTTGAATATCGATTTTTATACTATCGTAAACATTTTGTTGCGACGGAGTTAATAAGACGGGGGCGGCTACCGGGAGAGATTTCGTAGCTTCGTTTTTTTTCGCCCTGCTTCCTTTAGGAATCATCATTGAAAGAACTTCGCCTACTCCCGCAAAATAGTAATCGGCTATCCACCGGGCGAGATTATACGCCTCCGTCGTAAAAACAGGCCGTTTATCGATTACTTTTAATATCGGTTTGATTTGATATTTGTCGGAATATTCGCCCGGCTCGACGACGTAACCTCTCAGCTTTCTGTTGTTGAAATTTACCAGAGCTCTTCGACCAATAACGCTTTCTAAAGTTTGCCCGTCCGGTACGGCGTAGGAGAACAAAGAATTTATATTGAGAGGGAGCGCCACTTTTACAATCGAAGTATTTTCTTCCATTATGGTCCGGTTTTATTTATATCGTCGAAGAGAGATTTGAATTTTCTTATATCCGCCCAAACAAATTTCCTTAAATTTTGGTTTTCCAGAACGCTCTTGGGATGATAAGTAGCGATAAACGGTATATCGTAATAGTGAAAAACCCTCCCCCTATCTCTCTGCAGAAACATCGGGCTCTGTTTTAAAGACGATAAAACCACCTCGCCTAAAGCCAAGATTAGCGACGGATTTAAGATCTCTATTTCCCGCTTTAAAAGCGCGGAGCAGTTGGTAATAAATTCTTTAGATATACGATTGCCCGGAATATTACATTTTAGCAGACTTGTTATAAAAATTTCCTCAATATTAATTTTTACGGCGTCTATCCATTTTTTAAAATATTCATAATCCCTATCGCTCATCGGTTTATAACCGCCGTTTTTTGAAATATAGTCGTTAGCCGATATAACAACTATTTTAGACGGAACGGAGCCGATTCCAAATATTTTAGTTGCCGAGGAGTTAGAAATTGGACATTTTTCGCATTTTGATATTTTTTCAGCCAATTCTATCATCCGACGTTTATCTTCGTTTTTTGTATATCTATCGGATATAGTTTCCGATAGCGTTTTATCCGGAGCGGCGCGTTCATAAGACGGCGTTTTAGTCTGTTGTACTTGGCTTTTTTTCGGTTCGTTTGAGTTTAAGTTTTTTATTTTTATCGAGTCAAATGCGGAAAAATCGATTTTTTTATGTTTTTTTGATCTTCTACCGTCGACGTAGTCCTCAAAAACATTTAAAACCTCAAAATATTGCGATAAAATCTCGGATTTTTTCATATTCCTCCGGTTATATTCTAACTAAAAAACTAAGAGTAACGGTTTTTTTATTAAAACTTACGTCCGGCAAAGCGTCGATTTTCAATTTATTCCTCAGAAATTTATTATATTGATCGACTAACGACTTTGCCTGTATGACGTTAAAATTGTAAGCGCTTCCTTTATACATCAAAACGCCGAATATTATAATACCGGCGATAGTAGTTACGGAGGTTCCCAAAAAAGAAATTCCCACTATAAGATTTGGATTTTCGACGAGATTTATTGTCTTGCCTGAATATATATCTTCCTGAAAAAGCGTAAACGTGATTCCTAGAACGTCCAAAACTACCGACGTTGCGATCGAAGCGATAAGTCCGCCCATCATCGGATAATAAATCTCTCCCCATTTTAAATTTTGCGCCAAAAGAGGGTTATCCATCTCAAAAAGCAGAGTCGATAATTTTACTTTTTTATTATTTCCTCTATATATATCAAACCGAACTCTATCTCCGTATAGTTGATTATCGATTATTGATTTCTCGTCGTCTAAAGAATTTCTATGATATACGATCGCTTTTTGTTCGTTATATATTTTTAATTTTTCATTATCCGAAAGGTCGCCTGAATTGTCGTTAGCAAACGCGCTAAAAACTATCGATATAACGACAAGCAACGATAAATAAATTCTACTCATAATAAATAATCCCGACGAACGTAAAATATTATAACGTTATATAATCCTTTTTAAGGTAAAAGTCAAAAAGAATATCCCCAAAAAACCGACTGGATACTAAATAGTAAAAAAATAATTTGAGTATAATGAAATTTTATGTTAAAAAAAATAAGATATTACGACGGGGAATGTATTTATGAAAAACGATTGGAAAAAAACAATATTTTCAGACGGGAGCTCAAATTTTTTATCAAACGTCAATCCTAAATTGGAAGATTATATAAAAATATCCGTTAGAATTGATAAAAAAGCAAATTTGAATGAAATATTTCTGGTCGTATGGCCAAAAGGGGAGGTTTTTTACCATTTACTATCAAAAGAACGAGAAGACGATTATTTTTCATGGTATTCAACCGAATATCGGATGCGCGATTTGACGTTAAGATATAGATTCTTTTTGATAGTCGACGGAAAAGGGTATTATTACTCCCCTTACGGATTACATAAATACGAGCCGTCGGAGTATTTTTCTTTTGTAATCTATGCAAACGCCGATTATTCGTCTTGGACGCCGGAGTCCGTTTTTTACCAAATTTTCCCGGATAGGTTTTATCGTTCCGGAGAAACGCGGCTTGATTCGCGTCCTTTTACGATAAAGACAAAAGATGAAGAGTATAAGTTTGACAGAATACTATCAAAATGGGACGATCCTATAATTAAAAATATGTTTCAAAACAGAGTCGTACAGTTTTACGGAGGTAATTTTAAGGGGATAAAAGAAAAGATTCCTTACTTAAAAGAACTCGGTATTACCGCGATATACTTTAATCCTATTTTTCTTGCCCGGTCAAACCACAGATACGACGTCGAGGACTATGAAAAGCCGGATACGCTTCTTGGAAGCGAAACGGAGTTGTTAGAGTTGTTAAACGAATGTAAAGATAACGGCATTAGAACGATATTCGACGCGGTTTTAAATCACACCGGAGTAAATCACCGTTGGTTTGATCTGCTAGATGAAAATAAGGGGGAGGGAGCGTACAACAACCCCAATTCAAAATACCGCGATTATTACTACTTTAAAGGGAACTCGTCCGAATATGAAAGCTGGATGGATTCGAAGATTCTGCCCCAGTTAAATCTTAAAAATAGCGACGTCAAAAAAAAACTACTGCAGGATAAAAACTCCGTAATAAAAAAATGGTTATCCCCTCCGTTTAGTATCGACGGCTGGAGAATGGACACCGCCTCTATTCTTGGAAAATTTCCCGTAGATCAAGTCGACGACGAATTTTCAAAAGAGCTTCATACTGCGATAAAAGAGACTAACGTCGACGCGTATATAATGGGGGAAACATTTTACGATCCCAAACAGATTATCGATCGAGATAAATACGAAGCGGCTATGAATTATCGGGGATTTGCGTCCCCCGTAAAAAAGTGGCTGACGGGAAAAATTCATTTTATGACCGTCCCTAAAGGGAAAGAGTTTCATAAAATAAATTTTAGCGCAAAAAAAATGTCTAGACAAATGGATATAGTTCGCAACAGTATACCTTTTCAAAACCAAATAAGAATGTTTAACCTTTTAAATTCGCACGATACTCCGAGGTTTCTAACTGAAACGGGATCTGACATTAGAAAAGTTAAAATCGCCGCAACGATGCTCTTTACTTACGTCGGAATTCCCTCAATATACTACGGAGACGAGGTAGGAATGGAAGGGGAAAACGATCCCGACTGCAGACGTCCGATGATCTGGGATGAAAATAGACAAAACAAAGAGATCAACGCGCTTTACAGATCATTAATTAAACTTAGAAAAGACAACGACGTCTTAATATACGGTTCTTATATGGAGCTTTATTGTAAAAACAACGTTTTTGCATTCGCCAGATTTTTGGATAAAAAGTATATAATTGTCGTATGCTCCAGATCCGAGAATATAGAGAAAGTATCGATTCCAACATATAAATTGGGGATAGAAAATCCTTTTCTTACCGGATATTTTAATAAACTGGAAGTCAAAGGGGTAAATTATGAAATTCAAGCCGCTTTATTGCCATATGAATGCGAAGTATATATAAGCGGTTAGACGTTATTGCGCGGGGAGTATATTTAATTATACATATTATACAAAAATCGCGCGATTTAAAAAAAATAAATTGAATTTATAAATAATTTTGTTATATTGTTTTTATAGTTTTTAAAAATCAGGGGTTTTTTATGAAATTTAAGGATAATTACGACTTTGATCTACTTATAAACGAAGCGGAGAACGTGGCGATTGAAGAACTTGAGCGACAATTATCTTTAGATACCGAAAATGCTATTTGCAAATGTCAAGAATGTATTTTAGATATGGTAGCTTTTGCGCTAAACAAACTAAAACCCGGTTACAGATCCTCCTTTAAAGGGGTTATATACGCCCAGAGTCTATACGACGGAGAGTACAAATCCGAAGTCGAAAAGGCTATACAAGAAGCGATCGACGTAGTAAAAAAATACCCCTCTCATGAATTAAAACAATAGAATAAACTTCGCAGTTTTCTAAAAAACAGAAACGCTCTCTATTTTTTTATCCTATTACCGCGCTTAATTGCTTATGTAATGTCCGTTACGACGGCTTTTTGTATTATGGTATTATATTTGCTTACATAAGTAAAAGTATTTTTTTGGAGAAATTTATGAAAAAACTTATTTTATCTGGTCTGTTAATTATCGCAATTGCATCGATTTTTGGATCTTGCAACCTTAATCCTTTTTGGGGGGGAGGTTTGGAAGTTGATGTAGAGGCCCCAGTTTTGGTTGTAGATTATCCGAAAACTTTCGACTTTGTAACCAACGGATTTACTATTCGGGGAACATGTACGGATAATAAAGAGATAGCTAAAATATTAATAAGGGAGACAAGAACAAGCTCGGAATGGTTGGCCGATATAAATGGCGTTAATTGGTCTAAAATTATTACAATGGAGTCCGACGGAGAATACGTTTTTGACATTTACGCTTACGACGCGGCGGGTAATTCCAGCGAGAACTCCTACAAAAGAATTACGCTAACCGTTCATACTGTTCCTCCGATTGCCGAAGTAATCTACCCCCCTTTATTAGACGTTAACGTCTTAAAAACCTACGACTTTAGAAATTTCGATTATATTGATTGTTTTAAGAATCAGACTTTTCAAATAAAAGGTAAAACAGATTCGGAATATAAAGTTCAATCGGTGTCGCTCGAGCTTCTCGATCCTTCGGACGATTCTGTCGTTTATGCGAGTACGATCTCTCACGACGAAACGCTGGATCAAATCGTTAACATTAATTTTGGAGAGTCTACCTCTGCAAAACAAGGATCGGTGTGGAATTGGGCGTTCAATATTAATTGCGACTCCGATATTATAGTCGCCGGAAATCCTTTAGAAAAGAATAAAGCGTACTATTTTAACGTAAGAATCAAGTCAAAAAGTATGTCGGACGTTGAAAAAATCGAAAAGAAAAAAGCCGTCTGCGTTTTTAACGAAAGCGACGCTCCCTGGCAAACGATAACTTCGATTATAGATAACGATTCGGTTACTCCCGAAGCTATAATATCGGGAAACGCTTACGACGACGACGGTATTAAAAAAATATATATAAAAATTGTTGAAGAAAACGTCCCCGTCAATATAGAAGGTCATTCTACCTGGATTAATGAAACTACGGACGACGCCAAAACTATTATTATAGATAAAAGCGCCGAAACGCCGAAACCGCGAATGTTTACTTGGAGCGTTAACGCTCCAAAAGCCGTTGGGAATTATAAAATTTACGTTTTAACCGAAGACGTTAATGGTAAAATATCGAGCGCTTTTACCGTTAAATCTTTTATAGTTCCGCAAGTTTTTGTTTCGGTTGTTTCTCCAAATAACGGGGATTATAAAAGGACTCAAGAAAATTTCATTATAACCGGTTTGTGGTCAAATAATATTGGAGAAATAAAATCCATATCCGTAAAATGGATCGAGGGTAATATTACCAAAGAGGCTTCATTTGACAGCTCGAGTTGGAATGTAAATTCGTCTCTTTTTGAATTAACCGACGGGTTGCAAAATTTTGAAATAACCGCCTCGGATAAATTTAATAACAAAGGGATAACTCGTTTGTATATTTATACCGACTCAAATATTCCGTCTGTAACCAACGTATCCTCGTCGGTCGATAGCGGTTATTACGGTCCGGGAGATACTATACCAATATCGGTTCAATTTTCAAAAAGAATTTTAGTTACGGGAACTCCGCAAATAGCTCTCAATTCAGGAGGAATCGCAAGTTATAAATCAGGTAGCGGAAGCGAAAACTTAATTTTTGATTATTTAATAAAAAATGGAGAGAATAGCTTAGCGCTTGATTACAACGGCGTTGATTCGTTAAGCTTAAACGGCGGTTCTATAAAAGATTATTACATTGGAGACGAAGCAAATACTGAATTAATTCCTGTTGGCGAAGGAACTAAAGGGGCCGGATCTATCTTGGTAAATAAATACTTAATCGTAGACTCTACCCCTCCGACCATTATCTCGGTTAGATCTAATCCAACTGAAGGATGTTTCAATAAAGATAAAATGATTACCATAAAGGTAAATTTCAGCGAAACGGTAATAGTAGAGGGGACTCCAAAATTGAAGTTAAACGTTTTGCCCGAAGGAAAAGAGATCAATTATCAATTCGGTTCTTATTCGGATTCTTTAACTTTTATCTATACAGTCGAATCGGGGAATAACTCCGCCGATTTGGATTATTTTGACATAAACTCTTTATCGTTAAACGGCGGAACAATCAGAGATATTTCCGGAAACGATGCAAATATAACGTTGCCTGATTTGGGCGGACCAAATTCTATAGGAGCCGTTTCAAACGTAACAATCGATACGATAGAACCAGACGTTCCAACAATTGTAGAGATTGATAAAGAACATTTTAGTATAACTTCAATCGAATCGACAGTCCAATACTCGATTGATAACGGCGCTTGGATGGATTACCTCGGAGGCAGCGTAAAAATCCCCCTAAAATCCAGCACTTCCATCGCGGCAAAACAGCGCGATCTTGCCGGCAATTGGTCGGAAGTCGCTATATCGACAATAGCCGCCGATACGACCTTACCCGCGGTCGTTAACGTTACCTCTACGAAAGCGAACGGTTCGTATAAATCGGGCGAGATAATTCCCATATCAATTCAGTTTACAAGAGACGTAATAGTAACCGGAACGCCGCAAATCAAGTTGGAAACCGGCGAGTCAGACAGGCTGGTAAATTACTCTTCCGGATCGGGAACTTCGCTACTGATTTTTGATTATACGGTACAAAACGGCGACTTCGCTCTAAATCTGGATTATGTAGATACCGCTTCTTTACTATTAAACGGCGGAACGATACAAGACGATTTGTCTAGAGACTCTTCTTTGGTTTTATCGGCGCCTTCTACCCCCAGGTCTTTGGGATTTAACAAAACGATAAAAATAGACACGATACGCCCAACGGTAGTCAACGTTACTTCTACTTCTCCAAACGCTATTTACAAAAACGGAGACGCCTTGCCTATACTTATAGATTTTAGCGAAGTAGTCGACGTTACGGGAATTCCTACTTTGTCTTTAAATTCCGGAGCCGTAGTTAGTTATTCGTCGGGAACCGGAACGACTACGTTGTTGTTTAACTATACCGTTGCAAACGGAGAAAACGCCGTCGATTTGGATTATCCGGATAAAAATTCGTTATCTCTAAACGGAGGGAAAATTATTGACAAAGCCGGAAACGATGCCGATCTGATCTTGGCCGACCCCGGAACGGAAAAATCGCTCGGTTACAATAAAAATATTGCCGTCGATACTACAAAACCAAAAGTTTTATCCGTCGATTCGGACAACGCCGATATGAGCTACAATGCCGGTAACGTAATTTCTATCAAGGTAGAACTTGACGAGCCGGTAACCGTTACAGGGACTCCCAAATTACTGTTGGAAACGGGGGATATCGATAGGTACGCGACTTATTCAATAGGTTCGGGAACAAATATTATTAAATTTTCATATACAGTACAGGCGGGAGATAACGTCGCCGATCTGGATTATTCTTCCTCTTTGGCGTTAGAATTGGGCGCGGCGACTATTAAAGACATAGTCGGCAACGACGCGGTTATTACGCTTCCCGCTCCGGGCGGAGTCGGATCGTTGGGCAATAATAGAGATATTGTTATAGACACGACCGCGCCGTCGGCTCCCGTTATCGACGGTTTGAACTCGGGAAAATTAAACGAAGGAACGTATTATTTTAACGGCGACGTTGCGTTCAGTATCGCCGGCGAAGCGGGGGCGGTTATAGAGTATACGATTAACGGAGGAGCGAGTTGGTCTGTTGGAACTTCAGGCGTTATAGTTAACGAAGGAAGTTACGTATTTCAGGCAAAACAGAGAGACGCGGCGGGCAATATATCTCCGATATCCGCCTCTACTACGATAGCGATAGATAAAACGAAGCCAAATCCGCCGCTAATTTCGGGAATAGTATCGGGAACTTACAATTATACGCAAAGTTTCAACATAGCGGGCGAAAACGGAGCCGCTTTTCAATATAGTTTAAATAACGGAGTCAACTGGTCTGATTACGATCAGACGGTAGATTTATCCGCCGCCGGAACTTATAACGTCGTCGCGCGACAGATCGACGTCGCCGGTAATATTTCTTTACCCTCTTCTGCAATCTTGGTAACTATTGATAAAACAAACGCGATTATTAATTCCGTAAATTCTACGACGGCGAACGGTTCGTACGCTACCGGCAAGATGATAGAAATTGAAATTACTTTTTCAAAAATCGTTTACATAAACGGTTCGCCTAAATTGTCTTTAAATACCGGCGCTAAAGCGGATTACTATCTCGGCTCGGGGACTAACGTATTAAAATTTAACTATTTAGTACGTTCGGGAGATAATACCGCCGACTTGGATTATATTTCTACGTCTGCGTTGAGCTTAAACGGCGGCAGTATAAAAGACGCCGTCGGCAACGACGCTAATCTGGGACTCCCCGCTCCGGGAGGCGTAAATTCGTTGGGCGGAAATAAAAATATTGTTATAGATACGACCGCGCCTTCGGCTCCGGCCGTCTCGGGAATATCGACCGGAAGATTCAATACTAATAAGACTTTTACGTACTCGGGCGAAACGGATGCAACGATAGAATATACCACAGACGCGGGCGCTACATGGATTGCCGGAAGCGGAACTACCCTATCTGCCGACGGAACATATATCGTCAAGGGTCGACAAAAAGATCTAGCCGGCAATATATCGCCGGAGTCGGGAGCGATAACCGTTACTATTGATAAGTCGGCCCCTCTGTCTCCAATGATATCCGGTATAATGGCCGGGACTTACAATACTACGCAAAGTTTTTCGTTATCCGGCGAAGAGGGCGCGACTCTTCAATATTCCTTCGACGGAACTAATTGGAGCGTTTTAAGTTCGGGATCTTCGAGAGAATTGGCCGTCGACGGAACTTATAACGTCAGAGCTCGCCAGATAGACTTGGCGGGAAATTATTCGACTCCTACTTCCGTAGTAACGGTTATTATAGATAAGACAAAACCGACGGTAAGCTCGTTGTCTCCCTCAAACGCCGCTTTGAACGTTAGCGTCGGAAGCAATATAGTTATAACATTCTCCGAACCGGTTTACCGCGAAACGGGATTAATAGTTATCGAATCTTTCGACGTCAATAATAAATTTATCCCCGCTATACTTACCGTCGAAGAATATAACGAGATATGCGGTAATTTGTCCGGCGCAAATTTAACGACCTTTCAAGAGAGTTACTCGCTTGGAACTAACGGCGCTCCGGGCGGAACTCCGGACGTCGTAGGGCGTTATATATTAAACTACGCTATCGATATTACAAACGCTGGATTGATAGCGATACTCGACGGCATAAACTACTTCAAAGTTATAATCGACGTTTCCTCTACTCAAGTAACGGGATCGGGAACAAACGTCATAACAATAAATCCGTTTAACGACTTAGCAAAAGGGAGAAAGTATAAAATAACGATACCCGCCGGATCTTTTAGAGACTCCATAGGGAATACTTACGCCGGCAACGGCGGCGGCTGGTCGTTTACCACGGGTCCCGTAGCGACGCCCGTCGTAAGAATAAATAAACAGTCGGGTAACGGAGACGCTCAACCGACAACGACCAATTTCAAAGTAAGTTGCGAAACTTACGGGGCGTCGATTTATTATACGCTTGGCGACAATTCGGGAAGCGTTCCCGCCGATCCCAATACCGGATCGACTACGACGAATCCGGGAGAAATCGGCTTAACGGGTAATTATACTTCAAATTATGTCAAGCATATCAAAGCGATCGCTTACAAATCGCCGGATTTAACCGCGTCTTCTATCGCTGAAGAAAAGGCGTATCGAACCGTATTGGTTAAAAATCACGACGCCGGAACTAACAACATCTGGTTTAGAGGATCAAATAACGGAGGAGGACCGACTACGGCCCCGGGATTTCCGCTTAGGTGGGAAGAAAATCAACTGAAGTATATCAAACTTGGGAAAAACGCCGGATCGAACAATTGGTATTGGATTACTTGGGAAATAAATCAATACGTCTATTCTAAGCCGATATTAGGAGACAAACCGGTCGATTGGGCGACGAAAGGTCCGATGTATTTTGGTTGGAGAACCGGAGTTAACGACGAAGGGAACCCGGGAACGGTTATTACGGGTATCGCCGGAACCGGATTTGAGTTATGGAACGCTCATACCAGACCCGGTCCTACGGTTAGTACTCCAATAATATCGACTACTACGGTAGATCTTAACGGAAACGGAAATAGTCAACCGGATTCTATTACGGTCAGAATTACTTGTTCGACAGATGGGGCGGTAATACGTTATACGACAAACGGAACGGATCCTAACGAATCTTCGACTCAATTTACGGCTGATTTTACGATAAGTTCTACTACTACCGTTAAGGCGAAGGCTTTTAAAACAGATTACAACGCCTCGTCCATAGCGACTAAAGTTTTTAATAAAACTACGTTAAAAGTCAATAACGGCTATTCGTCGGGAAATATTTATTTCAGAGGCAGTAATAACGGAGGTTCGGATCCTTCGGGAGGATTTTGGGGAGGAAATATGAGCTGGGCCGTCGGAGTTAAGGCAAAATTGTTATCCGGAACGACTTGGTATGCTACGACTTGGTCTTTTGAATCCGGAACTATAACGTTTAAGTCGTTAAAGGACGCCGCTTGGGAAAACGATCCAAATCATACCGTAACGGCCGGCGGCGAAAGCGCGACTACGTTTAACGGGGGGTATTAATTTTAACAATAGAATAATATAGCCCGGGAGACGAAAGCGCCGCTTTCGTCTCCCGGGGACTCTAAAATTCCTTAATCTGATATTTCCCGTTAGTTTTTACTATTTTCTTCTTTATTGACGAATCTTTTATATCAAAAGCGCAAGGGGCGACGCCGTAACTTGATAAATCGCTATTTAATTTTTTAAAAGTTTTATTATTGAGATAATATTCTTTTTCGTTAGATTTTCCGTTGTAGTATAAAAAATAATCTACAATAGAGTTTCTGTTATCCGTAATATAAATAAGCGAATAACTTTGCGAAAGGCGGAATTTATCAAAAGAGATAACGTTTTTATTTTTCGAAAGCGTTACGTTTCCGTTGAATTCTATCTCTTTCGGTTCAAAACTTATAGAAAGCGCCTCCCCTTTTTTCAAATATTGATCCGAAAAAGGTATTTCATATTTTTTACCCTTGACGTATAGAACAAGTTTGTATCCAAGCGTCGAGCCGCTATTCTCCGATCTTATTACAATATTTTGAGGCGATTTCTTGGAGTATTTGAGTTGGAGCTGGGAAAAAACCAAAACCGCGGGGTTGTTATTAATAACCGGTTTTTCAATATCAAATTTAGCGCAGTTTCCCGACGTATCGCAAACTGAGACGCCAATTTTATTACCGGAATTAATCGTCAAATCATTACCGGCTATAAGGAAGTTTGCTTTTGGAAAATTAATATCATAACGAAAAAGGCTATCCCCGATAAAGTATTCAAACTTATTTATCGGCTCGTTAAACTGAATAAAAAAATCGTTGGTTTTTAATAACGCTTGATATATTACCTTTGGCGCGTCGACGTCGATAATATATCGTTTTTGACAAGATAGACTGAGAAAGATCGTAAATACGAAGAGAACATACTTTTTTAATTTCATAAAAACTCCTTAAGAAAAAAATATTCTATATATAAATAACAATTAATTAATGGAATTCTTTACAAAAAATGTTATAAATTTTCAAATTTGTGATAAAATTATCTATCCGTAAATTTAAGAGGTATGTATGAAAAGATTAATACTACTTGTCGTTATCGCGGCGACGTTACTATCGTGTAAGGAATCGAAAGAGGTAAAAAATTTTTATAAGATACCGTTTGGCGATAAAACATTCGGAATCGGCGTTGAAAAGAATTTACTGAAGTTGTCTTATAGAAATGAAGATAACGAAGCTCTTTTTACCGATTTGGTAGACAAAAATATTACGTTTGACGCGGCTTCGATTTCAGACAAACTTTTTCAATCGGACTATTACGAAGTTTCCTTAAACGACGGGATAACTTTAAATATGGTAAAAAGTTCCGATAAGATCGAAATCAAATACGAAACAGATATGACGCAAATTACCTTTAAAGATTCCGCTCATTTATACGGACTTGGCGAACGTTACGGAAAATTAAATCTTCTCGACGAAAATATTAAATATAAAATTGTAAACGAGCATAAATATAGCGATAGGGCGATATTGCCTATACCGGTCGTTTACGACGACAACGGCAATTTTGTCTATTTTGCGTCTCCCTACAAAGCGACGATTACCGTTGAAAAAAGCGGAAACGACGTTGTTTTACTGTATATAAACGGAAATAAAGAGAAGAGTTTCCGCGGAGTTGATATTTACGTCTCAGATTCTCAAACTCTTATCGATTCGGTAAGCGAATACCAGAAATTAGTCGGGCTTCCTCCTCTGCCGCCAAAGTGGCTTTTTGGATATATTCAATCAAAATACGGATATTTTTCAATTAAACAGACTTTAGATATAGCCAAAAAATTTAACGAACTCGGACTTCCCGCTACCGGGATCGTTTTAGATCTATATTGGTTTAAATATATGGGGGATATAGACTGGAATTACGATAATTTTGAAGATCCGGTCGCTTTTATTAAGGAGCTTGATACTCTAGGTTTTAAATTAATCAACATCAGCGAACCTTTTTTTGACAAGAACAGCAAGAACTTCAACTATTTTAAAAGTATGGGATATTTTGGGAAAAATAAAGACGGAAAAATAATGAATCTCAAAAATTGGTGGGGCGAAGGGGCGGTATTCGACTATACCAATCCTGCCGCAAATTTTTCTTTGTGGAATAAGTCGTATAAACCTCTTATGAATCAAGGAATTGGCGGGCTTTGGACGGACCTTGGCGAGCCGGAAGGGGTGTATCACACTACGCGCTTTAAAATGGGGATAGAAGACGATATTCATAATCAATACAACTATTATTGGAGTAAAATGTTGTATGAAAATATAAAGAGAGAATACCCCGACAGAAGACCGGTAATATTATCGAGATCCGGATGGGCGTCTTCTCCAAAACTTGGCGTATCGATATGGTCGGGAGACGCCGAAGCCAGCTGGAAAGGATTCAAGATACAACCGTTTATTATGACTAGCGCAAGTTTGTCGGGTTTCTCTTACTGGGCGAGCGACGTCGGGGGCTTTGTCGGAGAGGGAACGCCTCATCTTTTTACAAAGTGGAATGAATTTGGTCTGTTTTCGCCGATATACAGACCGCACGGATCGGGCGTCGATAGAGAACCGTGGTCGTACGAAGGCGCCGCGCTCGAAGACGTCGCGGGTTTATTAAAATTGAGAGCGCAGTTCCTGCCGTATATTTACTCTACGGCTTATTCGGCGTCGTTCTTAGGAATTCCTTTTATCAGGCCGATCGACGTCGCGAACCCCGCGCTGTCTAACGAAGAGAGGATCGAATTTGAAAATCAAGAGTATTTCTTTGGCAAATCTATACTTTACAGGCAAACTTATGAAAACGACCAATATAACGTTTATCTTCCCAACAAAGGGGAGTGGATAGACCTTAAAGATAACAAAACTTACTGCGGCGGAGAAATTCATTCTATAACTTATAAGAGAGGAGAGCCGAGTTATTTTTTAAAGCCAAACGGGATATTTATTATGAATAGTAAGTCCGATTATCAAAAAATTGAAACTCTAGACGTATATATTAATTCTATAAACAACGGGTCTGAATATTTTTATTATTACGACGACGACGGAATTACTACCGAGTATTTGAAAGATAAGTATAACCTTATAAAGATTGAAAATATTGTAAGCGAAGATAAAATAATTATAAAATTAACTCCTGAAAAACTGAATTTAAAAGAAAACTTGCCAAGTATGAATTTTAAAGTTTATTCTTTGATAAAACTAAAAGGGGACTCTTTTGAAGCGGTAGAAAATCAGAATGAAAACTCTTATAGTTTTAGCGTTGGCAATCTAGAAGAAACAAAGATTATGATATTAAAAAAGCTATAAATATTTGCCGATAAAACCGGATTCGGAGCGCGTCCCGTCAGTTTTTTGGGGTAAGAAAATGGATAACGCGACTCTATCTCAAAAAAAATGACACATATGGAACAAATATTTTTTATTCCCCAAAAAACTAACGGATTACTTCGGAGTAGTTGTCTTAAAAACAATCAAAATTGTCGAATACTACAGTTGAGGCGCGCCCGGCAATGCCGGGCGTAAAAAAATTATTCAGAAAAACGCAGAACTTTGCGATTAACTATTTCTTTCCAAAAAGAAATTCCAGAAACATTGGCGTTCTTTTTGCCCACTCTCTTTCGTTGTGTCCCGCTTTATCGGCGATATAGTAGTAAAGATTTTGATTTTCGACAAAATCCAATTTGAGCAGTTCGTCTTTAACGACAACCGTCGCTGGCAATAGTTTTTTATCGAGGTCGTTAGTTCCGCAATCCAAATAAATTTTCAAACCGCTTCCGGCGGAGAAATACTCGCTTTTAGTTATATCGACGTAGTAGTCAAAACCGCCGGAAAGAGCCGCGACTTTTGAATAGACGTCTTTATATTTAAATCCCATATATAGCGCGATCATCGCCCCCGAACTTGCGCCGCCGGTCGCGGTATTCGCTAAGTCGGGCTTTGTTCTAAAATTATCGTCTATATACGGCTTGATACGATTATTCATATATTTTTCGTAATCCTCAGCAATTTGTCGAACAATTTCGGGATCGTCGACCTTGTTTTTTACCTCTTTTTGGTTGTCTCTATGGTATTGAGACCACCCCATATATTCGTCGTCTCTCTTTGGCGAGTTGTAAATGCCGACTATAATTATCGGTTCAATTTTTCCGCTATTTATCATATCGTTTGCGTAACTGTCCATCTTCCAACCGCCGTGAGAACATCCGGGACTATCCCAAAGTTGTTGACCGTCCTGCATATAAATTGTAGCGTATCTCTCCTCCGTATTGAGAAAATATTTTGGAGGCAGATAAACTATAATATTTCTTTTTGGTATCAATTCCGAACCGGTTTCTATCCGAGGAATGAATCGAAGAGTTCCTTTATCTGAATCGATTAGTCTTATTATGTTTACGATTTTTTTATCAAAATTTACGTTTGAGTTAAAATAATCCCTTTCCTCCTTTAATACTTTTTTATCGTTGTAAACTGTAAAAACATATTTGTTCCCGTCGGCGTTTTTTATTTTTTTAGTTTTATAGAATAAGTTAGTTTTCCCTACTCTTTTTAAATATTCAGTTTTACTGTTTTTGTTGAAGTCTCCGGTAATCGCCACTTTTGTTATAATGTCTTTTGTCGAATCGGTATAATAAAGAAAATTCACGTATCCTTTTGCGGTTATTGGAAATAAATTAACCTTACTTTTCCACTCGTTAACTATACGACTAACCTCTTCGTTTGTTTCGGCGACCGTAACCTTTTCAATAAGTTCGGCAACGTCGCTTGATAAAGTAACGTCTCGTACAGCCGGGAATAAACTTGCAGTCGTAAAAATAAATACTATAGCCTTTGTTATTATAGAACGCATATAAAACCTCCTTTGTTTAAAGGTATTTTATCATAAATTTAAAATTTATACATATTTTTTTGTTATTAAAAAATATTAAATTTTATAACGCAAAATGCAAATTATGAAATACGATCGAACAAATAAAAAATACTAAAAACAGAGATATTACGCAAAAATATAAAATTAACGTTTTACCGAGATTTTTTCTATCTTTTTCAATTATTTCAAGAAGCCTCTTCTCCTCTAACGCGTCCTCTTCGCTTTGATAACTGCTCGGATTATACGGCTCCATTTTTAACATTCTGGTTCCTGAAACCCAAAATAGTCTATTGACAATATAAACGCTGTGTACGAGACTTCCGGCCAATCCGAAACCTAACGCCATTATAAAGCCCCTAAGAATGACGGACGTCTTTTCAAGAGATACGCCGACGTCGTTTCGGGAAAATATTAAACATAGTAAAATCGTTAGCGTTATCGCGCTCCCCAAAACCGCGCCAATTAATAATCCTGTTAGAATATTTTTTCGTATCATAATTTTGCCTCCGGCTTTTTGCATTTTAGCGCAATATTACGTCTATGACAAATTATTTATTGGAAATCCGGATAATCCGTCAGTTTTTTGGGGCGGAGAAAAATTGACACATATGATGCTAAGGTAAAATCGACGCATATGTGTCAATTTTTTTTGAGTAGTAAAATATTTGTCATTTTCTAAAAATTTATCCAAATTTTTGTAAAGAGTTTTCTACTTTTAGTTGTTATATATATTAAAGAAAAAAAAGGAGAAAACTTTATGAAAAACAAAAAACATCTATTTCATTTTATAGTGTCGGAATCTATGAATAATAACGTCATAGATTTTTTACTAAAAGAGTTCAAAATTAATACGTTCAGCGAATTATTTGAAACTATGTTTCGCCTCATTGACAAAAAAATCCCA
>Ga0116186_1000897_pt1 | contig 32762 bp, 34 predicted proteins | sample AD_JPNNA4_MetaG_FD_89806 | JGI IMG/M metagenome (GOLD analysis project Ga0116186, IMG submission 89806) | Active sludge microbial communities of municipal wastewater-treating anaerobic digesters from Japan - AD_JPNNA4_MetaG | ecosystem: Engineered > Bioreactor > Anaerobic > Digestate | place...
TACGGGTTCGACTCCGGTTGCCCTTGATAAGAACGGAATGCCGTTATCTCTGTCTGATGAATTTAAAAATAATCCTAATGCAATGTTTGTTCTATGGAAAGATCATACTTCGGTTGCAGAAGCCGAAGAAATAAATAATAAGTCTAAGAACTGGGGCGGAGTTGATTTCACAAAATATGTGGGCGGAGTCTATTCTTCGGAATGGTTCTGGGCAAAGATGCTTCACATTATGCGTATTGACAGCGATGTCCGGGAAAGGGCTTATACATGGGCAGAACATTGTGACTGGATTACCGCGTATGTTACCGGCAGCTGCAGACCGGATATAATGAAACGCAGCCGCTGTTCGGCAGGTCATAAGGCAATGTGGCACTCGGATTTTGACGGTCTGCCTTCTGAAGAATTTTTAGTAAAACTTGATCCTATGCTGAAAGGAATGCGTTCGCGTCTATTTTCTGAAACATATACCAGCGATATCCCTGCAGGTACGCTCACACAAGAATGGGCTGATAAACTCGGTCTTCCTGAAAATGTTGTAGTCGGAGTCGGAGCTTTCGATGCTCACATGGGAGCAGTCGGCGGTGAGATTGAGCCTTATTATTTAAGCAAAGTAATCGGAACTTCAACATGCGACATGCTTGTTGCTCCGCGTGAAGATGTAGGAAATAGATGTATCCGCGGTATCTGCGGGCAGGTTGACGGTTCAGTTATTCCGGGGATGATTGGAATGGAAGCGGGGCAATCTGCTTTCGGCGATTCATATGCATGGTTCCGTTCGATGATTTTATCGCCCGTCAATGAGCTTATTGCGGAATCCGGTCTCGTTGATTCTAAAATTTCAAATGAACTAAGTTCTTATCTTCGCAATAAAATGATTCCTCATCTTGAGAAGCATGCTCATCAAGTTCCTATTGGTGAATCCGGAATTGTGGCTCTTGACTGGCTGAACGGCCGCCGCACACCTGATGCGAATCAGGCACTTTCTGCCGTTTTCAGCGGTCTTTCTCTAGGCAGTGATGCACCTCGTATTTTCAGAGCTATAGTTGAATCTACGGCGTTCGGTGCAAAAGCTATTGTCGACCGTTTTATAAGTGAAGGCATTCCGATCAAGGGAGTAATTGCTTTGGGCGGAGTTGCTAAAAAATCTCCGTTTGTAATGCAGACTCTTTCTGATGTTTTTAACATGAGGATAAAAGTTGTCCGCTCTGAACAGGCATGCGCTCTAGGAGCAGCCATGTTTGCAGCTACGGCTGCAGGTTTATATCCGGACGTAATGAGTGCGTGCAAGGCTATGGGTAACGGATTTGAGAAAGAGTATCATCCGATTGAATCAAATGTTGCGCTTTATAAACCGCTTTATGACAGATACCGCAGACTCGGAGAATATGCTGAATCGGAGATTTCTTCTGTGAGAGGAAACGGCTGATGAGTAAATATAAAGAATTAAAAGAGCAGGCCTGGCTTTGTAATATGGAACTGCCGAAGCGCGGTCTGGTAATTTATACTTTCGGCAATGTAAGTGCCGCTGACAGATCTGCGGGTGTTTTCGCCATTAAGCCGAGCGGTGTTCCTTATGAAGAACTTAAAGCTGATGATATGGTTGTTGTTGATTTTGAGAATAAGATAGTTGAAGGAAGCTTGCGGTATTCTTCAGATACCAAGACTCATACGGTTCTTTATAACAATTTCGCTGATATAAACGGAGTTGTTCATACTCATTCAACATACAGTGTTGCGTGGGCGCAGGCGGCTTTGCCGATTCCGGTTTTAGGAACCACTCATGCGGATCAGTGCGCGGGCGATATACCGTGCACTGATTTTATGACTGATGATGCTATTAAGGGAGATTATGAAATCGAAACCGGAAACCAGATAGTACGCACTTTCGAATATATATCTTACCGTGAAACGGAGATGGTTCTTGTCGCAGGTCACGGACCATTTACTTGGGGAACAACACCTGAGAAAGCAGTTTATAACAGCGCTGTTCTTGAGGAACTTGCGAAAATGGCATTCATTACAAGAAGCATAAATTCAAATACACAGCGTCTCAAAGAGGCGCTAGTAGATAAGCATTATCAGAGAAAACACGGAAAAAACGCGTATTACGGACAAGCGTCAAAATAAAAATCCGTATAAGGAGGACAAGATGAAAAATATTCCGGAATTAAAATTAGGTATCGTAGCAGTAAGCAGAGATTGTTTCCCGATTGAGCTTTCTAAAAAAAGACGAAAGAGCGTCGTTGAAGAATGCAAGAAAGCTGATCTTAAAATCAGTGAAATTGAAACAATTGTTGAGAATGAATCAGATGCATTAAAGGCGCTTTCTGAACTTGAAACTCAGAAAGTAAATGCTCTTGTGATTTATCTTGGAAATTTCGGTCCTGAAGGACCAACAACGATTCTCGCGCAGAAATTTGACGGTCCTGTCATGTTTGTCGCTGCAGCTGAAGAATCCGGAAATGATCTTATAAAAGGGCGCGGTGATGCTTATTGCGGTATGCTGAACTCTTCTTATAGTATTGGTCTCAGAAAACTTTCTCCTTATATATCTGAGTATCCTGTGGGCGTGCCATCCGAAATCGTGATGATGATCACCGAATTCATGCCGATTGCAAAAATCATCATCGGTTTAAAGTCTTTGAAAATATTTTCCTTCGGACCGCGCCCTCAGGATTTTCTTGCATGCAACGCTCCTATCAAAGCTCTTTTTGATATTGGTGTAGAGATAATGGAAAACAGCGAACTCGATCTTTATGATCTTTTTCTTTCCGCAGAAGGAAATCCGAAGGTTAAGAAAATTGCTGAGGAAATGGCTTCAGAGCTTGGTCACGGCAATACTTATCCCGATATGCTGATGAAGCTTGCTCAGTATGAATATGCTCTTATTGAATTTTTTGAAAAAAATCTCGGTGCGTCTAAGTACGGAGTTTTTGCGAACAAGTGCTGGCCGTCATTTGAGAAATATTTCGGTTTCGTTCCTTGTTATGTTAATTCGCGTCTTGCTTCACGTGGAATTCCTGTTTCATGCGAAGTTGATATTTACGGCGCGTTGAGCGAATACATGGTATCATGCGCGACCGATCTTCCTGCAACGCTTCTTGATATTAACAATACAGTACCTCTTGATATGTATAAGGAAGCGGGTTCGAAGGTAGCAAATTATAAACCAACTGATTTGTTTATGGGATTCCACTGCGGAAATACGGCGTCATCATGTACTATGGATCCTGTGATGAAATATCAGCTGATAATGAACAGACTTATCGAAGGCGGAAAAGAACCTGATATTACAAGAGGAACACTTGAAGGAAGAATCCGTACAGGTGAGATTACACTCTTTAGACTTCAGTCTACAGCGGATGCAAAACTCAGATCTTATATCGCTGACGGAGAAATTCTTGATATAGATCCGAAATCATTCGGAAGTATTGCGGTTTTTGCGATTTCAGAAATGGGACGCTTTTACCGTCATGTTCTCATTGAAAAACGTTATCCGCATCATTCGGCAATTGCTTTTAAACATTCGGCAAAAGCTCTTTTTGCAGCATGCAGAATGCTGGGTCTTGAGGATATTTCTTATAACAGACCTAAGGGATTGCCTTATCCAACGGAGAATCCGTTTAGTTAATGGTTTAAAACAGGCTCGCAGCAGAGCCTGATAAGGTGGCTGTAATCTCGGATTACAGACGAATATAATACAGGAGGAGAGTATGAGAAAGTTATTCAGATGCGCTGTTATAGGCGCTGCCCTGGCAGTTTCCGTTACAGGTTGCGGAAAAGGCGGAGACAAAATCGTTCTTGGTTTTTCACAGATTGGCGCTGAGAGCGAGTGGAGAACTGCTAATACCGAATCTATTAAGTCGGCAGCAAAAGATGAAGGAATTGATCTTAAGTTCTCTGATGCTCAGCAGAAGCAGGAAAATCAGCTTAAAGCAATCCGTTCTTTTATCGCTCAGAAAGTTGATGCAATCGCGTTTTCACCTGTTGTAACTTCAGGATGGGAAGCAGTTCTTAAAGAAGCTAAAGATGCAAACATTCCGGTATTTATTACTGACCGTGCAGTTGATGTTCAGGACGATTCTATGTGGGTAACAGTTATGGGTTCCGATTTTACTGAAGAAGGAAGACGTGCTGCACGCTGGCTTCAGGAGTATGCGAAAAAACAGAACTGGAAAGGAACTATCAATGTGGTTGAGCTTCAGGGAACTGTAGGATCTGCTCCTGCAATCGAAAGAAAGAAAGGTTTCGAAGAAGTAATGAAATCTACTCCTAATTTCAAAACAATCCGTTCGCAGACTGGTGAATTTACCCGTGCGAAAGGAAAAGAAGTTATGGAAGCTTTTCTTAAAGCTGAAGGAAAGAAGATCAATGTTCTTTTCGCTCATAATGATGATATGGCAATTGGAGCAATTCAGGCTATCGAAGAGTATGGTTTGAAACCGGGTAAAGATATCACTATCGTTTCAATTGATGCCGTTAAAGGCGCTTTCGAAGCGATGATTGCCGGCAAACTTAATTGCAGTGTTGAGTGCAGTCCGCTTCTTGGACCACAGCTTATGCAGGCTGTAAAAGATTACAAAGCCGGTAAAACAATACCTAAACGCATTGTAACCAATGAAACAATTTTCCCTGCAGAAGTTGCTGCTAAAGAGTTCCCGAATCGCAAGTATTAATTTATGAAAGCCGTTTTCCGGAAATTCCGGAAAACGGCTGTTAAATGATTATAGCCACCTTAAGAGTCTCTGCTGCGTTTTTAAAATTTGTTTGAACCGAGAGAGGAGGTATTATGGCTGATTTGAAGCCCATAGTTGAGATGAAGGGAGTAAAAAAATCTTTTCCGGGAGTTCAGGCTCTTTCGGGAGTTGATTTCAGATTGTTTGAAGGAGAGATTCATGCAATCATGGGACAAAACGGAGCCGGAAAGTCCACTCTTATAAAAATACTCACGGGAGTATATAAAGCCGACGGCGGATCAATAGTTTACTGCGGATCGCAGTGCAGATTTAGAACACCGTTGGAAGCCCAGAAAAAAGGCATCAGTACAGTGTATCAGGAAGTTAATTTATGTCCGAATCTCTCTGTTGCAGAAAATATTTTTATAGGCCGTGAACCGCGCCGTTTCGGGATGATTGATTGGAATAAGATTAATTCTGAATCTGAAAAACTTTTAAAAAGGCTCAATGTTTCGATCGATGTGACTAAGCTGCTTTCTTCATATTCGGTCGCGATACAGCAGATGGTAGCTATTGCACGCGTGCTTTGTATTTCTTCACGGGTTCTTATTCTTGATGAACCGACATCAAGTCTTGATGAGCAGGAAGTTAATGAGCTTTTTGAAGTTCTCAATAAATTAAAATCGGAAGGCATGGCTATTCTTTTTGTCACTCATTTTCTTGATCAGGTCTACCGCATCACTGACAGAATTACAGTCTTCAGAAACGGAACTTTCGTAGGCGAATATTTGACTAAAGATCTTCCGCGTGTTGAACTTATTTTCAAGATGGTCGGAAAAGATATTTCAGCGATGAGTGCAATGCCTCAGAAGTGTTTGGAGAATGTTTCTGACAATAAAGCAGCCGATTCGCTTCTTGAAATTAAGGGAATGAAAAAACAGGGTTCGATGAATGAGTTCAGTCTTGATGTTCAAAAAGGTGAAGTGCTCGGATTTGCAGGTCTTCTCGGTTCAGGAAGAACAGAAACTGCAAGGCTCATTTTCGGTATTGATAAACCGGATCAGGGAGAATGTCTTGTAAAGAATGAATTGAAAAATATTTCTTCTCCAAGCGATGCGATTGAACTCGGTCTTGCTTTCTGTCCGGAAGACAGAAAAACTGAAGGAATTATTGATGAACTCTCCGTCAGAGAGAATATCATTCTGGCGCTTCAGGGTTCACTCGGAATCATGAAATATCTTCCGCGTAAAAAACAGGATAAAATTGCTGATGAATACATCAAGGCTCTGGGAATTAAAACTGCGGATGCAGAGTGTGAAGTTAGAACTTTGAGCGGAGGAAATCAGCAGAAAGTTCTTCTTGCGAGATGGCTTGCAACAAAGCCTTCTCTTCTGATTCTTGATGAGCCGACTCGAGGAATAGACGTCGGTGCAAAATTTGAAATTCAGGAATTCGTGATGTCGCATTGTAAAGAAGGAATGTCTATCATTTTCATTTCTTCAGAGCTCGAAGAGGTGATACGTGTAAGTTCCCGTGTGGCGGTATTCAGAGACAGGCAGAAGATTTCTGAACTATCCGGTAATGATCTCAAAGAAGAGAAAATAATGCATACTATTGCGGGAGGTCAGTAATCATGGCTGGATATAATTTAAGGAATATTATGGGAAAAATATCGAAAGGTTTTTCATCGGCGAGCCGTTCAGGTTTGCTGTGGCCTTTGATTTTTCTCGGACTTATTCTTCTTGTAAACGCTGTAATCAATCCCGGTTTTTTTGATATTGAAATTAAGGACGGACGTCTTTCCGGAAGTTTAATAGATATCATGAACCGTTCGAGTTATATCATACTGCTTGCAATCGGTATGACATTTGTAGTAGCTACGGCCGGAATTGACATATCAGTCGGGGCTGTTGTTGCAATTTCAGCAGCGATATCAGCTTATCTGATCGGCGGAACGCTTGTTGTAGAAAACGGTGTTCAGCAGTATGTCAGTTTTATGCCTATGCCTGTTGCGATTATTGCGGCTTTACTCATCGCGACCGCTCTCGGTATGTGGAACGGTCTTTTGATTTCACGGATGGGACTGCAGCCTATAATCGCGACTTTGATTTTGATGGTTGCAGGCCGCGGTATTGCCCAGCTGATAACAAGCGGACAGATTATAACAATATACTATAAACCGTTTTTCTTTATAGGCGGAGGATATCTTTTCGGAATACCATTTTCTATTTATATAGTCGCGGCAGTTCTTGCTGTCGTTATGTTTCTTAAAAAAAGAACGGCTCTCGGGCTTTTTATTCAGTCTGTCGGAATCAATAAAACGGCAACAAGATTTGCCGGAATTAATTCATCGAATATAATTCTTTGGGTATATGCATTCAGCGGATTTTGCGCGGGTATTGTAGGTCTTCTCGTCTGTTCGAATAACAAGAGCGCGGACGGAAATAATGCAGGCTACAATATGGAACTTGATGCTATTCTTGCAGTAGTTTTAGGCGGAACGTCTCTTGCCGGCGGCAAATTCTACATTATGGGAAGCGTGATAGGCGGACTGATTATTCAGAGTTTAACTACCACGATTTTTTCAATAAAGGAAATTAAACCTGAGGCGAATCTGGTCGTCAAAGCTGTAATCGTTTTTGTAGTATGTCTTATCCAGTCTGAATCGTTCCGGAAGAAAGTTGCCGGAGTAATTTTTCTCAGGGAGAAAAAATCATTATGAATAAAAAAAATATTCCAATACTTTCTTGTATCACCGGCGGAAAGGGCGGGAATAGCTGCGGATCGATGTTTAATTTTAAATATCTTCTGCTGGCTGCTACTATAGCTCTTTTTATTATAATGTTCGGTATAGGATCTGTTTCATTCAGAGGTTTCTTTTCTCTAAAGGTATTTTTCGATCTTTTTATCGATAATCCTTTTCTCTTTATTGCGGCTATCGGTATGACATTTGTTATCATCACCGGCGGAATAGATCTTTCAGTCGGTTCGGTTGCGGCGCTTACTACAATGATAACCGGAACTCTTGTTGAAATCCACGGCGTAAGTCCGGCTGTTGTGCTTCCTCTTGTTCTTTTTGTCGGATCCTTGATAGGATTTCTAATAGGTATAATGGTTCATTTTTTCAAGATACAGCCTTTCATAGCGACCTTGGGAGGAATGTTTCTAGCACGCGGAATTGCTCTGATGATAAATACAGATTCTATTACTTTAAATAATTCATTTTTTAAAGCAGTATCTAATTATCACATTCCGGTGATCGGAAATGCATTCATCACAATTAATGTCGTAATTATTCTTATAGTTGTAATTGCTGCGGTAATTCTTGCGCATTATACTAATTTCGGAAGAACTGTTTATGCAATCGGCGGGAATGAGCAGTCTGCGATACTGATGGGTCTACCTGTAGGACGTACCAAAATTCTTGTCTATACAATTAGCGGTTTCTGCTCAGCTCTTGCCGGAGTAACGATGATGTTTTATATGCCGTCAGGTAATCCTCTTCATGGAGTAGGAATGGAGATGGATGTCATTGCTGCAGTAGTAATTGGCGGTACGATGCTGACAGGTGGTTCCGGTTATATGCTCGGTACGGTCTTCGGAGTTTTGATTTTAGGTACAATTGCAACGCTTATCAATTTTCAGGGCGGAAGTGTAAATCCCTGGTGGATACGTATAATAAATGCGGCGCTGATACTTGTGTTCTGTCTGCTTCAGATTCTATTTGAAAAGAAAGGCCGTAAAATAGCTAAATCCTGAAGTGCATGTTTAATAAAATCTTTTTTATTAGCCCCGCCTGAGCGGGGCATTTTTTTGATTAAGCTGATTTATTTTTCCGTATAAACTCCGTTATTATCATCAGCAAGTGCTTTCATGAAATCTTCATCCTTATCATCTCCGAGTCCTACACTGTGAATGATTACACGGCCGTTATTAAGAGATTTTATTTCTTTCAGAATTCTATCGGCTGATGCGTCAGAAGGCTGACCGTCAGAAAGAAAAAATATTACATCGACTCCGCGTACATTGAGAGCAGCCTTAAGTCCTGCGAGGGCGCTTGTGCCGCCGCCTGACTTCAGATTATCAACAAAGAAGATAGCTTTGTTTTTAGTCATGTCAGAAGCCGCAAGTACATTTTTATCCCAGTAATTTACTGAAGATGAAAAAGTTAATACGGTGAATTTTGTTTTCTCATCAAGTCCGCGTATTGCTGGCATCAGTTCTCTGCGTGCTGTTGCAAGCTTTGTCGATTCGTTCTCAATGCTTTTTGATGCTAAGCCGCCAAGAGGTCCTTTAAGTTTGCTTCTGATGATTCCGCCGGCTTCGCTGGCAGCCTGTGCTCTTAATTTATCAGAAACATTGCCTTCGTTTTTTCCTTCCATGCTTCCCGATACATCTACAAGAAAAACAACATTTTTGCCTTCAGTTTTTATGCCGAAATAGCTTTCGGATTTCGTAAATCTGTAGCATCCGGTGCCAGTACAAAAAATTGCAGTTAATGTTAACAGAAATAATTTTCTTTTCATTTTTCCCCCTGAAATTTAAACTATATTGAAACTCATGGTTTGTTTATCAAGGCTTTTTTAATTTTTGAACTATTGCAATTACAGATACTTCGGGTTTGGATGAGTATGTCTGAATGATTAGAACTTTATTTGCATCAATTGATCTTATTGTGAACTCATATGTTTTATCCCCGGTCTGAATTTTTAGATTATCATTATCCAATGACCACTTAAATGGAATGGACGAGTCTTCAATATTAAGTATCCCGGTGAAATCTTTTTTGAAGTTTATTTCGGTTTTGCCGGCTGGAAGGGGATCTTTCTCAATAATTTTACCTGTTCCGGTAAAAATTACCATGTCGCTTGACTGTATGTTCCAGCTTCCTGTAAGCATTACCGTGTTTGCCGTGCCGCCTGCATAAATAAAACCTGAAAACAGCAATAATCCGATCAGATACTTTTTCATTATATTCTCCTTGTAATCTTTTTAATTCTTTTAGGTATTATGAAGATTTAAAAAAGCTGACTTTTTTCTGAAGATTTTCAGCCATAGCTGATAATTCTTCTGAGCTTCCCGCAATTTCTTCTGATGAAGATGCTACTTCCTGAGAGGTTTCTGATATGTCATTTACTGTTTTAACCATTTCTTCCATAGCAGTCCGCTGTTCCTGAGTTGCAGTTTGTATCATTCCTGCTCTTTGCTGTATATCAAGAAATTCAAATGATACTGAATTGTTGGTTTCTACTCCGCTTTCCATAAGTTTTGATACCGCACTTGCCATGGTTTCCATTGATGAAATTCTTTCAATTATCAGATTGATCGTTGAGAAAATTTCTTCTGCGTTTTTTGTAAAATTGTTAATTTCAGTTTCATTATCAGAAATCAGAGTATCAATTCCGCTGATGCTTTCTGCTGTCTGATCGGCAAGTTTTGAAATTTCATCCGCAACGACTGCAAATCCTCTTCCGGATTCTCCCGCACGTGCCGCTTCAATCGCAGCGTTAAGTGAAAGCAGATTTATTTTATCCGATATCTCATTTATCATTCCGACAATGTTTTTCATTTCCTGTGATGATGTATTGATCTTTGTCATGTTTGCGGACATGCTGCCCAAAGAATTTTCAACCGCATTAGTTACCTGTGTTATCTCTGCGGTCAGCGAACGTGTATTGTTCATCTGTTCGCTTATTTCATTTAGTTTTCTGTTGAGATCTTCAATTATTGACTGAATATAATTAATCTTATCAAGCTGCTGGTCTGTCTGCGAATTGATATTATCCAGATTCGCCGAAATTTCTTCAATAGTAGCTGTTATTTCTTCTGTTGCCGCTGCCTGGGACTGTGAATTTTTAGAGGCTGAGTCCGCTGCTGCAGAAAGCTCTGTTGATGAAGAGGCAAGCTGTTGAGATGATGATTTAACTTCCTCGATGATTTCACGTATTCTGACGGCGAAATCATTATATGAACTGAGCATAGTCTCAATTTCGTCATTGCCCGCTATTGCGACAGTATGCGTAAGATCGCCGCTTTTTATCATAGCCAGATTGTTTTTGACTATGTTAACGCGTTTTGTCATTTTATTTGCAAATGAATAGAGCATTATGCTGCTCACTGAAATCACTATTAGAACAATAATACTCAGGCTTATTTTAATGTTTTGTATTTCTTTATAAACGTCATCAATGTATATACCTGTTCCGAAAATCCACTGCCATGGTTCGTATGAAAGAACGAAGGATTCCTTGGGTACGATTAAATCCGGGTTTTCCTTAGAAGGCCATGCATATCTGACAAATCCCTGTTTTTCTGCAGAGGTGGCTTTTTCAAGAAATTCATCGAAAATTTTAAGACCGTTTTTATCCTGAAATGACGATTGATCTTTACCTTCCATTTGAGGACTGGCTGGATGCATGAGCATTATTTTCTGAAAATTATTTATCCAGACGTAATCAGCAAATTTATCTCCGTACCGCATAGCACGTACGGCATGCATTGTTCTTGTTTTTGCTTCTTCCTCGGAAATTTCGCCCGACATGGCGAGTTTTCTGTAAGATTCCGCTATGCCGACCGATGTTTGTACTACGCTTTTGATTGTTTCTTTCTTTTTCTCAATTACAAATGATTCGACTTTAGGTAATATGTAGAAAAAAATAACTGCAGTGAATGAGAGGATTATTGCTATGCCGAGGAAAATTATTTTTTTCTTTATGGAGATATTGTTGGTTCCGAAACGCATTGGAATCCTCCGATGTAAGTGCTGATAATCAGCCGGAAATAATAAATATTTCTACATAATCATTATATCATATCAAGTCAAAAAATAAAGAAAAAATCTATTCGTTTATAAAGTTGACTTTTTCTAATGAGGGGTGAATCTTCAGTAATGCCGGAAGTAAATGAATTGAAAAAATAATATCTTTGTTTTAAGTTATAATAGGTTTTATCGGAGGCTGCTATGTTCGGTGAATTTCTTATCAAAAAAGGCAAAATTGTTCCGGAAGAGCTTGAAAAAGGGCTTGCCACACAACGCGATTTGAATCTTCCTATCGGAGAGACGCTTGTTCAGCTCGGATTCATCGAAATGGGTGAACTTGATATGCTGGTCTCCGAGTTTATAGCTCACAAAGCCGATGAGCTGATCGGCGATGATTCTATTTGGGAAGAAAAATAATTATCGTGATTAAATTTTGTCAATGCCTTATCTGCCTGCTTAGTATTGTTGTAAGTGCCGGGTGTTCCAATGCGGATAGAAATCCGGATGATTTTGTAGTTCAGATTTCCGCCGATCCGGATACTATGAACCCGATTCTGTCGAAAGATTCAATATCTTCAAGCATAGCATCTTATATGTTTGATTCGCTTCTTGACCGTGACAGAGATACTCTTGAATTTGTACCGCAGCTTGCGGAGAAATATGAGATTTCGCAGGATGGTCTGGTATACAGATATTATCTTCGAAAAGACGCAAAATGGAGTGACGGCAGTCCGTTTACGGCAGATGATATAGTTTTTTCGTTTGAGACTATAATGAGCCCAAAAACCGCATGTGCTCATTTAAAAGTTTATTATGCGGATATTAAGTCTGTTAAGGCCGTTACACCGTATATTGTGGAATATGTTTTTTCCAAACGTTATTTCAAAGCCCTGGAAGTTTCTTCTTCCATGCTGGTTCTTTCAAAGAAACAATTCGGCGACGGATCGGATTTTAACACGCATAGAGAAAACCGAATGCCTATGGGTACTGGTCCATACCTTTTAAAAAAATGGGATACAGGCCGAAGACTTGTTCTTGTAAGAAACCCTTATTATTACGGAAAGAAACCTCCTTTCTCGGAAATTATTTTCAAAATTATTCCTGACAACAGCATTGCATTTCAATTATTAAAAAAGGGTGAAGTTGATATAATAAATCTTCGTCCTATACAATGGAAAAGACAGACTGATTCCGATAAATTTAATAAGAATTTTTATAAGCTAAAATATTATCAACCGAATTACCGGTATATTGCGTGGAATCACAAGAAGGATTTCTTTGCCGATAAAGAAATGCGGAAGGCGCTGACTATGCTTATAAACCGGAAGCAGATAATAAACAAACTGCTTTTTGGTCAGGCCGTTGAAGTTACTGCTTCGTTTTATGTTATGGGTCCGGATTATGACTCGTCTTTAGCGCCTTATCCGTATGATCCCGAAAAGGCAAAAAGGATTTTTGAATCCAAGGGATGGCGCGACACTGACGGAGACGGAATACTAGATAAAAACGGTAAGAAGTTTTCATTTTCGTTCATGTACGCCGCACACAGCAAAATGAGTGAACGTTTTGCTACGATAATGAAAGAGGATTTTAAAAAAAGCGGAATTGAAGTCGGAATTGAAAGACTCGAATGGGGTTCATTTCTTAAAAGAGTGGATGAGAGAAACTTCGACGCGCTTATACTCGGCTGGAGCATGCCGTTTGAATCTGATCTTTATCAGGTCTGGCATTCTTCGCAGATAAAAGACGGGAGCAATCATATTTCGTATTCTAATCCCGAGATTGACAGGCTTATTGAAACAGTAAGGCTTGAACTTGATTACAAAAAGCGTACCGAAATCTACAGAAAAATTCACCGCATAATGTATGAGGATCAGCCGTATACTTTTCTTTTTTGTGAAGCGACACTTGTTGTTCTCAGTAAAAGATTTGATAATGTGAAAGTACACAAGACCGGGCTTGATTACCGAGAGTGGGTTATCAGACGTGATTAAATATATTTCGAGAAGACTACTACTAATGATTCCTACATTGATTGGAATTACTTTTATAACATATTCTCTTGTCAGGCTTTCCTCCGATAATTACAGCCGTAACATGTCGGAAACCATGAATGAACAGACCGCGGCTGGAAGAAACAGCGCCGTATACAAAGAGGAGATGAAGCTTTTCGGTCTTGATAAGCCGATACCGATCGGTTATTTTAACTGGATAAAGAAAGCGGCTGTTCTTGATTTCGGAAATTCTCGCAAAGACGGAAGAAAGGTGACTCAGCGTATTATCGAAGTTCTTCCGAATACCATCATGCTGAATCTTTATTCCGTATTTTTAATCTATATCTTTTCAGTTTGTGCAGGACTTTATCTCGCGGTAAAGCGCGGAACAAAAATTGACCAGGTCTCATCTGTTGTTTTTTTTATTATTTACTCGATACCGACATTCTGGCTTGCGCTTACGATGCTTACTTTTTTTGCGGGCGGAGAGTATCTCAATTTGTTTCCTCTTGAAGGAATAATAACAACCGGTTTTGAAGAGAAATCGGTAATCGAACGTTTTTTTAACATTACTTGGCATTTGACGCTTCCCGCAATTTCGCTTTCAATCGGAGAAATTATTTTTCTGACTCAGTTTATCCGTTCGAATACTCTTGAAGTACTGAATAAACAGTTCATAATTTCAGCCCGTGCAAAAGGCTTAACTGAAAAAAGAGTGATATTTGTTCATGCGTTTCGAAATTCAATGATTCCGCTTGTAACAATGATCGGAATGCTTATTCCGTCTCTTTTCGGAGGAAGCGTAATTATTGAATCGATTTATTCCCTTCCGGGTCTGGGGATGATGGTTTTCGAAGCATTCCTGTCACGTGATCTTCCTGTTATTATGGCAATTACAATGTTTTCCGCAGTTTTAACTTTGCTTGGAATATTGTTTTCAGACATTCTTTACAGTGTTGTAAATCCGAAAATTAGGGTCAGCTGATTATGAAAACTCCGTACAAAAAAATTCCGGTTTATTATGCTGTTGCTGTTTTATTTTCATTTGTTTTTGTTTCTATATTTGCTCCGCTTATTGCAAACAGCCGGCCTCTTATTTATGCCGATAAAGGTAAATTAACCTTTCCGGCTCTTTTCGATTATTCTGAATACAATAATTTTGATTTCAAAAATGCGCCGGGATTCAAGATATTTCCGCCGATTAAGTATAACTATTCTGAGTATGATCTTGACTCGGTTGTTGCATCTCCTTCTGCGGATCATTATTTCGGCACAGACGAACAGGGCCGCGATATCGCAGCGAGGATGATTTACGGAACACGTAATTCTTTTATAGTAAGTTTAATTGCCGTCTTAATATATCTTTCGATAGGAATTGTTGCGGGTTCTTTTGCAGGATATTTCGGAGGAATTGTCGATATTATTCTATCAAGGATAATTGAAGTAGTGATATGTTTTCCGGTTTTGTTTTTTATTCTCGCATTAACGGCTATTTTTACTCCGGGACTTGTCACGATTATGGTTGTTATCGGTCTGACAGGATGGACGTCTACGGCTAGAGTCGTCAGAGGTGAATTTTTTAAAATTAAAAACAGCGGTTATGTTCTTGCGGCGCGTGCGGCAGGAGCGGGGGACTTCAGAATAATTTTCAGACATATTCTGCCAAATGCGCTTCCTCCGGTTATAGTTATAGCAGTATTCGGTCTTGCTTCAGCTGTTTTAATTGAATCATCGCTAAGCTTTTTAGGTTTCGGTGTTCAGCCTCCGTCTCCCAGCTGGGGTGATATTCTCAGCCAGTCGCGTGATTTTTTTGATTTTGCCTGGTGGCTTATGTTTATACCGGGCGGAGCTATATTTGCTGTAATAAGTTCGTATAATATTCTCGGCAGATATCTTCAGAGCCGTTATGAAAGCAATTCTCGTTAGTTTATTATTTATATGCTCGTGCAGCAGTTATCTTTTCAATGAGGAAACTGCTTTTGAGGAATTTCCTTCGGACAGTGACGTTGCCGGATGGAGTAAAAACGATATTGCCGAATTTTATACAGCAAACATCAAAGCCCGCAGAGCGGAGTATGTTTCAATTAATAGCGGATCCCGCGTCACCTGTACCGTCTATTATTCTTCAAAGACGGGAAATCTTGTAAATTTATTTTCTTTTCAGGACTCGTCATGTTTCATAAATAATTCTGAAATGATTGTTGTTTCGTCACCGAAACATGCGAATATTCTATATTCCGGCAGAATGATTGAAATAAAGTCCGAAGAAGATGCTTCTGCTGTTGAAATTTTCGAGAAATACTATTTGTCTGATAAGAGAAAAGCCGGCCTTCCGGAAATTTTAAATCTTTTTGACTTCAATCATAAAGTGAGATACAATGAAGAGTCTTTAATTTTCGGCAAAAAATTGCCGGTTTATGAAGGAGTTCAGGCGTTTGAACAAGGTCGGCATTTTTTTGCAACAGAGGCAATGAGCAGGGATTCAGCTGATTCTGTGTCATCTTTTCTTCTTAAACGAAGTGATGTTTTGACTGAAAGCTTGGGGGAATCACGGATATTTTTTGTAAAAAAGGAAAAGATTTATGATGTTGTTTCCGTTAAAGGAAAGTATATATTCGGGTTTTATAACATTGAAAAAATTGAAGAAGGAAAATTTCTCATTGAAAAAACCGGTAAGCTTATAGATGAAAAAGGACAATGATTCTAAAGATTTATTTTCTCTAAATAATCTTATGGATAGTCTTCATTCTGAATTTGAATTGAGGCAGTCGCCGTTTCTTAATGTTCTTTTTAATAACATTGATTTGCTGATACTTAACTCTGACAAGTGGTTTAAGGAAGGTGTTCCGCCTGAGTATTCCGAAGTAATTAATTCTCTCGTACATCTTTCAGCACTATGTCTTGAAAAGATTGATTCTTTTATTGAGTATTCATCTGAAAATCCCCGTAACAGTTTTAATCCGGATGATATTATACGTTCGGTGGCGGACTCTTTCCGTGAAATTTCCAAGATTACCTCTTTCTCGCTGGATTCTAAGGGAGATACTTCAATAAATGTTTCGCCGAAATTGTTCAAGGATGCATTAGTTAATGTTTTCCTGGTTGTTTTTCCGTATATATCAGGAAAAACCGATGTTAAAGTTGCTATAGTAGGCGGTGTTTCTGAAGTAGATCTGTCATTTACTTTCTCCGGAATTTCGCAGGCTATGCCTGATCTCGGAAAAATGATGAAATTGTTTTATACGGTCAAGCATGAGGATAGTTTTAGGATTCTTGCCGGGTTTAGTCTTCCTGTAGAAAACTTCAGAAGAATAGGCGGCATTACCAAAATCAATAGAGAGGAGGACGATTTAATTATATCTGTTAAGTTTTCATCTTCAGGATTTATTGAAACTGTAGAAAACATAAGAAAGGATTATTCTAAATTAGAAAATCCTCAAAAAGAAGGTACTGTTTACGTATGCATCAGCGACAAGGTTGCTGAAATGTTTCTGCATGATAATCTATGTGATATCGGATATAATGTGGTTTCGGCAAAGCCCGACACTGTATCTGCTCTTGGTTTGATGTCTCACGACAGAGCATTGATTGTTGACGCGAATTACTTAGTTACAGCGTTTGAATCTCCTGATAAATTTTTTGCTTCTGTTAGATTCCAAAAAATTATCATAATAACAAAATCAGGCGACCGGTCAGATTATTTTATTCCGGATAATGCAGTGATAATAAAATATCCTTTTGAAATCGATCAGATTTCTTCATTTATAGGATAATATGTATTTTATAATCGGTGATATCCATGGTTGCGCTTCCAAACTCACAAAATTATACAACAAAATAAGCTCACGTATAAACAGTGAAGATCAATTGATTTTTCTAGGAGATTATATTGATAGAGGCGAAGATTCCTATGCTGTGCTTGAGATTCTTCATCGTATAAGCCTATGTCACAGGACCCACTTTTTAACAGGAAACCATGAGAAGATGCTTTTTGATTATATTACTGGAAAGGAAGATCCCGGAATGTATCATCTTAATGGAGGCGGTAGAACAATAGATTCATATAAAAAAGCTCTGGGTTCATTTCATATACCTGAAGAGCACAGGAACATTCTTTTTAACCGGAATTATTATTATGAAACAGATTCGTTTTTTGCGGTTCATGCCGGAGTTGATCCCTATTACGGAGACAATTATTCTTCAACATCACCTTACGATATGGTGTGGATCCGCGAAAAATTCTATAATTCAGATTATTGTTTTAAAAAAACGATTATTTTTGCTCATACTCCTACTCAATATTTTAAAGTAAGATTGGGGGAGGTTTATACCGATGATAAAAGAAATATCATCGGAATTGATACAGCCGCTGTTTACGGAGGAAAGCTCACATGTTTAATCTGGCCAAAAATGCAGTTTATTCAATCATGATTCTTTTCGTTTCTTTTTCGCCATCGCGCGCGAAAGAAACGACTTATAAATTTCCGGCTGTAGTCGAAAAAATACGTAGTGACAATGTTGCTGAACTGCTCTCAAAAGAAAATCTTACAAATGAAAAATACAAGATATTTGCAGGGGATAATGAAATCGGCGAAATAGCAGTGGTTGATACGGTTAAAATTAATTCTTCAGGTAAGTTTTACTTCAGAATTATATGCCGTTATTCGGTTATTGAAGGAAAAGAAAACAGTTTCAGAGCCGGAAACAGAATAGCTCTCGTTGAAGAAAAAGAAGTTGTTATTAAGACTTACGTCGATAAGTATCCAAAGGAAGATCCTGAATATAAAAAGCGAATAATAACATACCCGGATAATAGAGAAATGGTTTTTGTAAATTCCGGCAGAATCCGGATAGGCAGTGATGACGGTGAAAAGAATGAAACTCCGTCTCATATAGTTGTGTTTGAAGAGTTTTATATTGATAAATATGAAGTCAGCAATTCTGATTATTATCTTTTTATAAAATCTGTCGGTGAAAAATATCCGAAATCGTGGAATGGTGAATATCCTGCCGATAAGGCTGATTTTCCGGTAATGGTGACTTATTATGAAGCAGAAAAGTATGCTAAATGGGCAGGAAAATCTCTGCCCACGGAAGAGAAATGGGAGTATGCGGCAAATCATGTTTCTGAATCGACTCAATATGTGGTGGCTGACGGTCTTATCCGTGAAGTGAGTAAAAGCGTTTTTCCATGGGGAGACAGATTTATAAAGGATTATTCTAACTCTGCAGATTTCTGGTCAGATAAAACAGAATTTAACGGAATTAAAAAAGGTTATTTTCCTGTCCGTTTTCTTGAAGATAAAAATGTATCAGGATTCGGTGCAGTCAATATGAGCGGTAATGCCGCAGAGTGGACTTCAAGCTGGTATGATAAATATGAAAAATCATTAAGCCGTGATAAGCGTTATGGTAAACAGATGAAAGTCGTCAGAGGCGGAAGCTGGTTCAATAATGTCAGAAGGCAGAGAATAACTGCCCGTGACTGCGGCGGCATACCGAGTCTTCATGATGATAATTCATTTGGATTCAGGTGTATAAAGAAAGCAGGAATCACTGATATTATAAAATGATACTTATTATTAAGGCAAATTAAAATAAAAGGCGATGAACATTCATCACCTTTTATTTTTTAGCTCCATTAAGCTGTAATCATCAATATGTTTTTAAAGTGTTTTCGTATGCCTGTGAAGCAGCTTTTCTGTTCATGCGGATTTCTTCATCTGACGGGTCGGATTCAACACCGAGATTAAATGCTCTGAGCGCTTCACGGTATTCGCCTTTTTTAAAATGAGCTTTTCCGATATTATTATAAGCATCTCCGGCGATTTTTCCGTCGTCGCTTGATTTTACAATTAGATAGAAAGTTTCAATGGCTCTGTCGTATGCTCCGCGCTTGTAATAAATCAGGCCAAGAGCTGTAAGTGCATCCTTATCTGAAGGGCTGAATTCGAGAGCTTTCTGAATGTATTCAAGACCTTTTGCGGCAGGTCTTTCCGGATTTTCTCTGTCGGTTTTATTTGATTCGATTATACCGAGATTGATGTATGCTTTGATTGTCAGTTCGCGCGAAGTGTTAAGCTCGACAACTTTTAGGTAGCGTTTTTCGGCAAAATCAAGAATTCCCTTTTTATTGTATATCGTCGCCACTGCAAACTGAGCATCTGCAAGCATCGGCCATTTTTCTGTAATCTTTAAATATTCAGACTGGGCGTCATCAAGATATCCGAGATCGTAAAGCAGATCAGCGAGAGCCATATGCGGCTTTGGATTGTCAGGATTCAGCCTTTTTGCATTCTGCCAGGCTTCCATTGCTTTTTCGTTTTCGCCCTTGTGTTTGTAGGCGATTCCGAGATTGTAATAAGCCGCATCGTCTTTTGAATTGAGAGCAAGGGCTTTATTGTATGCTTCAATGGCTTCGTCAAAACGCTGAGCTTCATCAAAAATATTTCCCATATTAACGTAAGCGATTCGGGCGTTTTCGCTTGCCGGTTCCAGTTCCGTTATTTTTTTGAATGCGTTAAGCGCGGCGTCAAGTTCGCCTTTGTTATAAAGAAGCTCTCCAAGCCGCGCGAGAATTTTCGTGTTGCGTGAATTGTTCTGAAGTATCTTATTGTAGACGTCAATTCCCTTATCATAGGCCTTCAGCGAAGTATATACTGCGCCGAGATTTTCAAGCATCTCATTATCCTGAGAGCCGAGTTCCTGAGCTCTCAAAAATTCCGCAAGCGCAGAATCATTCTTTCCGCTTCTTAGATATACTATGCCGAGATTGTAATGATCAATCGCATCATTCGGATTCATGTTGACGGCATTCTTTAAATATTGCTCGGCAAGAGCGTAGTCTCCGCGTTCGAGATAAATGATGCCGAGTTTAGAGTGGGCGAGGTAGGCGATCTTTCCGCTTCTGTCGCTTTCGAGCGCTTTTTTGAAATATTCTATTGCAAGAGGTTCGTCGGCTTTTTTTAAATATGACTGCGCGGCATTATAGAGTGCGGATGCGTTACCCGGTTCGTATTTCAGTGCTTCCTTATATGCTTCAAGAGCTTCGGAGTATTTGCGCATTTCATAATATATGTTTCCTTTCAGAAGCAGATTGTTCGCGTTTTCCGGCTGAATATTTATAGCTTTGTTGACACTGTCAAGTGCCTCGGCAAGCAGTTTCATTTTTCTGTATGTGATTGCCATATTTCTGTATGTTGAAGCGCTTAGTTTGCTGTCGGAGTCGTATTTTAATGCGCGTTTATAGTAATCAATGGCTTTTGTGAAGTTTCCGCGCTCGTCTTCAATAATTCCGAGGTATGTTAAGGCCTGAGCTTTATCTTTGCTTGAAGCGTCGGAATTTATAACTTCGTTGAATTCGTTTGCCGCGTCGTTGAAATAGCCCTTGCTGTAACTGTCAATTCCCCTGCGCAGATTAACATTCTCGCTGTCAGTGCCGGGAGTATCCATCTTGTCGCTTCGGGTATAGGCTTCGTCCTTATCTTTTGCTCCGAATTCAATTTTTGAAAGAATTGACTCATTGCCTTTTTTATATTTGGTGATTAAAAAAATTGCTCCGCCGGTTATTATGAGAAGAAGCAGTGCGGCGGCAATAACCTGATATTTCTTTTTTGGATTGTTTCCCGGCTGAGGAAAATTACTCTGTGGATTGTATTCATATTCCCTGTCTGCGGAGAGGGTAAGTCTGTTTTTTCTTATTCCGTTCAAGTTTCCCTGCCTGTTAAGGCGGTTATTTCAGTTCAGACTTATGAACGGCATCTAGAATTCCGTTGATGAACTGAGCTGAGTTTTCACCGCCGTATATTTTGCCAAGCTCAATAGCTTCGTTGATAGTAACGGGAGCCGGAATCGTTTTAAGATGAACAAGCGCGTATATTGACAGTCTCAATATGGACTTGTCGATCGACGCGATACGGTCAAACTTCCAGTTTTTCGCATACTTGACTATAAGGGCATCGACTTCTTCGATGTTGTTTATAGTCCCGGATATTAATTCCTTTGCGAAATCGGAAATTTCAGCGGGAACCTCCTCTTCAATCCATCCAAGACCTGAAAGATCCTTTGATGTTTTTCCGACGGTGTCATACATATAAAGCCCCTGAAGGGCAATTTCTCGTGATTTTCTTCTGTGACCCATTATTTAAGCTTCTTATAGAGATTGATCATTTCAATAACGGCCATACCAGCGTCAAATCCCTTGTTCCCGGCCTTTGTTCCGGCTCTTTCTATCGCCTGCTCTATATTATCGGTCGTTAGCACTCCGAAAATTACAGGAATATTAGAAGAAAAAGAAACCTGCGCAATGCCCTTTGATGCTTCGGATGCAACATAATCGAAGTGAGGGGTTGAACCCCTGATAACAGCGCCGAGGCATATTATTCCGTCAAATTTTCCGCTTTCTGCCGCAACTTTCGCCGCAGCGGCTATTTCAAAAGCACCAGGAACTTTAATCAGTGTTATATCATCAACAGATGCGCCGTTACGCGTAAGGCAATCAACCGCACCGCCTATCAGTTTTTCTGTAATAAAATCGTTGAACCTTGATGCGATAATGCCCACTTTTACGGCTTTTGCCTCAAAATTACCTTCAATGATTTTCATGGGAAAACTCCTTGAAGGTAATCAAACTGATTTATGGACTTTTCAGTCAACATTTTTTCCGGCATTAGAGCATTCGTGAAAGAAATAATGATCTTTTTGACTGATGTGTTGATTTTTTTATCGAATTTAAATTTTTTAAGAAAAGACCCAAATATTAGTTATTTTTTAAATTTGATGAAAATATTTCATTTTGAGGTTATATTGCTGATATTGTTGCAACCAAAGAAAAGTTCAATTGGTCATTCAGTTGTTGAACAAAATTACGGAAGTGTATATGTTTTATATTAAAGTTGATTCCGAACTGTGCAAAGGCTGTTTGCTGTGCCTTTCGGAATGTCCTAAAGGGCTTATTAAGCCCGGAAAAAATTTTAACAGCAAGGGTTGGCTTGTAGTGAACGCTGAGGCTGAAGGCTGTACCGTATGCAGAAAATGCGTAACTGTATGCCCCGATCTTGCAATAAAATTGTACAGGGAGAACTGATTTGCGTAAATTAATAAAAGGAAATGATGCGATGGCCGAAGGAGCCGTTATCGCAGGATGCAGATATTACTTCGGTTATCCGATCACGCCGCAGAATGAAGTGCCGGCATACATGTCGAAAAGGCTTCCTGAAGTCGGCGGCGTTTTTGTGCAGGCTGAAAGCGAACTTGCTTCGATAAACATGGTTTACGGTGCGTCAGCCGCCGGCGCAAGGGTTATGACTACCACTTCAAGCCCCGGATTTTCTCTTATGATGGAAGGTGTCTCTTATCTTGCCGCTTCGCGTCTGCCATGCGTTCTCGCAAATGTTCAGCGAGGAGGTCCGGGTCTCGGCAATATCGCGCCGGCTCAGGGAGATTATTTCCAGGCAGTTAAGGGCGGCGGTCATGGAGACTATAGACTGATTGTTTTTGCACCTGCATCTCCGCAGGAAATGCTTGATCTTACCATTCTCGCGTTTGAACTTTCTGATAAATACAGAGTGCCTGCTTTGATCTTGTCTGACGGTATAATCGGTCAGATGATGGAAAGCGTTGATATTCCTGAAAATTACGTACCGGGAAAAGTTGATAAACCATGGGCGCTTACAGGAGCAGAAGGAAGATCCAAGAATGTTGTCTGTTCACTTTTTCTTGATGAAAATGTAATGCAGAATCTGAATACCGAACTTTCTGATACTTATGAAGAGCTCAAGAAAAGCGAAGTACGTTATGAGTCTTTTATGACTGATGATGCTGAGGCCGTAATCGTTGCTTTCGGTACACCTTCAAGAATTGCGAAAAACGCGGTTCTCCGCGCCCGTGCTGAAGGCTGCAAAGCGGGTCTGTTACGTCCCATAACGCTTTTCCCTTTCCCGGAAAAAGAAATTTCCTCTCTTGTTGAAAATAATGTTAAAAACTTTCTCGTTACAGAAATGAATTCCGGTCAGATGCTTGAAGATGTCAAACTTGCAGTATCAGGCAGATCAAATGTCCATTTCTACGGAACAACCGGCGGAGTTATAACAGACGAGGATGAAATGACTGATAGAATTATTTCTATCTGCAAAGGAGGAAGCCGTGGCTGATATTATTTTTGACAGACCAAAATCCATGACGTCTGCTCCGTTTCATTATTGTCCGGGGTGCGGTCACTCAGTCATTCACCGTCTGATTTGCGAAGTTATTGATGAGATGAATCTTCGCGGAAAAACTATTGCCGTTGCGCCTGTCGGATGTGCGGTTCTGGCATATGATTATTTTGATTTTGATGTAAGCGAGGCTGCGCACGGAAGGGCTGCGGCTGTTGCGACCGGCATAAAAAGAGTTCATCCTGATAAGCTTGTCATAAGCTATCAGGGAGACGGGGATCTCGCCTCCATCGGTATGGCTGAAACAATTCATACCGCAAACAGAGGCGAAAAGATTACTGTAATTTTTGTGAACAACACAAACTATGGGATGACCGGCGGACAGATGGCTCCGACGACTCTTGTCGGACAGGTTACAACTACGACGCCGAAAGGCCGTAATCCCGAAACAGAAGGCTATCCCATCAGAATGGCTGAGATGATAGCTTCTTTGCAGGCGGTTAAATATTCTGTGAGAACTTCGGTTGCCGATTTCAAGGGAATAGTTCAGACAAAAAAAGCTATTAAGAAGGCGTTTGAACTTCAGCTTGCAGGCGGATATTCTTTTGTAGAAATTCTTTCAAACTGCTCGACAAACTGGGGCATGAATCCTGTTGATGCGAATAAACACATAGTAGAAAAAGTCGCGGAATATTTTCCGCTAGGAACTTTTAAGGAATGACGGTAAAAATATGACTCAAAAAATAATTATTTCAGGATTCGGCGGTCAGGGAGTTCTATCTGCAGGTCTTCTTATTGCGGAATCTGCGGTTGAAGAAGGCTGGAATGCGACATTCTTTCCTTCTTATGGAGCAGAAATGCGCGGCGGGACCGCTAACTGTCATGTGATAATTTCTGATTCGGAAATAGCTTCTCCGATTATAAAAAGCGCTGATACTCTCATCGCTCTTAATTCTCCGTCTGTTGATAAGTTCCTTCCATTTTTAAAAGAAAACGGCCTTCTTCTTGTGAACAGCTCGGTTGTTTCGGGTAATCTTGATGCCGGTACAAGAAAAGTAGTCGAGCTTCCGCTTGATTCGCTTGCTCTTGAAAAGCTTGGGAATTCCAAATCGGCAAATGTAATAATAATCGGCGCATTTGCGAAGCTTACAAATGTTCTCAAGCCTGAAAAAATAAAATCAGCTATTGAAAGGAAATTTGCTTCAAAGGGCGGAAAGATTATAGATATGAACCTCCGCGCTCTTGAGTTAGGAGCGGTTTCCGTTTAAAAGACGTACTAGTTTTTCGGAATTTTCTTTTAGCGCGGAATAATTGCAGTTATCGATTATTTCACGGCTTATAAGCTGGCTTCCAAATCCGAGAGCGGCTGCACCTGCATCTATCCACGAATCTATTGATTCTGAAGTAGGTTTGACACCGCCTGTTACGATGAAAGACAAATCCGGCAGAGGTGCTTTAACGGCTTTTATAAAATTCGGAGTAAGTACTTCTCCTGGAAAAAGTTTTAGAATCCGGCATCCGCATTTCATTGCCTTAACTGCTTCCGTTACGGTCATAATTCCCGGAATATAAAGAACATCATTCTTAAGCGCTAAAGAAGCGGTATCTTCGGATAGATTTGGTCCCATTATAAAATCTGCGCCGGCTTTAATGAAAGGTTTTGCGTCATAATCATCTATGATTGTTCCGGCTCCGATATAAATGTCGCTGTAACGGTTTTTTAGTTTGGAGCAAATTGCTGAAAAAACAGAAAGAGCATTTTCTCCGCGGTTTGTGAATTCAATAACTTTAAAGCCCGCGTGATAAAGCGTTTCTGCAATACTCATGGATTTTTCTGCGTCACCGCAATAAAAAAGCGGAACTCCTTTTATTGCAGTGATTGCATTTGCAACTTTTTTGCATTTTTCTGAATTGTCAAATGATACCTTGAAGTTCATCCTTGCCTCCGCGGTTCATTAGATACTTTATTACGCTTTTGAGTTCGGCGTTATTATAGCAAACATCATAAACTGCTTTGCTTATCGGCATTTCGACACCATGCTTTTGGGCGAGTTCAACGGCCGGTTTTACTGTAACGTATCCTTCCGCAACGGCACTCTGATGTGATATTATGTCTGAAGCTTTTTCGCCGAGAGCGATTCGTTTTCCGAGCGTTCTATTTCTTGAAAGGTCGCCTGTGCAAGTCAGGATTAAATCTCCGACTCCGGCAAGACCTAAAAAGGTTAACGGGTTAGCTCCCATAGCTATGCCGAGACGGGTCATTTCCGCAAGCCCTCTTGTCATCAATGATGCTCTCGCACTTGCCCCGAGATTTAATGCATCACAGGCTCCGCAAGCGACAGCAATGATATTTTTCAGCGCACCGCCAAGTTCTGTACCGATTACATCGTCCTGTGCATAAATTCTGATTGTTTCCGAGTGAAGAATGTCCTGAATTTTGCGTGCTGTTTCTATGTTGTGAGAAGCGCATGCAAGATCGGTCGGAAGACCGGATGCAACATCTTTTGCAAAAGAGGGTCCGGAAATATATGCCAGCCGGTTCTTATGCTCTGAAAGGTTTTCTTCAAGTATTTCGCTCATAAGTTTAAGTGAGCCGGTTTCAATTCCTTTTGCTGCTGAAAGAATATAAGTATTATTCGTAATGAAAGGAGCAATTAGAGCTGATGTTTTTCTTATGTGAGATGAAGGAGAGACCAGAATAATGAGATCTGATGAGCTGATAGCTTCTGCCGGATCATTTGTAAAAAGAACTGAAGGTTCTATTTTGTATCCCGGAAGATAAAGTGAATTTTCATTTTTATCTGAAACTATTGACGGGAGTTCTTTTTCAAAGCACCAGACTGCAACGTCGTGACCTAATTTTTTTGAATAAATCGCGAGTGCTGTTCCGAAAGCACCTGCTCCGACAACCGATATTTTCACTTTCGAGTACTCCTTTTTTGAGAATATGCGATCATCCGCATTTCTTCATAAAAATGCATTATTCGGTGATGTCAAGAGAATTTGACTATTTGATAACTGGGATGACATCTCTATTTTCGTTATAAACTAATTTCGGTGCATCAAAGGTGTTTATAAATATAGCTGCAAATAGTGAATAACTTTCCTTGACATGTCGGGATTATGTGCTTACATTAGCTTGTAAGAAGGAGCCTTAGCGGTTTTTTCAAATAAAAAACAAGGTAAAAAGAATGATAAACAATGGGATGTTTGCCGCTGTTCATTATACGGGCAAACTTGCAGGCGGAGAAATTTTTGACAGCTCCGAAAACGGTGATCCGCTTGAATTTGAAATCGGGACAGAATCAGTTATACCCGAATTTGAAAAGCAGATAGTGATGATGAACATAGGTGAAGAAAAGGAATTTCTTGTGAAAGCGGGAGATGCTTACGGTGAGTACAGTGATACTTATATTGAAAAAGTTCCTTTGTCGGAATGAAGAATTTTCTTGAACCTCAGGAAGGACTTGTTATCGAAGTTATGATGCCTGACGGGATGCATCACCCGGCTAAAATTAAATCAGTTACAGAATCAGATGTAGAACTTGATTTCAATCATCCTCTTGCGGGAAAAGATCTGATGTTTAAGGTTAAACTTGTTGAAGTTAATTCTGAAGCAAAATACAATCTTTCAGAAGATTGCTGCGGAGACGATTGTGATTGCGGCGATGACTGCCACTGTGATGATGAAAAGGATGAAAAAAGCGGCGGATGCAATTGCGGATGCGGACATTAAAAAAGCGGGCTTTCAGCTCGCTTTTTTAAACTTCTCCTTTAACGGAGTCAGCAGTTGTTCGGCTTTTTTGTTCTCTCCATTAAAAATATAAAGCATTGAAAGGTGAGTGTAATCTCCGATTGAGCTGTCTCCTTTCATCATTTTCTTTTCGAGATCCTTTATTTTGAGTTTGATGTCTCCGATTTCCTTTATTTTATTTTCATAAGTCATTGATTTGATGTAATCCTTGAATTTTGAATATTCAGGAGAAAGGTGCATCGCTTCTGAAAGAAGTTCAGCCGCTTCCATATAATTGCCCAAATGATACATGCAGAATCCGTAATATTTTTTTACAAAAGCCTTATCATCAGCAATATCTTTTATTTTATCGAGACACTCGATGACCTTATTGTATTCTTTTTTATCATAAAGTATAGAAGATAGAAGATAATTCGCTTTCAGATGGCGGAAATCCAGTTCAATAACTTTTTTAAGATGCAGTTCTGCTGATGGAATATTTTTAGTTCTGTGATATGCAAGAGCTGTGTAGAAATGACCTTCTGTAAATGACTGGTTAATGTTCAGGGATTCTGTGAAGAGAGAAAGCGCCTGCTGAAAATTCGCTGAATTATAGTACTCCACTCCAAGATTTAGAAGAACCCGGTGATCTCTTTGTATTGAAAGAGCTTCGAGATAGGTTTTTATTGCTCTATTTCTTTCACCGAGTTTCGAATATGTTTCTCCCAGATTGTTGAAAGCTTCCAGAAATTTGGGATGGATTTTTATTGCCTGAAGATAGAAGTCAAGAGCCGCTCTCAGCTCTCCCTTGTTTGACAGCTCAAGCGCTTTGTTGTAGACCGAAACGGCATCAGCCGGTACAGAATTTGAATTTCTCATGATATACCTCTTGATGGGGCAAATCAGTAAAACCAGGAAAGTGTCATGGCTTTATGGAATCCCGCATTAAGATTCTCGGAATAATCTAAGAATTCCCTTAACTTTTATATTTCCTTCTTTTTGAATTCGCCGAGCTTTTGCCCAACTCTCACTCGCTGATTCTGTCTTAGGATGTGCCAATTTATCATATCCTTTTCGAAAAGCATTACAACTGTAGAACCGAGATGGAAAGCTCCGATTTCATCGCCGCGGGATAACTGAGGCTGAAATGCCGAGTTGTAAAAGTTTTCGCGTTTTTTTCTGAAAGCTGTTTTATTTGTTTCAAAATCATCGTATGAAAGAGAAATTCTTCCTACATTCATCGCACCGACTTTAATTACGGCGCATTTGCCGTGTGACGTCTGGATAAATGTAATCATTCTTTCATTTTTGCAGAAAAGACGGTTAACACCTTCTGTCATAAATTCTGCAACAGGAAAAAGTTTTCCGGGAATGTAGAGGTAGCCCATTACGTCTCCGTCGACGGGGGAATGAATTCTGTGATAATCGGAAGGTGAAAGATAGAGGGTTACAAATGAGCCGTCTATAAAGAAATGATGCATGTGATTCGGAATTATATCAGCCAGTAAGTAGTCAATATTTTTGGCCTGCAGAACTCTTGTTCCTGTTACGGGTCCGAATTCTGCTATAACGGCATCGACCGGAGAAACAACGGCGTTAGGAGTTTTGTCAATATTGTGAACGCCCGGTTTGAGTTTTCTTGTAAAAAACTCATCCATGGTCTTGAACCCTTTTTCAGGGATAAGAGTTTCATTGAGGTTGATTTTAAAGCGGTTTACGAACCAGTTAAGCATTATGTGGGCGGATAATTTCGTGCGTGCAAAATACCCGAAAATACGTGAAAGAAAAGCTTTTGGTATTATGTGGAAAAAGAAAATCAGAAAACCGTTCATAAACACCTTCCATAGCTATCTTATTTAATTAATGAACAGACGTGTCAAGTAGAATTGGATTAAGCCGATTTAGAAATTGAATTGACTGATTTTGCGCGGTATACTTAGTATTGAAAGGTATTTATATTTCATTTATTATGTTCTTGATGACTGGAGTGTTGAATGCTGATTGAGCTTTGGGGGGTGCGCGGGTCGCTTCCTACTCCTCTAACTACAGGGGAATATCGTGAGAAACTCAAAAAAGTTCTGAGTCTTGCCGCTAAAGAGGATATTTCTTCTGATTCAGGTATAGAGGGCTTTATAAATTCTCTTCCTTTGGATTTGTCTAACATCTTCGGTGGAAACACAACCTGTGTTTCGGTCACATCGGATTCAGGTGACATATGCATACTGGATTGCGGTACGGGGCTTCGGCCTCTAGGCGACAAACTGATTAAAGAAGAAAAATTCATGAAGGGAACGGATATTTCTTTTTTTATCACTCACACACATTGGGATCATGTTCAGGGATTTCCATTCTTTAAACCCGCATGGATGCCCGGCAATAGAATCCATTTCTATTCGCCTGTAGGTGACATGCAGAGCCGATTTGAATATCAGCATGATTTCAGATTTTTTCCGCGTAAGCTCGAAGAAATGGGTTCGCAGAAAGACTTTATAAAAATAGCCCCCTTACAGGAAATTAAAATCGGGAACATGACGGTTGATTGTATACCGCTTCGTCATCCGGGTGGAAGTTTCGCATACCGCTTCAGAGAAAACGGTAAGACTTTCATTTTTGCGACTGATGCCGAATTTACAGGGGAGTATCTTGAATCTTTGAATGTAGAGAATAAGCATTTCTTTGATAACTCGGAAATTCTCATGATAGATTCGCAGTATTCTCTTGATGATTCTTTCATGAAATTCGACTGGGGTCATACCTCTTATACTATGGCTGTAAACTGCGCTCTCAGATGGAATGTTTCCAAGCTTATACTGACTCATCATGATCCTTCATATTCTGATTCTCAAATCGCAGCTAATCTTTTTGAAGCTATTGAGCACCGTAATGTTTCGAGCTCTGAAAAACCTGAAATTTTTACGGCTACAGAGGGAATGCAGTTTAGGCTTTGATGATTTCTTTAGGTTCTTTATCTTTAAAAAATCCACTTGTGTCGGCGCCTCTTGCCGGATATACAGATCTTCCTTTCCGCGAAATATGTTCATCTCACGGAGCCTCTCTTGTTTATACCGAACTGTTAAGTGCTGAAGCGATTACCCGGAGACATCCAAAAACTCTTCAGATGATGAAAATATCTGACAAAGAGCGTCCTGTTATCATTCAGATTTTCGGGAAAGATGTTTCTATTATGGCTGATGCCGCGAGGATAGCCGAAGAGCTTTCGCCTGACGGAATAGATATTAATATGGGCTGCTGTATGAAAAAAGTCTGTGCTCCCGGGGCAGGTGCCGGACTTTTGCGCAATACCGCTTTGCTTTCGAAAATAGCCGAAGCGGTTGTTAAAAGTGTGAAAATTCCCGTTAGTGCGAAGATACGAATAGGTTATACCGAGAAAGAGAAAAATTATATTGAGATTCTGCACATTCTGGAAGAATGCGGAATCAATCACGTCGCGGTTCATGGAAGGACGGCTTCTCAGCAGTATACAGGTCTTTCAAACTGGAATATCATTGCAGAAATTGCTTCTTTGTCAAAAATTCCTGTAATAGGAAGCGGTGATATTAAATCAAATCAAGATGCTTACGATAAAATCAATTTTTCGAAATGTACAGCAGTAATGATCGGCAGAGGAGCTATCGGTAATCCCTGGATTTTTTCCGGTAAAATTCCGGAAGATTCCGAAAGGGGTGCGGAGGCAAAACTTCATCTGCTTTCCATGATTGATCATTACGGCGACTACGGTCTTGTTCTAGCGCGGAAACATCTTTTAAAATACTTCAACGGTGTTCGCGGTGCGGCAAATCTTCGCGGTAAAATCGCAAGCACCACTTCGCTTGATTATCTTATTGGGATTATTGACGAGTTTACTCAGAAATAACAAACGCCCCGTTAGGGGCGCTGTTAAGAGAGATGAAGTTTTTGTTTAGTTTACCATTTATATGACATACCGAGAGCAGAATACAAAGCTTTCTGTTTCTCTGTGGTTGTGTTAATTGCCCCGTCTTCTCCGAATGCTTTACCTGTTGCAAGATATGCGCATTCAAATATCAATTTTGCGTTTTTCTCAACTTCGTATGAAAGTTGTCCGTCAAATTCAACACCAAGATCTTTTTTTGCTCCTGATGCAACTTTGTTCAATCGTCCCCATGCTCCCTGTACTTTTACTTCAATATCAGAAAGCTTATAAGAGAAAAAAGCACCAACAAGCATGTATCCGGAAGAGTTTCCTCTGATATCTGCGAATGCATGGTCTCCTGCATTGTTGAAAGTCTGCATGTTTTCAAGAAGATACATTCTGCCCCATCCGTCTGCTTTTAGTGTGAAGTCAGCAAATGATTTGCTTTTAGTTGCTGATGATCCGTCATCTCCTGAAAGAAGGGTGAAAAAACCACCGACTTTCATTTCTTCTGATAGTTTATAAGCAGGGGATAGATCCACAGCATAACCGCTGTATTTAACATCATTTTCGTCTTTTGCGCAATTATCGTAGGCTCCTGCGAAGTCAACTGTAATATCGCCGAATTTCATGTTTGCACCTATTGAAGGAATCATAGCTGTTTTTCCTACGAATGCAACTTTTGAATCGGCCGGATTCTGGTTTTTTTCTGCCTGTATCAGATAAAGAGCAGGTCTTATTTTGATATCATCATTCAGTTTAAGAGTAGCATCCGCTCCGTAAAAAGTGACATCATTTTTTTCTGTAGTGTCGTCACTCTTTGTATCAAGGGTATTAGGTTCCCAAACCTTTGCCATGATGAGTGTAAGATCAAACATGTCTGCTTTATAGTTCAATAGACCATGTCCGAGTTCTGTTCCGCAAGTAAAACCACCGACTGTTTTATACTCGTCAACTCCTCCTTTAACCGATAAACCTGCAATAGAAGGAATTTTGAATTTAAGAAAAGCTGATTTTACTTCGATTGTTTTTTCATCGTTTCCAATATCAGCCTGCAGTGCTGTAGTTTTGCTTCCTCCGAAAACCTGATCGATTTCAAGCTTAACAGTTGCTTCTACGTTATCTGTACCGTATGAGAAATAAGGTCTGAAGCGGTAAGCTCCGTAAGACGATGACTGGTCTTTTGTAGTCGTCTTGTACATTGCACCGTAAGCATAAGCCGCTCCGCTGAACTTGAACGGATTTTTAACTTCTTCTTTCGGCGCATCCTGAGCCAAAATAGAAGCTGATGCCAGAATAGCACCGGTGATAAGAATCATTTTTTTCATTTAGTTTCTCCTTGAAAAATCATCTGCTGCTAAATAATCCTGAAAGAATTAAGATGATATGATGATTTTATAAATTTAATTTAAATCTCATAAGTTGACTTTATTCCATAATCTTATATAAGTCAATCACCAATTCAATCGAGAAGTGCAATTAATTAAAAAATAATGGTTTAGAAAAAGAGGACATCTCCGAAGGTTGTATCGCGAAATAAAGCCAAAGGAGAA
>Ga0116186_1000899_pt1 | contig 32695 bp, 27 predicted proteins | sample AD_JPNNA4_MetaG_FD_89806 | JGI IMG/M metagenome (GOLD analysis project Ga0116186, IMG submission 89806) | Active sludge microbial communities of municipal wastewater-treating anaerobic digesters from Japan - AD_JPNNA4_MetaG | ecosystem: Engineered > Bioreactor > Anaerobic > Digestate | place...
ATAAAGGACTTGCCATGGTTATGGACAAAGGGTTAAGCACCCAAGAAGCAGCAAATCTTTGCGAAGTTGGTGGCGAGTATATCGATTTCGTTAAATTTGGTTTTGGCACTTCACTCGTATCCAAAAATATCAAAGAAAAAATAAAAATCTATAAATCGTGTGGAATTCGCACCTATTTTGGAGGAACACTTTTCGAAGCTTTTTTAATACGTAATATGTTCGACGAATACAGACGATTTGTGGACGAACATCAACTTGATTTGGTAGAAGTATCGGATGGTTCAATGGTATTAGAACATGACAAAAAATGTGAATATATCCATCAATTATCTAAACACTATACCGTTCTTTCTGAAGTTGGCTCAAAAGAAGAAAGCATAATTATTTCGCCGGCAAAATGGATTAAAATGATGAAGAAAGAACTTGAGGCCGGTGCATTTAAAGTAATTGCCGAAGCACGCGAAAGCGGTAACGTGGGGATTTATCGTTCCAACGGCAGTGCACATGTGGTATTGATAAACAAAATTCTTTCGGCTGTTGATGGTGATAAAATCATTTGGGAAGCACCTAATAAATCACAACAAGTATGGTTTGTCCGTTTACTTGGACCTAATGTCAACCTAGGCAACATAGCTCCGGCAGAAATCATTTCTCTCGAAACCATCCGTCAGGGATTGCGTGGTGATACATTCTATCAATTTTTACCGGAAGAACTTCATCCCGAAGAGTAAAAAAGTTTGAGCTGCCAGCTATATTTTGTAGCTTATACATTCCAATTTTCTTAAAACTGAAAATAAATAAACGGTTGAATATTGCTCGATTTAGCCTGATATAGAACTATAACAACTATAATTACAATTATCATCTTTAACCACATCGGAGTATTTATAAATTTTCCTCTGTACCATTCCTTGATCGATGATGGCAACCAATGAATAATGTATGCCATAAGAAGCAATGAAATAACAGTGGGGTATGCTTTTATAAAATCGAGCAAAACACCTATATGAAACGAAGAAAATATTTGTTTAAACATTAATCCGACATTGTGCATATCGCTTGCACGAAAGAATATCCATGTAAGACAAACTAAATTAAAAGTAATAAATATGCTTACAAATCGACCCGGCCAATTTTGAGTATGAATGTTCCACTTTAACCTCATAAATAGTTTGTGAAGCATAAGCGAAAAACCATGTATTCCGCCCCAAATAATAAACCGGATACTTGCTCCATGCCAAAGCCCACCCAATAGCATAGTTAGCATCAGGTTCAAGTTCTGACGAAAACGACCTTTGCGGTTTCCACCAAGTGAAATATACAAATAATCTCTTAACCAACTACTTAACGATATATGCCAACGTCTCCAAAAGTCAGTAATATTCGTTGCTTTATAGGGAGAATTAAAGTTAACCGGCAACCTAAATCCTAAAATTAATGCTAAACCGATCGCAATATCAGTATATCCACTAAAATCGCAATATATTTGAATGGCATACCCGTAAACAGCCAATAAGTTCTCCACTCCCGAAAAAGCCGATGGATTGTCAAATATTCTATCCACAAAATTGACAGATAGATAATCGCTTATGAGCATTTTCTTCGTTAAACCATTTAATATCAAAAACAACGCATACGAAAATTCGGCTTTGGTAAGTTGGAATTTTTGAAATAACTGCGGTATAAACTCAGACGCTCGTACAATGGGACCAGCTACTAACTGTGGAAAAAAAGTTACATAAAAACCAAAATCAACTATATTTTTTACCGGTTTAAGTTTTCGCCTGTAAACATCAATGGTATAACTCATGGTTTGAAACGTATAAAACGAAATACCCACCGGCAAAATAATGGAAGAGACATCAAACGAAGTCCCAAACCAACTGTTAGTATATTTAGCTAATACATTTTGAACAACAAAGTTTGTATTAAAAAGTTGATTAACAATATCGGTAAAAAAATAAGCATATTTAAAGTAAGCCAATAAGCCCAAGTTCATTACTAAACTAACTATTAACCAAAATCGTCTTTTTATCTTTTTTCGTGTCGAGGCAATAATAAGTCCGGCCGAATAATCAATGATCGTCGATAGAATAAGCAACGAAAAAAAGTAACCACCCGATTTGTAATAAAAGAACAACGAAACGATAAAAAGATAACCGTTGCGCAATGAATTTTTTTTATATAAAATCGAATAACCCAACAACACTAATCCGAAAAAGCCCCAAAAATAAAGTTGAGTAAACAACAGCGGTTCGTTATCGTGATAGGTTAATATGTTTATAAGCCATTCTTTCATTCAACCAAAAAACCATTTAAATAAGTATTCATAAAAGCCTCAAAAAACAAATTACCAACTAAATGATACCCCTTTGCATTTAAATGCAGCTTATCGCCTGCAGTAAGGTGGGCTTTTACCCAATGCATCATGCTTCCATAACCACCGGCAACGCTATACAAATCCCACAATGCACAATGTTCGTTTTGAGCAATTTTAACCAAAATATCTCTCATTATCACAACATTCGCATTCAAATACTTGCGTTTTCGATAATGTTCCATGGGTGTAGTAAGCAAAATTGGCACATTGGGATTTCGTTCTTGTATGTTTCTCACCAGCTTTTCAAATGACTGGTGGACCGAAATGCTATCCAATTTTGTGGAATAACAATCATTCGTACCCAACGAAATAATAACCCAATCATACTGCATTATGTGAATAAAATCGGGCAGTAAAGTATTCAGATAGGTAGATGCTTTTGCCCCATTTAAGCCCAACGAATGGTAAACAATACCGGGATCATCGTTTAATGCAACCAATCCGTATAAAACAAAAGGAATCGTATCGGATTTTAATTTAATATCAAAATGAATAGTATCAAGGTAATTGTCTAAGTCATATTGCCAGATGGCCACTGTATCATTCAAAAGCGAATACGATATTTTTTTGACAGAGCCTGATTTTAACAAAACATTTGAGCTATCGCTATTCGTCAAAAGCATTATTTTATTAAAACTCACATTTTGAATAGCTCTTTTGTTAATGGTAAACATTATTTTTGAATGGCACGTATCACGGGTTATTGCCGTAAATCCCAACAACGATTGTGCTTGTGATTTTCCAACTAACGTATAGGCATTCCAACTTCCATTGCACGATAATTTAGCAGTAACAGGGCTATTCGACCTTAAAATTCCATATGGGAAAGAAATGGCCGGAGGTCCCAAAAGATGAAAAAAAGTATTTGCAAAATTTCTACGAATTTGATTGGTAAAAATATCGGCTTGCACATGCGAATCGCCAATATGTAAAATCCGAATTTGATTCTCGCCGGTAATTTGCAAATCGTTAAATTTTAAAAACAAACTATCGTAATGGCTTTGATTACCCCAAAATTTGAAAACATTGCTATCTCTATGCAAAAAAGGATATGAAAGACTATCTTCCTGTGCCCACAATGACAATGAAAAATAAATTACAATAACATATGTGAGAACAACTTTCACGTGTTTGCTTTTTTACGTTTTTTATACATTAAATAATCGTTGTGCAGTGCATTATATAGCATCCTTGCTATTTTAGATGCACCTTGAGGGGCAAAGTGTGTATAATCCTTAGCTGCCAGACCCGATTTTACCCAAACAGGCATAGAATTTTGACCGCCCATTGCTTGATATGTATCCCAAAAAGCACATCCTGCTTTAAAAGCAGCTTTCTTTTGTGCATTTCGAATTGCTTCAATATTGGGATACGAAACTAGCCCTGAATCGGTGTTCATTGACATATCCGACACACCTACCACTAAAATGCTCATTTCGGGGTTGGCTTGTTTTAAAAATCGTAATTGTTGATAAACCCACTGCTCATAATAATCATAACTTTCTGTTATATAAGGCACTACATTTACGCCAAATTGATATATCAATAATTTTACATTTAAATTTTTATATAAAGCAGAAATATGCCCTAATGCCGATGCTGCAATATCGGTTCCGGAACTCCCTCGCATGGGGACGTTATCTACCCAAATGCCTTGCGAAGACTCAAAACTCAAACCGTAAATATCGGGACTGTCTTTGCCAATAAATTCTATTACCAGCTCTTTAGGTTGTTGATTCAACTCAAAGACTTCTATTTGCTCAACCAACGTTGGGTTTAACGTTTTCATGGTCAAAAAAGTATCGCCATCGTATAACTGAACCAAAACAGGCCTTTTCAAATTGCCATAGCACAACTTTACCATATTAAACCTAAAATTAGAGCCATAAGCTCCTGTATTGGGCTTAAAAGTTAACGATGCCTCGTAAACCAAGCTATCGTTCGACAAAGAATCTATGATGGGTGCATAACGAACAAATTGCAACAAGGGTCCATATTTGCGGTGCTTCACTTTCTTGTTTCTGTTTCCAAAAAGCGTATATCTCTTCCAATCACCCTTATTTTCAACTTTTATTGCTTGCTCAATACCATTAACCTGAACAGGAATAATAAATCCTGCTCCACTTCCACCAAAATCGGTTTGCAAATGCTGCCTTAAATATCCCGAAATGCGATCACCTTCAATCTGACTATCGCCATAATGTAATACATGAATTTTCTTATCGTTTTCGATTGCATTAAAAAATGCATCCAAAGCGGAATAACTACTATCGGCATAAGCAATTTGTTCTTTTACGGGTAGAACTGTATCTCTTTTGTTTTTCAACGTATCTTGAAGCGACAAAGAGTCTTCTTTTGCCAATTGCTCAATCAGAACTTTTGCTTTCTTGCTAAGGTTTTCATCATCAATAGTGAAACTTAAGCTAATTTTCGGTATTTTAATTTCTATCGAAGCGATAGTTAATTTGGAAGGTAAAAAGGAAAACAACACAAAAACTACTCCCAAAAAAAGCAATAACAATAACGAATAAAAAGGCTTAAACATCTTATTAATGATTGGGAAGATTTAATTTTTGTCCAACTTTTATTGGAAAAGAGTTTGAGATATTATTTGCCTTACATAAGTCATCTAACGAAACATTGTATAATTTTGCAATAGAGTATAATGTGTCGCCTTGTTTTACAATATGTACACTAGGTTTGGCTATTTTCAACGACAAACTATCTACCGACACAGGAATAGAATCATTTTTTAGCGAATCAGTCGTCAATAGGTTGCTTTGAGGAATCGTCGTTTCTTCTGTTTTTTTCTTTCGAACTACAAACAACACTAATTTTCGTCCTACTTTTACTCCTTGCTTGGCTCTAATATTGTTCCATGCACGTAAATCGGAGACCGTTACGTGGTATTTTTTTGCAATATTAGAAAGGGTTTCGCCACTTTTAACTTTATGATAAATTGCAACTTCTTCGTAATTATTGTTCGAAGCCGAAACGTATAAACTGGGTCGTATTGTTTTAAAGAGTAACGTATCTTTGTATTTATAAATAGAGTCGCCCAAGGCAATAAAATTTGTTATTTGTTCAACGGGCAAATATAACGGTAGTGGCTGTTCCGGAATGGCTGGAATGATATCTTTTTTGTATTGAGGATTGAGTAATTGCAACAATTCCAAAGGTATATTCAATCGTTCAGAAACCTGACGCAAATGAAGCATTTTGTTAACGTAAACCGTATCTACACGAGCAGGCATATAGGTTTTTCGCGGAGTTATATTTAACTCCTTATAATAATGAAAAGCATAGGCAGCACCAATAAAAGCAGGGACATAACCGCGTGTTTCACGGGGCAAATAATTATACATACCCCAATAGGTTGTTTTGCCAGATCGTTTGATTGCCCTATTGATATTTCCCGGTCCGCAATTATAAGCAGCAATTGCCAAATGCCAGTCTTGAAACACATTAAATAAATCGCGTAAATATCGAGCAGCTGCATCGGATGCTTTTATTACATCCATTCGTTCATCAATAAACGAAGTAACATTTAACTTATACAACTTTCCGGTTGGCAAAATAAATTGCCATAAGCCGACGGCTCTTGCTCTGCTATATGCTCTGGGATTTAGGGCAGATTCAATTACCGGCAGGTATTTTAATTCGAGCGGTAACCCATATCGGTCGAGGGCTTCTTCAAAATACGGAAAATAATATTCGCTGTTTCCGAGCATATACGAAACCAGATTGCGGCGTTTGCGGGCATAAAAATCAATGTATTGTTTTGTTATATTGTTATACGTCATCTCAATATACGTATTCATTCTATTGAGCTGCGTCAATAAAACCTCGTCCGAAAAAAATGGAGCCGAAGATGTATCGTTTTTAAAAAAATCTTGCTCCAAATCCTTGTTAAAGGGAGCATTTTGCTTGTACCATAAATGCAATAAACTGTCAGTAAACGATTCAAACTCTTTAAAATCGATGTCTGCTGAAGTTATATTGGTATCTGTTTGAGCCGGTAAAAGCCAAGCTGAAAAAATCAATATCATTAAAATTATAATTCGCCTCATTATCCTCATTTTGGCTGTAATATTAGTTATTTTTGTATGGATAAACAAATTTTAACCCCTGCACCCCATGAATTATTTTGAGCAATGGGCATAAACTCGGGTTGAATTTTCAACGACAGATCGTCGCTGATGTCAAAATCGTATAAATATCCATCAACTGCAGCATCAACAATATTTAACACATACACACCAACTGTAAAGATAGCGTACATATCTCTGTATCTGCGATAATAATTTTTGCCGGCTTCTAATCCCGAAAGAGTAAAACTGGTGTTATACATGTAGTAATAACCATTTGGATTGGTGTCGTATAAGTTTTTGTAAGCTGTTTTAAAATCTTGGTAATAATTATTGTTTCGAATAGACAAATAAGCCAATGTTCCAATACCGGCATAAACGATGGGTATTTTCCAGTACTTTTTATTATATGCTTGCCCCAAGCCCGGTAAAACAGCAGAAAATGTGGCTGCTAATTTGGGTGAATGTTTTGTTTTTAAACTATCCTGCTGCCGCTGCGAAAAAGACTGAATTCCAATAAGTAAGCATAAAAAGAAAACAACCGATTTGCGCATCTATTTTATTTTTTAGACAACAAATCCACTAAGTTCATAAATTCAACCTCATTATCGAAATGCAACGTAATCTTTCCGCTTCCCTCAGCAGTTTTCTTTAGGTCAACCTTGCACGATAATGATTGAGCAATTTTATCTTTTATGCCTTTTAGTTCTTTTGTGCGTTGGTAGTGTTTAACGGATTTTGTCGCATTTTTTTCATCCAAATTCAATTCTCTTACAATATCTTCTACTTTGCGAACTGAAAAATCGTATCGTACAATTTGATGAAAAATCATTTTTTGCGTTTCTTCATCCTGTACATTGATTAGTGCACGGGCATGACCTACAGAAATCTTATTTTGTCTAAGCCCGGCTTGTATTTCAGGACTCAGCTTTAACAAACGTAAAAAATTAGCTATCGTTGAACGATTTTTGCCGACTCGCTCGCTTAATTGTTCTTGGGTTAAGCTGCATTCATCTATAAGTCGCTGATAACTTATGGCTATTTCGATTGGGTCTAAATCTTGACGATGTGTATTTTCAACCAACGCCATTTCAAGCATTTCCTGGTCGTTGGCTTCGCGTACATAGGCTGGTATGGTATCTAAGCCGGCTAACTTGGCCGCCCGTAAACGTCGTTCACCAGAGATAAGTTGAAATTGATTTTCGTTTATTTTTCTTACGGTAATGGGTTGAATAATTCCCAACTGTTTAATGGATTCACTAAGTTCAACCAATGCTTCTTCATTAAATTCAGTTCTTGGTTGAAAGGGGTTTGTTTGAATAAACTCAATAGGAATTTCAGCTACAGCAGCCGGTTTTGTTTCAGCATCCGAGATGAGTGCACCTAAGCCGCGACCTAAAGCATTTTTCTTTGCATTCATACGTTATCAATTATTTTATCTTCGTTGGCTACTCGGGTTAAATTGTTTTTTTGCAATACTTCGCGTGCTAAATTTAGATAACTTATAGCTCCACTACTATTTGCATCGTATAATATAACCGGTTTACCAAAGCTGGGGGCTTCGCCTAGTTTAACATTTCGAGGTATAATACTGGTAAACACCATGTTTTGAAAATGCTTTTTAACTTCTTGCACTACTTGGTTGGATAAGTTCAAGCGAGAATCGTACATGGTTAGTAAAAATCCTTCAATTTGCAGCGAAGTATTTAAGCGACTCTGAATGATTTTAATCGTATTTAAGAGTTTACCTATTCCTTCCAAAGCAAAATATTCACATTGTACGGGTATAATAACAGAATCGGCAGCGGTTAAAGCATTCACTGTAATAAGACCTAACGAAGGACTGCAATCTATTAAGACAATATCGTAATTATCTTTAATTTTTTCAATAGCAGCTTTCATCATTTTTTCGCGATTCGGTTGATTCAGCATTTCTATTTCTGCTCCCACCAAATCAATATGCGAAGGAATTAAATGTAAACCCGGAATTTCGGTTTCGAGAATGATATTTTTGGGTTGGACTTCTTCAATTAAACATTCGTAAATACTTGTTTTTATGTTTTTTAAATCAAAACCTAATCCCGATGTTGCATTGGCCTGAGGGTCGGCATCGACTATTAATACTTTGTATTCTAAAATGGCCAAACTGGCTGCTAAATTAATAGCTGTGGTTGTTTTTCCCACTCCACCTTTTTGATTCGCTAACGCTATGACTTTTGACATGTTTGTAAGTGTTTAGATTTAAACTTGCAAAAATAATCTGAATTTGCCTTTTTACAGCTAAAATAAGCTTTTGTTTTTCAACAATTTTAGGGTCAATGTTAATAACTGAATAGACAAACAAATGATTTATTGCTTTTTACATAAGAGGAACTGAATTCATTTCCGTACAAAAATGATTTACTTTCTCTCAAAATACTCATAAAAACGAACAATCGATTTTATTCCATTGTAAAAATTTTCTAACCTAAAATTCTCATTGGGACTATGAATGGCATCGCTTTCTAAGCCAAAACCCATCAATACCGATTTTATTCCCAAAATCTGCTCAAACGACGATATTATTGGAATGCTACCACCACTCATTGTTGGTATGGCATCTTTTCCATATACATCTTTCAATGCTTTTCTGGCACTTTCTAATGCTTCGAGATCTAAGGGAGTAACGTAAGGTTGGCCTCCGTGTAAAACTTCAACCTTAACCGAAACCGAAGCAGGAGCAATACTCAATAAATAGTCGCGAAGCATTTGTCCCATTTTATGATGATCTTGATACGGAACTAATCGCGAAGATAATTTTGCAAATGCTTTTGACGGTAAAACGGTTTTTGATCCTTCGCCCGAATATCCACCCCAAATCCCACACAAATCCATTGTAGGACGAATTCCGGTTCGCTCAATGGTTGTATATCCTTTTTCGCCCCACAACTGAGCAACGCCAAGCGATGAGATATATTCTTTTTCGTTAAATGGAACTTGATTTATTAACTTACGTTGTTCGCCGGTATATTCTAACACATCGTCGTAATAACCCGGAACGGTAATTCTGCCTTCTTCATCTTGCAACGAAGCTATCATTTTACATAAAACATTAAGCGGATTAGCAACTGCACCACCAAATATTCCGCTATGCAAATCGCGATTTGGTCCGGTAACTTCAATTTGCAAATACGTCAACCCTCTTAATCCCACAGTTATTGATGGTATATCGGGAGCAATCATCCCGGTATCGGAAACCAAAATAACATCGGCGGCTAATCTTTCCTTATTCTCTTCGCACCATTGAGCCATAGATGGAGAGCCAATTTCTTCTTCTCCCTCTATCATAAATTTAACATTGCAATGCAATACGTTGTTTTTAACAAGATACTCAAAAGCAACGGCATGCATAAAACTTTGTCCTTTATCATCGTCGGCACCACGAGCATATATTTTTCCATCCACTATTACCGGCTCAAAGGGATTTGTTTTCCACAATTCTAAAGGTTCCACCGGCATTACGTCATAATGTGCATAAACAAGTACAGTCGGAGCATTTTTATTTATTATTTTTTCGGCATAAACAATTGGATTACCTTTTGTTTCGCATACTTCAGCTTTGTCGACACCGGCTTCTAACAATATGTGTTTCCAATATTCTGCCGTTTTGTACATATCTTGTTTATGCTCAGACTCGGCACTTATAGAAGGAATTCGAATCAATCCGAATAATTTTTCTAAAATAACTTTTTCGTTTTCTTTTAAATAATTTTCAATGGACATCATTTTATTAAACTTTTAAATGTTTTTCAATGTAATTCAACGCTTCTTCACAACTTTCAGTAATAAAAATCAACTGTCTGTCTTTATCAGATATAAATCTAAGCTCCACTGCTTTATCGATAAACGAAATCAGTTCATCAAAATAATGGTGAACGTTTAATAAAACAATGGGCTTTTGTATGTATTTTAGTTGTTTCAAAGTAATGGTTTCAAAAAGCTCTTCTAACGTACCAAAACCTCCCGGTAAAATAATGAATGCCTGACTTCGCTTACGCATTTCGGCTTTTCTATCGGGCATATCCTTTGTAATGATTATTTCGTCATCCGTTTCTGAAGCAATTCCTTCTAAATTTAAGCTTTCGGGTAATATTCCGGTTACTTTTCCCCCGTTTTCCTGTACTTTTGATGCAATAACTCCCATCAAGCCCACTTTCCCTCCACCATGAACCAAATCGTAACCTCTTTTAGCAATCATTTCTCCTAACTGCGAGGCTTCTAGTTTATATTTCACATCGATTTGCTCCGACGAAGAACAAAAAACGCACAATGCCTTTTTATTATAGTTTGGATAAAGTTTAGAAAACTCAAAATCAATACTTTTCATTAAATATTAGCGTTTATTTTTAAAGAATAATTTCATTAATTGTGCAGAAATATCGGCAGATACACCTTTTCTAATTACAGTTTTAGGATGGAATAAGGAGAGTTTTTTCGATTCGGCACCCATTTTTTCATCGCTTGCCCCATAGACAACCGTACCCATTTGAGCCCAATAACAAGCAGATGCGCACATAGGACAAGGCTCTATTGTAACATAAAGCGTACATTCATTCAAGTACTTGCCTCCCATAGCATTAGCAGCTGCTGTAATCGCCTGCATTTCTGCATGTGCAGTTACATCATTCAATGTTTCGGTAAGGTTATGAGCACGGGCTATAATTTTATTTTGATAAACAACTACGGCACCAATAGGAACTTCAGCTTTATCAAAAGCTTTATGAGCTTCTTTTATCGCTTCGTTCATAAAATATGCATCGTCCAACATTTATATCAGTTTTATAGCCAATCATTCTAATTTCATACAAAAATACACAATCAAACCCATATTCACAAATAATACTAACAGAGAATAGAAGGAAAATAATACGGTGTTAAAGGACTACAAATATGATAATATTTAAGATAAAAAGTGTAATTAACAACAACTTAGCGTGAATCTTTTTAGGCAATGTTATCATAACAACAGAAAAAGATACGGCAAGCATCAGGGCTAATAAATATATCAACAACATATTTGATGTTAAGATAATCCACATCCACAGAAGAAGAATAGATATATTAATCCAAACAAAAATTTTGCGGCTTTTTATTTTTTTTAATTCCACTTTGTTATTTAAGATTCTGTTGTAAATAAAAATAGAAAAAATAAAAAACACCACCATCGGATACAAAGAAGATAAGAAAGCTGTCAAATCGAACTTATACGTTGCAATATTTAAATCAAAAACACCTAAAACATGAATATCAAAAAAGAAAAAAATAACAGCATCTAAAATTATATAAGGCAAAATAAAACTTATTAATAGCACCAAGTATTCTTTAAAATAAAAGGGTCGCAAAACGATGATACCGATAACAACAATAAATAAAATGGCAATAAATTCGACATCAATCATAGAAGCTACACCACTAATAAAACCCATGTAAAAAAGCTCGGAAAAAACACGTTGCGTTTCGTAAATATTTACCAGAAGCTTAATAATAAAAATAAAAGCGGGTAAAATAACTATGCTGTTAATAGAAAGAAACGTTGGGGTTAACAAATTAAAAAACAACGTCAGCACAACAGACGGCAATAATATACCTAATACATCTCCAAACTCTTTGCTAATACTCATCAATGCAAAAGTGGTAAGAAAGAGACTTAAATATGAAAACAGAACGCCAGCAATGGGATTAATTGAAAAATGAGACCACCATTCTGGAAAAATTGAACATCGAATAGCTACATCTTGTTCTGCATACATTAAGCTAATAAATAGTCCAAAAATGCCAAACAAAATAACAATCCAAAATTGAAGTGGATTATTGCTGTAAAATATTTTCTGAAACATGATTACTTAAATTCGTAACCTATATCTTTTCGATAGTACATACCATCAAATTCGATATACTGAAGCGAATGATAAACTTTATCGAGTGCCTCTTTCGGTGTTTTTCCGCTATCAACCGTCATGAATACACGTCCTCCGTTTGTTAAAAGCATACCATTACTTTCTTTAGTGCCGGCATGAAATACGAGCGATGTTGTTTTTTCTAAGCCCTTAATTTCTTTGTTTTTTTCATAATTTTCCGGGTATCCTTTTGAAGCAGAAACTACACAAGTATAAAAATCGGGACTCATATCTATTTTCACATCATTCAATGTCCCTTCAAATAACGAATCGAAAACTTCGAGCAAATCGTTTTTTATTCGGGGTATTACAACTTCCGTTTCCGGATCACCCATTCTGGCATTATATTCTATAACATATGGCTCACCGTTGCTTATCAATAAACCAATAAATATAAAGCCTTTATAATTTATTTTTTCATGCAAAAGCCCATATACCGTTCTATGTACAATTAAGTCCTCTATTTTTTTTCGTAATGTATTGTCAATAAAAGGAACCGGCGATATTGCACCCATTCCGCCGGTATTTAATCCAGTATCACCTTCGCCAATTCTTTTATAGTCTTTGGCTTCGGGCAGAATAACATATTTTTCGCCATCGGTTAATATAAAAAACGAAGCTTCTACACCTTCTAAAAACTGTTCAATTACTACCGTTTCGCCGGCTTGTCCAAATTTTCCGTCTAAAATATCTATTAATGCCTGGCAAGCTTCATTATAATCATGAATAATTAAAACTCCCTTACCGGCTGCCAAGCCATCTGCTTTCAACACATATGGAGGTTGAAACGTCTTCAAAAATGAAATTCCTTCCTTTAGTGTTGCTTTTGTAACTATGTGATATTTAGCTGTAGGAATATTATATTTGAGCATAAATTGCTTTGCCCACGATTTACTCCCTTCTAATTTACCGCCTTGCGATAAAGGTGCAACTACCCTGCAATGAATTGTATCGGGATTAGAGATTAAAAAATCGGCTATGCCATTGACGATAGGTTCTTCGGGGCCAACCACCACCATTTCGATGTTATATTGAATGATAGCATTTTTAACTGCTTCGAAATCGAGTGGATTAACGGATAAATTAATTCCCAACGATGCTGTTCCGACATTTCCAGGAGCAATATATAATTTTTTCAAACGATTACTCTGAGCAATTTTCCAAGCAAGAGCATGTTCTCGAGCACCTGACCCCAATATTAATACATTGTATGGGATATTTGCAATTGACATATTGTTGTTATTAATTATTTTGATTTACAAAGTAAATGATAATTCCAATAATAATCAAACCAACTAAAACTGCAAGTGTAATCTTTATCCAGCTATATGGACGTTCGCCTTGCACTTCGCCTGTTTGACCATTGACCATAAATCGATATATTTTTTTCTTGTATCGATAGGCACTAATCCATATTGGCAACAAAATATGTTTAAACGTTACATCGGCATGATGTACGTTCATATGTAAAATCTGTTGATGGTCGCCACCGATGTCTCTTCTTATTTCTTGTCTGATAAAATCATTCATTTTTTCTTTTCCAATTTCAAAGCCTTCTTTTACGTCAACTTGATACGTTTCGGTTCTAAAGCCGCTCAAAAACTGCTCGTTAAAAGGCATTAATTCCTGCAAATTCCATGGCTCTAATTTATCGGTATATTTTTGTGGCAACGATTTGCTTGCTAAAACTAAAATATCGTCGAAATTCAGATATACAGTACCGCTTACCGGTGTCCAACGGGTTCGGGTTACAGTTCTTGTTTTAGTAACGGTCTGTCCGTTTTCAGTAGTTGTATAGGTTTCGGTAGTTGTATAATCATCTCCACGCATACCATTGTAATGAGTAGTGGTTTTACTGTCAAACGTCCAATAAGGAATATAAAGACCTTTTAGCTTTTCTTGTTGAGTAGCATATTTCTTCAAATCGTTCGGAGCAAACCATAATTTACGCAACCATGTTTGAAATTGCGAAAACGCTTTCTTGGCATCTATTTTAAAAGGCAAAACCGACCAAGGTTTTACCACATTTTGAATTTCGGTGTTTTTTATAACTAAAACACTACCGCAAAACGGACAAAGTTCCGACACCACATTGTTTTCAAGGGTTGTTTGAGCCCCACATGCGTTGCATCGTACCGTAGAAATCTGATGCTTGGGCAACGTATCGCTATGTTCTGAAATAAATTTTTCAAAATCCATTTCTTCTATAATGGTAGGCTCTACGTGTATCTCATTTTCAGCTCCACAATTTTCGCATTTTAAACTTGTGGTTCCGGGTGCATATACCAATTTTGCACCACATTGTTTGCATGTAACTTCAGATTGATTGGTTTTCAGAAGTTCATCGTTCATCGAGTTTTCCATTTCAGTTATTTTTTTTTCATTTTTTAATGTATATGGCTATAATTATAAAGACAATATGCAGACCCCATAACCAATAATTTTGCAACGCTATAATAAATCCAATATAAAATATTAAAATGATGACCAGCAACCACATTAACGCAACTTTAAATTTACTAACCGGACGTTCGCCAATAACCTCACCGGTTTGTCCATTAACTAAAATTTGATAAAGTCGGTTATTAAATTTAACGGCGCTTATCCACACCGGCATTAGTGCAAGTTGGTAGTTTAGTTCGAGATGATTATACGATAAGCTACTTACAAAACCTTCGTCGCATCCCGATTTTTCGATCTTTTGAACAACTTTTTGCTCTAATTCGTATTTTATTTTAGATTCGTTATGATGTATTACCTTTTGGGCATTCATTTGTGGCACTTCGGTTGAAAATCCTAAACAAAATAATTCGGAAAAGGGTACTAATTCATTAAAATTCCAACGATTATTCCATGGCTCAGCCACAATTTCGCCAAAATCGGGCATGGTTCTGTCTTTTATTTGTTTTGGGATGGAGGTTGTAGCAACGAGCGCAAGATTTTCAATACGAGTGGTTAATTCTCCGTTTTCACTTGTCCAACTTGTCTTTTTCGAAGTCAGGGATTTTTGGCCGCATTTTCCTTTGTAATTTATATGTGTTTTAGTATGTACAAGAAAATAGGGCACATATACTCCCTTGAGAAAGTCAAGTTGATAAATATATTTTTTAAAACGGCCGGGAGTAAGATAGAGTTTTTTTCGCCATTGTTTTATACTTTCAATAGCATCTGATTTTGAAATTTTAAAAGGAATTATTCCGTCAAAACCAATTCCCGATTTATCAATAACGTTTTTGTTGATAATTATAGTTGTACAATATGGACATTTATCAATGGCTATATTCGATCGGTTAAATTCTGCACCGCACGAAGGACATTTTAGAATATTAAAAGATGTTTTATGGGTCTCTTTTTCAGAAATATCATGCAACGGAACATTGTCCGCAGTAACTTCTATTTTTTCTTCGAACGAACAATGAACACATTTTAAATGTAACGAGCCGGGAATAAATATTAATTGCCCGCCACAATGTTTACATTGAAATGCCATAATTTATGATTACCCTTGTGGTGGGATTGGAGGAGGTATAGCACCAAATAGAGTTTGCAACTCCACAACATTACCGGCTACATCCCAATTTGCCATACCCTGTCGCCAAACTAACGTTTCTTTTGTAAGTTGGTTTTGAACGATCATTTGTTTTAGTGCATTTAAATCAAAAGGTCCTGCTTGCTGTCCGTTTATTACAGCAAAAAATTGTAATTGCGGTGGTACTGGAGGTGGTGTAGTTTGTTGATTTTGTTGTTGATTGTTCTGCTGATTATTCATAGCATTGGCCATTTGATTTGCCATAGCAAAACCCATTCCCATGCCTAATCCGGCTCCCGCCGTTCCCGATGGATTATTAGCAGCGGCCGTCATCGATTCGGCAGCCTGATATTGTGTGTATTTATTTAAATCACCAATAATTCCCATGCTTGAACGTTTATCGAGTGCTTCTTCTACGTTTGGAGGAAGAGAGATATTGGCAATTAAAAATTTTGTAAGGTCAATACCATATTCCATGAATTCGGGTTTAATTTTATCTTCAAGGAATTTGGATATTTCGTCGTAGTTCGATGCCATATCCAGTACAGGGATTTTAGCTTCTCCAATAGCATCGGTAAAACGAGTAACAACAATATTTTTAAGCTGTTCAGTAATTTTATCGGTTGTAAAATTACCATCGGTACCTACTATTTCTTTAATAAATTTTGCAGGATCTTTAATTTTCATTGCATAATTGCCAAATGCACGTATTCGAATAGGTCCGAATTCCGGGTCGCGAAGCATGATGGGGTTCGGTGTTCCCCATTTTAGATCAGTAAAATTTTTAGTATTCAGAAAATAAACTTCTGCTTTAAACGGACTGTTAAAACCGTATTTCCATCCTTTTAATGTAGCTAAAATAGGCAGGTTCTCGGTTGTAAGAGTGTACATACCGGGGTTAAAAATGTCGGCAAGCTGACCTTCGTTAATAAACACGGCAACCTGCGATTCGCGGACGGTAAGTTTTGCGCCGTTTTTGATTTCGTTCTGATAACGTTCAAAACGGTAAACCATTGTATCATTGGTCGGGTCGAGCCATTCAATGATATCAATAAATTCGCCTTTAAGTTTGTCAAAAAGTCCCATAATGATTTTTCTTATTTGGTTTGTAATAATTTTGCAATTCTGTCAATAAATAATATTCCGTTCAGGTGATCAATTTCGTGTTGAAAAATAACTGCAGTAAAATTAGTTGATGATGTCCCTTGAACAACCTCGGTATGATGAGTACCATCCAATAAATCGTATTCAATTCCTACGGCTGCCCATCGCTGCGTTCTACCATTAACTCCAGGAACCGACAAGCAACCATCACCATTAAATAAAATCGTATTGCTGCTGGTCATAACAATTTTAGGATTAAGATATACTTCAAAGGGTTTTCCTGTTTTATCGAGACGTTTTACCCAAATAATATTCCTATTTATTCCTACCTGAGGTGCCGCAATTCCAACACCCGTTGTTGTGGCTAATGCAGCTCTCATTCTTTTTATCAATGTCATTAACACCAGGTCGTTTGAGTCCGGACGAACATCGATACTTTGTTTACGAAGAATCAACGAATCAGAATGAATGGTAGTTAAAAATATTCGCATTGGAATAGAGTCTGCATCACTCATAATAGAGTCAATTTCTTGTCCGGTAAATGCAAGCGGGTCGATAGTGAGTGGCAAAACTCCTCCGCCCAAATGTGTCATGGCATGTTGAACGGTTGCAGCAGTTTGGTTCTCTATCATTTCGCTATGTAAAACTCCTTGTAAGTCGTAATATTCAACAAAAATCAAATTATAACGATCAACATTTGCAGGGTATGCTCCCGGAAGCGTTATACATGTTTCGGCATAAACTGTTGTAGAAGTAGAATGCTGAGTGATTTTTGGGTTTATCATTAGTTCATAAGGACTTCCTGTTTTGTCTAAGCGTTGAACTATAATAATATTTCTATTTATACCTATTTCTGGTGCTGCTAAATTGGTTAATCCTTGATTTTGAAATAAGGTTCTGTACATTCTGTGCACCAAGTAATTGGTTGTGTCATTGTTTGTTTTAACATTTCTGGATGTTTTTTTTAGAATTTGTAATTGTTGCGAATCAAGGGCAGACAAGCAAGTAAAAGGAGTAGTAGAATCGGCACTGAATATGATACTTTTTTCAGCCTGAGTATAAAACAAACTATCTACTATTTTTTGTTCAATTAAATCATTCTGTTTCTTACAATTATAAAAACCAAGAAACGAAACTGAAATTAACGTAAATAAAAAAATAAAACGCATAATTGAATTTATTTAAAACTTGTTCAAATATAGAACATTTTTTTGTATGAGTAAAATATCAATAAAATTTTTTTAATAAAAAAAGAGCGGCATACCCACCGCTCTTTTATATTGATTTTGTTTATTCGCATTTTAATTATTCCAAAAGCTAAAATAGGCATACATTCCATTGGGATACATACCCTCTATCATCACATTTCCTTTTATCTGGCTAAGCATTAATTCAGCTTCTTCGGCTGTTTTAATCGTTTGTTTGTTTATGGCTGCAATAATAAAACCCGGTTTTATTCCAACCGATTTGAGCTTTCCGGGCAAAACTTCAACAACTTTTGCTCCTCCATTTATTCGCAAACGTCTTAAATCATCCGGCGTTGCTGTTTGCAGCTTTGCACCCAATGCTTTGGAATAAGAGCTTTTAATAATATCGGTGGAGTTTTTTGTGTTTTTTAATATTACATCGGCTGTCATTTCTTTGGAACCTCTTAAAAAGCTGACAGAAACACGTTGTCCCGGCTCAAATTGACCTATTTGTTCCTGCAACTGCGGAATATCTTTTACGGGATTGTTGTTTATAGAAACGATCACATCCCCGGGTTGTATTCCGGCATCTTTTGCCGAACCATTATCATACACACCTTGTACATAAACTCCTTGAGTTGTAGCAAGATTTTTTTCTTTTGCCAATTCTTGGTCAACCGGTAAAATATTAACACCTAAATAAGCTCGTTGAACTTCGCCGTATTTAATAAAATCTGAAACTACTTTCTTTACAATATTTGAAGGAACGGCAAATGAATATCCAACATAACTACCCGTTTGCGAAGCTATAGCGGTGTTGATTCCGACCAACTCACCACGAACATTAACTAATGCTCCTCCACTATTTCCGGGATTAACAGCCGCATCGGTCTGTATAAAAGATTCGATGGAAAAAGGAGAATTGATACCAATATTTCGAGCTTTTGCACTCACAATGCCGGCTGTAACGGTACTTGTAAGATTAAATGGATTCCCTACAGCCAAAACCCATTCACCTAAACGCAAATCATCGCTATTGCCAAACGATAAATAGGGCAAATTGTCGGCATCAATTTTAAGCAATGCAATATCTACAGACGGATCAGTTGCTACAACCTTAGCAGGATACGACCGCTTATCGTACAATGTAACCTCAACATTCTCAGAATTATTAATAACATGATTATTGGTTACAATGTATCCGTCAGATGACACACAAACCCCCGAACCTACCGGTAATGTTTGCGAATAATACTGTGGTTGTGAATTACCAAAAAAGAAGTCGAAAATATTGCCCGAAGCATATTCAACTTTCGTTTTTACGTGTACTACTGCTTTAACCGATAAATCGGCAGCCGAAGTTAAATCAATGGCATCGGAAGGTAATGCCCTATTAGCTGCAAATTGAAGAGGAGCTTGATTTTGATCGGTTAAAGTTGTTTTTGTAAAATGTGGCTGAATCCATATAATATCAGCCAAAACAGCTATAAATGCACCTGCCAAAGCAGTTAACACAGGAATAATTAGCTTTTTCATATCTTTACATTTTTAGGTTATTTTTTCGTTAACTTTGCAACAAAATAAACGCCTTTTTGCAAATCATATGTTATTTTGTATTTGAGGTTTAAAATTAATTAACGCAATTTAAAATGATTTTACAATTCTATAAATATCACGGCGCCGGCAACGACTTCATAATCATAGACTTGTACAAACAAACAATCGAATTATCAAACGACCAAGTAGCATTTTTATGCGACCGACATTTTGGCATAGGTGCCGATGGACTTATGCTAATTAAGCCCCATGGAGAATATGATTTTGAAATGGTTTACTATAATTCGGACGGAATTCCGGCTACTATGTGCGGTAATGGTGGACGCTGTATTTCTTTGTTTGCTTTTAAAATGGGTTATATACAAAACGAAACCACATTTTTAGCGTCAGATGGCATACATCAGGCTAAAATAATTAATGAAATGCTTGTTAAGCTTAAAATGCAGGATGTAACCCAAGTACAAAAATTGGATGATGGTATATTTATGGATACCGGCTCACCACATTTTGTAACGTACAACTACCCATTAAGTAATTTAAATGTAAACGAATTAGGAAAAAAGATTCGTCACGAAGAGCGTTTTGGCATGGGTGGCACTAACGTCAATTTTTGTGAAACCATCAGTGATTACAAGCTTAAAATCCGTACCTTCGAGCGAGGTGTTGAAAACGAAACATTAGCATGTGGAACCGGTTCAGTAGCTTCGGCAATAGCATACTGCTTAAACAAAGAAGACGGAACATATCAAGTAGAATTAAAAGCGTTGGGAGGCAATTTGTTTGTAAATCTAACCAAATCCGGAAAAACATTTACCAATATATGGTTAAGTGGCCCCGCTACTTTTGTTTTTGAAGGAACTATAAAAATATAATACATGTTAACATTAGCTTTTGTAAGACATAGTATAGCCGAAAACACTGAACACACACACGATGATTTCAACAGAAAACTTACTGAAGAAGGAATTGAAAGAATCCGACTTGTTTTACCAAAAATTCCGAAATCCTTTTTACAAAATGCATTTTTCTTACATAGTCCTGCTATTAGATGCGTACAGACAGTAAATTATTTTGCATCATATTTTCAGATAGCAAATGAACAAATAAAGGAACATGATTTTCTTTTTTCTTGTTTTAGGGAAAATGGATTTTTCTATTTCTTGGAAGAAGAAGCCGCAAACAAATCAAATGTATGGATCTTTGGCCATAACCCAATGCTGTCAAATCTCTGTGATGCCATACTCGGCAAAAAATTCTATTCCTTACCCCCCTGCTCTGTTGTCGTTTTTAAAAGTTTTGCACAAAATTGGGTTGATATTCAACCCGAAAACACAAAATTAGAATTATTTATCAATCCCCATCAATTTGATTGATAACGGTCAGATTTTTTTTAAAATTTCATTGTTAATTTTGCCATAAATTCAAACGAAAAGCATATGCAAAATAAAATAATCAATGTAACCAACAATGTTAAATGGATTGGAATCCAAGATTTTGATATTGTAACCTTTGACATTGTAATGGAGACACAATACGGCACAACGTATAACTCCTACTTTATCAATGCAGAAAAAAAAGCAATTATCGAAACGGCTAAAGAAACATTTAAAGACGATTATTTGGCAAAAGTTCAACAAGTGTGCAATCCGTCCGAAATTGAATACATTATTTTAGACCACACCGAACCGGATCATGCAGGAAGTTTACGCCATTTATTACGCATTGCCCCTAATGCAACAGTAGTTGGAAGCGGAAACGCTATTCGTTACCTTCAAGATATGGTGGATATTCCATTCAAATCATTGATTGTAAAAGACGGCGACACGTTGTCGTTAGGCAACAAAACCCTGAAATTTATTGCTGCACCCAATTTACACTGGCCTGATTCTATTTATACATATCTTGAAGAAGACAAATTATTGTTCACTTGCGATTCGTTTGGAGCACATTTTTGCCACGATAATATTTTTGATGACGAAGTGCCTAATTATGACGATGCGTTTAAATATTATTTCGATGTAATTCTAAAGCCTTACAGCAAATTTATGCTAAAGGCTATAGAAAAAATAAAACACCTTGAAATATATGCCATTTGCACCGGACATGGACCAATTTTACGCACAAATTGGAAACAAATTATTGAAAAAACAGAAAAATACGCAAAAGAATATATCGAACAAACATCACATCAGCAAAAAACCATCCTCATTACCTATATATCGGCATATGGTTATACAAAGAAAATGGCAGAAGCACTGGCTAAAGGTGCAAAAAATATTGAAAACACAAAAGTTATAGTTTCCGACATCGAAAAAATTGATTTAGGTGAATTAGATTCGTTGCTAACCTTGGCAGATGGTATAATGATTGGTTCGCCTACCATTAATCAAAACACTCTCATGCCTGTATATAAACTTTTTGCTTTGATAAATCCCTTACGCGACAAAGGTAAATTGGCTATGGCATTTGGAAGTTATGGTTGGAGCGGTGAAGCTGCAAGAATAATAAATGCAACACTACAACAACTGAAACTGAAACTTTTTAATGATGGCATAACGGCAAAATTCAGTCCTTTTGATGAAAGTCCCTACATTGAAGCCGGTCAACAATTCGCCTTACAACTTCAAAAAGCTGAAATAGCTGCTGAATGAAAAAAAAAGACCCACATAGCGCATTAAGGGTTCAACAGGGGATAGAACAGCCCCCAAACCTTAATCCATACTTAAATAATTCGCAACGTAAAAAGAAAACATTAAGCCTCGAAGAATATATTGAAGGCATTAAAAATGGTAATCGAACCATTCTAAGCAAAGCCATTACACTTATCGAAAGCACATTGCCCGAACATCAGCTTTTATCTCGCCAAATTGTGGAAGCCTGTCTTCCTTTTTCTGGAAATTCCATAAGAATTGGTATAACCGGAGTCCCGGGTGTTGGAAAAAGCACCTTTATTGAATCATTTGGGCAAATTATTATAAAAAAAGGACACAAATTGGCTGTTTTAGCCATTGACCCGAGTAGCGAACGCAGTGGAGGAAGTATATTAGGCGATAAGACCCGAATGGAAACATTAGCAATAGAACCCAACGCATTTATTCGGCCAAGTCCATCGGGTTGCAACTTGGGTGGGGTAGCCCGTAGAACCCGTGAATCCATCATTCTATGCGAGGCTGCCGGATTTGATGTTATTTTCATTGAAACGGTTGGAGTTGGACAATCCGAAACCGTAGTACATAGCATGGTTGATGTATTTCTTTTATTGATGCTTGCCGGTGCTGGTGACGAACTTCAAGGAATAAAACGTGGCATCATGGAAATGTCGGATATTCTGGCTATTACCAAAGCCGATGGCATAAACCAACGAAAGTGTGAAGTCGCTGCACGTGAGTATATGAACGCATTGCAATATATGCCGTTGCCGGAATCGGGGTGGAAACCGAAAGTTCTTACCTGTTCGTCCGTTACCGGTTTAGGAATGAACGAATTATGGGAAACACTGCAACACTATTTTGAGTTTGTTAAAAAAAACAACTACTTCGAACAACGCCGACATCATCAATCAAAATACTGGATGTACGAAACAATTTCGGATCTTCTTAAAGAACATTTTTATGGTACGAAAGCCATAAAAGAAATGTTAGCTAAAATGGAACAAGATGTTATTCAAAATAAAATAAGCTCCATTGCTGCTGCCGAGAAAATTGTAAACAGTTATTTCAGTGTTTTTAAAAGATAACTAAATCTATATCTCCCCCCTATTGTCAAAAAGTTGATTTAAAACTGCATAAAATCATTCTTTTTATTTAAATGAAATTATAGTTTTGCAACCAAATACGACAGTATAATGTTTGCATTATTATCATATTTAATTAAGCTCAATCGAACAAGCTTATTTTAAGCTTTCTATCTAACCTTATTACCTTTTATTTATTAACTTAATTAATTATTTTATGGAAAAGTATTATATATCTTCCAAACCATTGGATTTTGAAACAATAGAAAATATTTTAAAAAACAATATTCAAATAGACTTATCTGAAAAAGCCATCGAAAGAATAAATCACTGTCGTCATTACTTGGACGAAAAAATAAAAAATTATAAAGAACCCATTTACGGTGTTACAACCGGCTTTGGTGCATTGTGTAATGTAAGCATTTCGTACGATGAACTTGCAACCTTACAAAAAAATTTAGTAATGTCGCATGCCTGCGGTATGGGCGATGAAGTACCGCAAGAGATTGTAAAGCTGATGATACTGCTCAAAATTCAATCACTTGCTCAAGGACATAGCGGTGTACAATTGATTACCGTACAGCGATTGGTTGACATGTTCAACAACAACATTATTCCTGTCGTTTACCAATTAGGCTCACTTGGCGCTTCAGGCGATTTATCGCCCTTAGCTCATTTATCTTTACCTTTACTTGGATTAGGTGAAGTATATTACAATGGACAAAAATATCCAACCGAACAAATCTATCAACAACTCAATTGGAAACCCATAGAACTTAAATCAAAAGAAGGATTGGCTCTTTTAAACGGCACCCAATTTATGGCGGCTTACGGAGTAATGACGGTAATAGAAGCTTTTAGGATTTCAGAATTTGCAGATGTTATCGGCGCACTTTCTTTAGATGCTTTTGATGGCAGAATAGAGCCGTTTCATCCTCTTATACAAGCTATACGCCCACATAAAGGACAAGAAATAACAGCTCAACGTTTTAGAGAATTATTAAGCGACAGCGAAATAATAAAACAATCAAAAACACACGTTCAAGACCCCTATTCGTTTCGTTGTATTCCACAAGTGCATGGAGCTTCAAAAGACACCATTGAGTATGTTGCTAACGTGATAAACAGAGAAATCAATGCCGTTACCGACAATCCAACCATTTTCCCTGATGAGGATCTTATCATTTCTGCCGGAAATTTTCACGGTCAGCCATTGGCTATTTCGCTCGATAGTTTAAGTATTGCTTTGGCAGAAATAGGAAATATTTCTGAGCGTCGAACCTATCAACTTTTAAGCGGAAAACGAGGACTCCCTCCGTTTTTAGTTGCTCACCCGGGATTGAATTCGGGTTTTATGATACCTCAATACACAGCAGCTTCCATTGTTAACCAAAACAAACAATTGTGCACACCCTCTTCGGTTGATAGCATTGAATCGTCTCAGGGACAAGAAGACCATGTAAGCATGGGAGCCAATGCAGCAACCAAAGCATATAAAGTAGCTCTAAACACAAAACGCATTCTAGCCATTGAACTTTTCAATGCTGCTCAGGCAATGGAATTCCGCAGGCCTTTAAAAACAAGCTCAATTTTAGAGAAATTGCTTCAGCACTATCGCCAAGAGGTTAATTTTATTGAAGAAGATGAAATTATGTATCGTTTAATGAACAAAAGTGTATCTTTTATAGACAATTATAACTTACTGTAATTTATTCTTTATTAAATAAAATGGGCTTTGATATTCGTTTGTTGGCGGTTATCATTGTTACATAATAGATCCCGGTACTAAATAGTTGTTCGTAAACAGGAACTATTTCCTGCATAGAGGTTAATTTTACCTTTTTTGATAGAAGTTGTTGACCTAACACATTGGTAAAGAGCAATTCGTATGTTTTATCGGGTTCACCTCTTACAATAATCGAAAATGGACTTTCGCCCGAATTAATCGGCAAAATATCCTCTACATAACTTTGATTTTGGCAATTTGCAGATACAATATTTGAAAAAGAAACCTCACCATTGTTGTCAATTTGCTTAATTCGATAATATGTTTGATTAAACGGACTATTATCAACCACCGAATAGCTGTTTATTTGGTTTGATGTGCCATTGCCATTTATAAATTGTAAATTAAACCAATTATTGCCATCGTTACTTTTTTCTAAATAAAAGCCGGCATTATTTATTTCGCTGGCTGTTTGCCAAGTTATATAAACAATTCCTTCTATACAATTCGCATTAAACGACAAATATTCTACAGGTAAAGGGACTGTTGTGCTTGCTAACGTTATTAAGATATAATTAAGCATAATGGGGTTTGAAGTAGTTGAGCTTGATACGTAATCCGAAGCAATAACGGGAGTTGTGCTTCGTGGTTCCCAATAAATGGGATTGGTAGAACCATTCCAGTACTGAACTTGCTGAAACATTTGCAAATTTGCTTCAGGATGAACATTTAATTCTGCAACTCCAGCCGATGGATTTGTACCATCCACAAAATAATAAAAATTGTTGATCGTTAGCTGCCGCATTGTTGTTGGTATGATACGGTAATAGCGATAAGCACTGTAATTAGATGTAAAACTTCCGCTACCTTGCTGCTTAAGATGTCCCCTTCTAATTTCGGTTGAACCAAGCCCTCCACCAACCGGAGTAAAGTTTAATCCTAAATTAGCCACATTGCCTGATGGGTCGGTTCTTGTTGTAGTTAAATATCCTGTACCTTCGCCCTCTGATGTTCCATTGGTTGCCTTTATCCTTTTATCGTAGCTCTCATTTGACAAAGAAGCTGTTGAACTCAGTGTTATATTATAATTTCTAAGATCTAAGTCACCGCTTTCCATATATATTTGACTGCTAACTTGTTGGTGTTGTGCTAAATAAACATCAGCAGCCGTCTTTGCAATACGCATATTATAAAAAGGAGTAGGCTGCGAACCTCCAATATAATTGGTTGTGCCCCCGATAAACTTGGTTGTATTATTTGTCAACGTTAAGTTGGCAGTAGAATTATTGTTAATCCAATGGCTGTTGTTTAAAACAATATAACCGGATGTTCCGGAGATAAGCCTTCCGCCATCAATTCTTAAATAACCTTGACTAAATAGCTCAAAACAAAAAAATTGAATCAAAAGATAAATAAATATTCTCATTTTTTGTAATTTTGAATTTATACGAAGATAACTACTTTTGGGTTATAAAAAAAATAATATTAGGTTTATTTTTACGTACATATATAAAATAATGGCATTTATAGAGAATTTTGAGGTATGAAAAAAATTGCTATCCTTTTGGTTGAAAATAAAGAATCGTTATCTGAAATAAGTCAATTAGAACCGGAAGTTAACCCTTTACCTTACCTAAAAAAATACAGTGCTACCCTTTTCCCATTGTCAAAAAAGAATGCAATTCAGCAATTAACAACTATTATAACCCAATTTGATGTATTTTTAAACCTGTGTGATGGTGCTATAGGTGATGATAGACCGGGCATTGAAATCGTTCAGTTTCTCGAAAAACACAAAATTCCTTTTACCGGTGCATCTTCATCATTTTATGAACCCAGCCGCGCCGACATGAAAAACGCTGCTAGTAAATGCAAAGTAAATGTACCCAAAAGTTTTTTTATTTCAGACTTAAATCAAATTGACTCGTTTAACCTATCATTCCCTTGTATTGTTAAACACCCCAATAGCTATAGCAGCATTGGCTTAACAAAAAAATCGGTTGTTTACGACATTGAATCATTAAAGGAAGAAGTATCTGAAAAAATTCAAAAATACAATGCTGCACTAATCGAAGAATATATTAGAGGTGATGAATATACTGTTTTAATAGCATCCAAATCGAAAACGGAAACGATTGTGTTTTTTCCGGCAAAAATTATTTTTCCGAATGGTGAAGAATTTAAGCACTTTTCATTAAAATGGGAACAACATTCAACGATGAAATATATTCCATGTTCTGAGCATGTTCTTGCACAAAAACTAATGGATTATAGCGATCGTATTTATAAAGAAATGAAAGGCAATGGCTATGCCCGATTCGATTATCGTGTTGATAATAATGGCAACATCTTCTTTATTGAACTTAACCCCAATTGCAGTCTTTTTTACCCTCCCGAGAATGCATCAAGTGCCGATGAAATATTGGCATTTAATCAAAACGACAAACAAACATTTGTTGATATTATTTTGCAATTTGCCTTGCAACGTTTTTAACTTTTTTCGAGTCATATATGCAAAACCTTATTATTATTGCTGTCAAAACATTATTTTTGAAGTTCCTAAAAAATGTAAAGAATGAAATATTTTATTGAAACTTACGGATGCCAAATGAATGTTGCAGACAGCGAAATAGTTTCTTCCATATTAGACAAATCGGGATACACAAAAACAAACAACATCGAAAATGCCGATATAATTCTTGTTAACACATGTAGTATTCGCGAAAATGCTGAAACAAGAGTTAGAGGACGAATAAGTGTATATAAAAAACATAAAAAACAACGAAATGCCCTAGTTGGTGTCTTAGGTTGCATGGCAGAACGGCTTAAAGAAGATTTGATAAATCAAGAAAAAACCGTCGATATTGTTGTAGGGCCGGATTCGTACCGACTTTTACCTCAAATGATTGAAGAAGCACTAAATGGAAGGAAGATTGTACAAACAATTCTATCTGACGATGAAACTTACGAAGACATTCTTCCGGTTAGATATGATAATAATGGAGTATCAGCCTTTGTTTCAATAATGAGAGGTTGTCAAAATTTTTGTTCATATTGTATCGTCCCCTATGTTAGAGGTATTGAACGGAGTCGCAACCCCGAAACTATATTAAACGAAATAAAAGACATCTTAGAAAAAGGATTCAAAGAAGTAACACTAATCGGACAAAATGTTGATTCATACATATATAATAAAACAAATTTTGCTGGTCTATTAGACATTGTAGCGAAAGAATTCCCTTTAATGCGCATACGCTTTAGTACAAATCACCCCAAAGATTTAAGCGACGAAGTTTTAGAAGTCATGTCGCAATACCCAAATATTTGCCATCATATCCACTTACCCGTACAATCGGGAAGCAATCATATGCTTCAACTTATGAATAGAGGTTATACACGCGAGTATTATCTCGATCGCATACGTGCCATTCGGCATTTTATTCCCGACTGTGCTATTTCTACCGATATTATGGTTGGCTTTTGCGATGAAACCGAAGAAGATCACCAACAAACGCTTTCGCTAATTAAAGAAGTCGAATACGATTTTGCATTTATGTTTAAATACAGCGAACGAAGCGGAACTTATGCGTCCAAAAACATGAAAGATAACATTGACGAAAAAGAAAAAATAAAAAGACTTAACGAAGTTATTGACTTACAAAATAAAATCGGACGAATTTCAAAACAAAAAGACGTAGGCAAAACCTTTGAAGTTTTAGTTGAAGGCAAATCGAAAAAGTCGGAAAAGGAATACATGGGAAGAAACTCCCAAAACAAAGTAGTTGTATTTCCTTCATCAAGACCTATAAATATTGGAGAATTAGTACAGGTAGAAATTGAAAAATACACCTCAGCTACACTAATCGGAAAATTAATTGAATAAAACATGAGTCAGATTAACGATTTTAGAGATTTTCGTTCTCGAATGAACGACAGGATTTTAAAAGCAGATAATAAAGTTATCAAAAGAATTTATAGTGTAGATACATTAACTTACGAAGATGGTGCTCTGAGTAAAAAAACAAAAGAAATGTTGGGACTTGTAAGTTCGTTAGTGCTTCGATGCGATGATTGTATAAAATACCATCTTGAACGTTGCTATGAATTAGGTGTTACAGACGACGAACTTTTTGAAATTTTTGCAGTTGGTAATGTAGTTGGTGGAACCATTGTTATACCACATATGAGAAGGGCTGTTAACTACTGGGACGAATTAAAAAAAGAAAATATTAAATAATTTAACGAAAATATTCAAATTTTAAAATAAATGATTAATTTTAACCCAATGTTTAACCTAAAAAATGTTTTTTATGATTAAAAATCTAAAATTTTATTTTGCAATTTGTGCTATTGTGCTATTATATGGCATTCAAGCACTTATGGCTCAAACCATCGATCGCTATGCCTTGGATGGAGCCATTTATTTCAAGTTTAAAGACAACGCTCCTATGAATTTCTCAGTTAAAGCAGGTAAAGTTTTACCTGAAAATATTCCATTTTTGAGCGAAATTAAAGACAAATACAGTATCGTTTCTGTGAGAAACACTTTTTGGCAAACTACAGAACCAAAACTTCATCGCATTTTCAAGGTACAATTCAATAAGAAAGAAATGGTTGAACAATTAATTCGTGATATCGCTTCGCAACCCGAAGTTGAATATGCCGAAAAAGCTCCTTACTTCCCTATTCGTTTTACCCCCAACGATTATGGCACAACAGCTGGGAACAACTGGCACTTAACAAAAATTAGTGCTCAGCAAGCATGGGATATTACACATGGTAGTGCTAATGTTAAAGTAGCCATTGTTGATAATGCCATCCAAGTTGGACATTCTGACCTGGCTTCTAAAGTTGTAGCAGCCATTGATTTAGGCGACAACGATAGCGATCCTACACCACCATCTAATACGGATGTTTGGTCACATGGTACACATACTTCAGGTTTAGCAGTAGCCGCTACTAATAACAGCAATGGAATTTCATCTATAGGATTTGACTGCAGTCTAATAGCTATTAAAGCAGGTGCCGATGCCGATGGCGGTCAAGGCATTTCAGCTATGTTTGAAGGTATTACATGGGCAGCAGACCACGATGCCGATATTATCAGCATGTCATTTGGCGGACCTTCTTACTTCCAAACCATGCAAATGATTATTGATTATGCTTACAATAAAGGTTGTGTTTTAGTTTCTGCTGCCGGTAACAATGGCGATGGTTCCGAAGACCAAAATAATGTTAATTATATCGGTTATCCAGCTGCTTGCAACCATGTAATTGCCGTTGGTGCTACAAATGGAAACGATAAAGCAGCTTCTTTCTCAGAATATGGAACATGGATAGACGTTATGGCACCGGGTGGTTATCAAAACGATGGTGGTTTATTGGATATGATTCTAAACAATTCTGTATATAGCTGCTATGCCGGTAATAGTTACGGAAAAATGCCCGGCACTTCAATGGCTTGCCCTATTACAGCCGGTTTATGTGCTCTTATGAAAGCAGTGGACCCCAATATTTCGGTTGACAGATTGACCTATTTCTTAAAAGCTTCCTGCGATAACATTGAATCGTTGCAAGATGCTAATCATCAAGGAATGGTTGGAGCTGGTCGTATTAATGCCTTCAAAGCAGTAAAAATGGTTCAAGACAGCATGCAATCAGTATATGCTAATTTTACTTGCTCAGGCAACTTTATCAATGCCGGTGGTCATGTTAACTTTACAGACCAATCTGTTGGTAATGTTACATCTTGGAATTGGTCTTTCCCCGGTGGAACACCATCTACTTCAACACAACAAAATCCGCAAAACATTACTTATGATACTCCTGGAACTTATACCGTAACATTAACCGTTTCTGACGGAACACAAAGCAGCACTGAAACCAAAACTGCTTATATTACCGTTCAGCAACCCGCTAATACTGCATGGATTGAACAAGCCAGTGGATTTACAACCATGTATCGTGGTGTGTACAATATTTCTATTGTTAATGATACGATTGCTTGGGCAACTGCCGTTGATGGCACCAATGGCTCTCCTGTAAATGAATTCACCAAAACACTGGATGGTGGTAACCTATGGACACCCGGTACAATTTCTGCTCCGGCTGGCTTAGCTCCGGCTAACATTTCTGCTGTAAGCGACTTAAAAGCATGGGTATCAGAATACCCAACTTCAACTGCAGGTGGTAAAGTTTATGCAACTACAGATGGTGGAACAACTTGGGTTAATCAAAATAATGCAAACATGTTTACAAACTCTGCAAGTTTTTTAAATATTGTTCACTTCTTCAACGAAAATGACGGATTCTGCATGGGTGATGCAGTTAATGGATACTTTGAAATATACTACACTCACGATGGCGGTGCTACTTGGACAGCTGTTGCAACATCTAACATGCCAGCTGCACAATCCGGCGAAATGGGCTGGACCGGTGTTTACGATGCTTATAATAATATTGCTTGGTTTGGAACCAATAAAGGTCGTATATTTAAAACTACCGATAAAGGTGAAACATGGACTGTATTAACACCCGGTTTAACAGACATTCAAAAAGTAACATTTAACAACGAAATGAACGGTATTGCACAACAAATAGTTTACAATACTTCTACCGGTGCTATCACTACACTTACCATGAAAAAAACCACAGATGGTGGAGCAACATGGACAAGCGTTACACCAGGTGCCAACTTCTGGAAATCTGACATTTGTGCCGTTCCCGATTTGCCTGGTAAATTTTACTCAGTAGGTACCGATGGTGCTGCTTCCGGTTCTGCTAAATATGGCAGCTCATATTCACTTGATTTTGGTGCAACTTGGACACCAATTGATACCGGAGTTCAATATATTAGTGTTGAATTCTACAGTGATCAAACCGGATGGGCAGGAGGATTTAGCACTAATGCAACAACTAGCGGAGTATTTAAATGGGATTCTCAAACTCATGTAAGTCCGATTGAAAATGTTGTAAATGTTAACATTTATCCTAACCCTGCTTCTGACTTTGTAACAATTGAATCAAGTGAAAATATTCGCTCTATCCAAGTTATTAACCAACTTGGTCAAGTAATGGTAGATCAAAACATTCAAACAACAAAATCCACCATTAACACAAATTCGCTCAACAAAGGTCTTTATCTTTTAAAAGTAAATACAGATAAAGGTTCAAATATCTACAAAGTTATTGTTAAATAACAGTAAACTTCATAAAATAAAAAAGGCTGCATAAATTTACAGCCTTTTTTATACTCTAAAAAAATGGCTTTTAACATTTAAGTTAAAAGCCATTTTTATCTAAGTCGGGGTAGTCAGACTCGAACTGACGACCCCCTGCTCCCAAAGCAGGTACGCTAGCCAACTGCGCTATACCCCGTTTTTATTTTGCTGATGGACATCCATTTTGCTGTTTAGTATTTTCAGAACCTTATTCAACGACCCTCCCGATCAAATC